>Ga0187809_10000478_pt1 | contig 21302 bp, 20 predicted proteins | sample NC_wetland_sal_i_8_FD_132415 | JGI IMG/M metagenome (GOLD analysis project Ga0187809, IMG submission 132415) | Wetland sediment microbial communities from Neuse River Estuary, North Carolina, USA - ASW_4 | ecosystem: Environmental > Aquatic > Freshwater > Wetlands > Sediment | place: USA: North...
CACCTCGAACGCCGCGTGCACGGCGGCCCGGGCCGACTCGCTGAGCGCCGGCGTGATGCCGGTCAAGTGGACGACCCGGGCCCGGCGGAGGAGATCCTCGTCGAGGTCGTCCGGCCCCAGCCGGGAACCCGCGTAGCCACGGCGGTAGTAGCTGACCCGGTCGACCCGCCGCGTCCGTCGTTCCCTGAACATCAGCGCCGTCGGGGCCGGATCCAGCACTGCCGCCGAGACATCGACGCCCTCGGTGCGCAGCCGGGCCAGGATCAGCCGGCCGAACTCGTCGTCGCCGACGCGACCGATCCAGGAAGCGCGATACCCCAGCCGGCACAGGCCGATCGCCACGTTCGTCTCGGCCCCGGCAATGGACAGTTGCAGGCTGGTCATGTCGCGCAGCCGCCCCCAGGTCGGCGCGCTGAGCAGAGCCATCGTCTCGCCGAGAGTCACCAGCTCGCTCACGGCCGCGGCCCGGCACTTGCCGCCGCCGCAACCGCCTGGCGCGCGCGATCGGCCAGCTGGTCCAGGTCGCCGCCGCGCAACGCGTCGCCGACCAGCTGCCCACCGAGCCCGACCGCGGTTGCCCCGACCGCCAGGTAGGCGGAAACGTCAGCGAGGTTGACCCCGCCGGTCGGCACCAGCGGCACCTCCGGCAGCGGGTCCCGCACCCACTTCAGGTAGGCCGGACCGCCCAGGGCGGCCGGAAACACCTTCACCAGCTGCGCACCGGCGCGGTGAGCAGCCAGGATCTCGGTCGGGGTGAGGGCCCCGGCCAGGACCGGCACCTGGAACTGCCCCGCGGCGCTGATGACCTCGGGTACCACCGCGGGCGTGACGAAATAGCTCGCCCCGGCCGAAACCGCCTCGGCCGCGGCCCGGGCGGTCAGGACCGTCCCGGCACCGATCGAAACCTCCGCCGGCGCCACCGACGCCAGCTCCTGGATGGCGCCCAGCGCTCCCGGGGTGGTGAGCGCGACCTCGATCACGCCGATGCCCGCATCGATCAGGGTGCGCGCGGCTGCCGCGACATACCGGCTGTCCGGTCCACGCAGGATCGCCACCAGCTTGCCGGCCCGGATGTTGTCCAGCGCCAGCCGTCCCCGCTCGTCCAGCATCGCAGATTGAGCCATCGGTCAGGAGCGCTCGTACAGCACAGGATTGAGCGGGGTGTCGACCAGCCCACCGACCTGCGCCCCCTGCAGGATGCTCTCCAGCACGCCAAGGTGGGCCGGGTTCGCCGGCTCGGTAACCCGGATGTCGGCATCGACGTAGATGATGGTCATCACCCGCCGCGGCTGATCGCTCAGGTTCGGCCGGGCCCGGTGGAAGGTCCAGCCCAGGTGGTAACTCACTTCGCCCAGCGCGTAGGCCGAATCTTCAACGGTGAAGTCCGCGGCCGCCAGCTCCTGCTGGATCACTTGTTCCGACTCGTCGCTGATCCCGAGGTTGCGGCCGAAGTCGCGCTTGTGACTGCCCACCGCGAACGACAGCGGCCCCATCTCGGTCGGGGTCGGCTGCAGCGGAATCCACACCGTGATGCTGCGGTCGGAGGACAGCGGCCAGTGGTACTGGTCCGCGTGCCAGGGCGTGATGCCACCGCTGGGCTCCTTGTACAGGCCCTGGTCGGCGAAGAGTCGCACGCTCGGCACCTCGAGCAGGTCGGCGGCGATCTTGGCCAGCCGCCGCGAGTACACGAACTCCCGGATCTTGTCGCTGTGCGGCCACAGGTTGGTGACCTGCAGGAACGCCTTCTGGTAGGTCGTGCGCTCCTCCATCGGCAGGTGCAGGGTATTGAGCTCGATCAGCTTGCTGGTGATCTCCGGCTCATAGGCCTGGATCGTCTCCGCGCTGAGCACGTCGGGCAACTTGATGAACCCGTCGTCGCGAAACCGCTCGACCTGGTCGGAGGTGAGGGCGAACGGCTGATCTAGTTCGCTGAGCATGCTGTCGCTGGTCATGGTGACTCCTTAACTGAATTCTGGAACGAAGAGCTTTTTCGCGGTCTTGGGATTGCTTTCTCGGCTATTCCTTCAGCGCTCCCTGGGTCAACCCCACGGTGAACTGGCGTTGGAAGAGCACGTAGACGATCACCACCGGAGCGATGACGATGACGGTTCCGGCCGACAGCAGTGGCAGGTTTGTCGTGTACTGGCCGACGAACAGCGCCAACCCGAGCGGAGCGGTCTGGTGGGCTGGATCCTGGATCATGATCAGCACCAGCAGGAACTGGTTCCACGTCCACATGAAGTACAGCACCGCCAGGGTGGCGATGGCCGGACGCGCGCTCGGCAGCAGGATCCGCCACAGGATGGTCCAGCTCGAGGCGCCGTCGATCCGGGCCGCCTCGGTGAGCGCGGCCGGGACACCGGCGAAATGGTTGCGCATCCAGAAGGCACCGAAAGGCATGAAGGCGCCGACGAGTGGCAGGATCACGGCGAAGTAGGTGTTGGCCAGGCCCGCATTCTTCAAGTCGTAGTAGAGCGGGATGACGATCGCTTCGTAGGGGACGGCCAGGCCGGACATCAGCACGGTGAAGATGAGGGGCTTGAACCGGAAGTCCATGATCCCGAAGGCGTAGCCGGCCAGGGTCGCGAAAACCAGGCCGAACGGCACCACGCCGGCCGCAACCAGGCCGCTGGCCCGCATGAGCTTGGAGAATCCGGCGGCCGACCACGCGTCGCGGTAGTTGTGCCAGTTCGGGTGTGACGGCCAGGACAGCCCGGTGGTCAGGGTGCCGGGTGGCTGCAGTGAGGTCAGCACGATGACGAGCAGGGGTAGCAGGACGCCCGCCGCCGCCAGGAGCATCACGGTCCGGGTGGCGAACCTTCCGCCGAGCTGGTTCATGCCCGCTCCCGCCCCACCAGTCGAAACACGGAGATGATGACCAGGACCAGCAGGCTGAGCACGACCGCGAGCGCGCTGGCCCGCCCGACCTGGAAGGTGGTGAAGCCGAGCTGGTACACCAGCACTCCGGGGACGATGCTGGTCGTGCCGGGACCTCCCCCGGTCATCACGTAGACGATGTCGAACGCGCTGAGCGCCGAGATAGCCGTCACGGTCGCGGCGATGACGATCTCACCCCGCAGATGAGGCAGGGTCACCGACAGGAACTGCCGGAACCGGCCGCCACCGTCGATCTCGGCTGCCTCATAGAGCTCCATCGGAACCTTCTGCGCACCGGAGGCGAAGAAGGCCAGGCACAACCCGGTCGTCACCCACACCCCGACCACGCCGACGGCGTAGAACGCCCAGGTGAAGCTGGCCAGCCAGGGCCGGGCCACCCCGCCGAGCCCGACCCACTTCAGGGCCTGGTTGATGAAACCGTCCGGCGCGTACATCCACTGCCACATAACACCGATCGCCACCGGCGGCAGGATCTGGGGCACGAACAGGATGGCCCGGATCAGGTGCCAGCGCGGGCGCCGGGGACCGGTGATCAGCCCGGTCATCGCCAGCGCGATCAGCACCGGCAACACACAGAAGAAGATCATCAGTTCGAACGAGTGTTGGATGGCCGTGCGCAGCTGGGGGTTCTGCAGAACCGCGAGGTAGTTCTGGATCCCGGCCGGCTGCCGCGCGCCGATCCCGTCCCAGTGGTAGAAGGACAGGAAGATCGTCTGGATCCACGGCAGGAGCATGAACACCGAGTAGAAGGCCAGGGGCAACGCGAGATAGAGGTAGGCGACTCGCGAGCGCCGCTGGCTGGACCGGCCGCGGGCGCGCCGCGCCGGTGGCGCCGGACGAGCAACGTCCGACGCCACCGACACCTCCTTCGCGGCGGGGGTGGTGGACTGCTGGGTGGGGTTAGGCCTGATGAGCCTGCTCCCAACCTGACTGAACCTGCTTGATGAACGACTTGGGATCGAGCGAGCCGCCGATCATCTGCTCGGTGGTCTGGGTCAGCGTCGTGTTGGCCGCTTCGTAGGCGTTGGCCCAGTACCCGAACAGGCCGTTCGACTTCTGGACGGCTTGCCACGCGGTGGCGAAGTCACTGTTGAGCGAGCCGGCCGGCGCGTCCAGCGCGGAGGAGTCGTTGGGCAGGTTGCCGAAGGAGGACACGATCTTGGCCGCGTCCGCGCCGATCGAGTAGTCGAGGAAGGCAGCGGCAACATCAGGATGCTTGGACTTGGCGGCGATCTGGTACCCGGCGGTGCCACCGACCATGCTGTTCACGTTACCGCCGGGTGTGGCGGCCGGGAAGGCGATGAAGCCCAGATCGTTACCCACCCCCTTCTGCAACGACGCGGCGTCCCAGTTGCCGTCATTGAAGAAAAGGGCGTTGCCCTTACTGAACTCGGCGACGCTGTCGGTCAGCGCGTTGGCGTTGGCCGTCTTGTTGATGTAGCCGGCCTTGGCCCAGTCGATCAGCTTCTGCGCGCCTTGCGACACCCCCGGCTGGTCGAACGTCGCACCCTTTGCACCGAAGATCCAACTGTTCATGGTGTCGGGCGAGGCGTAGGCATCGGCCACCTGCTGCACCAGGAACGCCGCGTGGCCGTCCTTGGCCGCGACTTCGAAACCGATGTCACCGGCCGCCTTCGCCTTGGCCAGATCCTGATCCAGCTCGTCCAGGGTCGTCGGTGGGGCGGAGATGCCCAGCTTGGACATGAGCTTCTTGTTGTAGTACAGGCCGGTCAGGGCGAAGCCGGCAGATACGGCGTAGAGGCTGCCGTGCCCGCCGATCTGGTCCGAGCCCATCCGGTACTCATCCAGCGCGTACTTCGACACCTTCGAGGTCCACCCGTACAGGTTCGCGTAATCGTCGAGGCTGCGGACGAGATTGTGCTTGACCAGGTTGCCCAGCACCACCGTCTCGGACAGGTCGGGAGCCGAACTCGAGGCCAGCCGGAGCTGGATGTTGGCGGTGTAGGCCGAGTACGCAGTGGTCTGGACGTTGATGGTGACGTTCGGGTGCAGCTTGGTGAACCCGTCGACCAGCTTCTGGGTCAGGCCCGAGGTGTCCTCGGTCGCCAGCGTGAGCGTCACCTTGTCCGACGGGATGGTGGTCGAGACGGCCTGCTTGGCGGCGTTGGTGGCCCCGCCGCCCGCGCTGCCCGACGACGAGCAGGCCGATAACGACACACCGGCGGTGAGCGCCACGGCCAGTGCCGTGACTTGGGTACGACCCGCATTCCTCATGTCAATCCTCCGTAGCTGGGTGGGTTCGGGTTGTCGTTTCCACGGCGGCATCCGATCGGGTCCAGACCTCCGGACGCAGTTCGGCTCCGATGCCGGGCCCAGCCGTGGGGAATACCTGGCCTGCGCTCACCGCCGGCAACTCGGTGACGATGTCGCGGTACCAACCGCGATAGAACGCTCGCACGCTCTCCTGGACGAAGGCGTTGCTGAGGCTGCACGACAGGTGCACGCCGACGATGTAGTTCAACGGACCGGCGCAGTCGTGCACGGCCACCGGCAGGTGGCGGGCCGCGGCCATCGCGGCGATCTTGCGGGCTTCGGTGATGCCGCCGACCCAGGCCGGGTCGAACAGCACGACCTGCACCCCGGATCGAGAGATGAGGTCCTGGAAGGCCGCGGTCGAACCGATGGTTTCACTGGCCGCCATCGGGATCTTCGTCCCGGCGGCGAAGCCGGCCAGCGCATCCAGGGAGTCCATCCGGAGCGGATCCTCGATCCAGGCCGGGGCGTAGGGTTCCAGCGCGTGCGCGATCTTCAGCGCCGACGGCAGGTCCCACTTGGAGTGCAATTCGGCGATCACGTCGATGGAATCGCCCACCGCCTCCCGGATCAGCCGGAACGGACGTACCCCGGTCTCGAGGTCGGCCGATGAGATGTAGTGCCCCTGGGATTTCTCGGCGAACTCGTCGAAGGGCCAGATCTTCATCGCGGTGATGTCCTCGGCCAGCAGGTCCTTGGCCAGCGCGCCGGCGTCGGTCAGGAAGGCCTCGAGGTCCGAAGGCAGCTCCAGGGCCTCGGCCGGGTCGGCCGAGGCCCAGTTGCTGACCGGCAGGTCGGGGTGATCCGGCAACTGGCGCACGTAGGTCGGCCCGGCGCAGGTGTTGTACAGCCGCACGCTGTCCCGGGTCCGGCCGCCGATCAGGTTGTACAGCGGCACGCCCGCGGTCTTGCCCAGCAGGTCCCACAGCGCCATGTCGATGGCCGAGCGCCCACGGTTCTCCACCCCGGTGCCGACAGATCCGAGGAAGCCCTGCAACGCCCGGGAGTGACGCTCGATGGCCAGCGGGTCCTCACCGATCAGGTACTGCGCGGCACTGTCGTGGATCCAGGACGCGACCGCGCGGGCGTCGAAGAACGTCTCCCCCAACCCGGTGAGCCCGGTGTCGGTTTCGAGCTGGACGTAGCACAGGTTCGGATAAGCCGCGATCCGAAGCGTGCTCACTTTGACAATCCGCATGCCGCGCCCTTCCGAGCGGGCCTTGATCGGCCGGCTCCGGATACACTGTTCGCTGGTTGACTTCTGCTAAGACGACTGTGAGGGAACTAACTTATGTCTAGTCTGACAAGACGTCAACCCACTGCTCTGACTTGCAGCCACCCAATTTCGGGAAGCCACCGATGACCTCCATCGAGACCGGGCAGCACCATGCCGCGCTGGACCGGATCGGCCGGCGCATCGTGGCCGGGGACTACGCGGCCGGCTCGCCCCTGGATCTCAACGAGGTCGGACAGGAACTGGGCGTGAGCCGATCCGTGGTCCGCGAGGCGCTGCGGGTATTGGACACGCTCGGCATGGTCCGAGCCTGGCCCAAGCGCGGCACGTTCATCACCAACCGCAGCGAGTGGAGCTGGCTGCACCCGCTCGTGCTGGCCTGGTACGCCGAAACCCACAACGACATCGGCTTCCTCGACGCCGTGGCCCAGATGCGCGAGATCATCGAGCCCCGGGTTGCGGCCATCGCGGCCCAGCGGCGCACCGAGGCCGAGCTGACCGGGCTGCAAGCGGCGCTGGACCGGATGGCCGCCTCCGAGCACGACCGGGACGCCTTCATCGATGCCGACGTCGCCTTCCACCGGGTGCTGTTGACCGCGACGCACAACGAGTTGCTGATGCAGGTCGGCAGCGTCGTCGAGGCCGCGATCCGCAACCACGATGTCGCGGTCTCGGTCAAGAACGCCGTGCCCGCACTTCGCCTCCACCAACAGGTCGCGGCCGCCGTCGCCCGCGGCGCGTCGTCCGATGCCGAGAAGGCGATGCGAGAAGTTCTGGCCCAGGCGCAGTACGACGCCGAGGGGCAGACGGTCGGCGACCGGCGCCGCCGGCCGGCGCCGGCCCCGAGCCGCCACTGACGGAGATCCTTGCGAAGGCTTGGATCATATAATAGTTTTATTTGCAGCCTTCGTCGCTGCGCCCGGCGCAGCGAGTCATCGGTCGCGGCCGGGCTGGCCGCACCTCATCTCCAAGGACGGTTTGCGCATGGGCTTCAAGGTCGGTGTGTGCGGTGCCGGTTACTTCGCGTCGTGCTTCATCCCGCTGTTTCAAGCACATCCCGGCACCACTGAGGTCGTGCTGGCCGAACTGGATCCCGAGCGCCGAGAGGATGTGGCCACCCGCTTCGGGATCACCCGCACGATGTCCTCGCTCGAGGAGCTGTGCGCCTCGGACGTGGACGCCATCGCCATCTTCACCCAACGCTGGATGCACGGTCCCCAGGCGGCGCAGGCGCTGGCCGCCGGCAAGCACGTGTACTCCGCGGTACCCATGGGGGTGACGCTGGAAGAACTCAGAACGATCATCGACCTGGCCGAGCGCAACAACCTGGTCTACGTGATGGGCGAGACGAGCTACTACTACCCGGCGGCGCTGTACTGCCGGGACCGTTACGCCAAGGGGGACTTCGGCCGGCTGGTCTACGGCGAGGGCGAGTACCTGCACGACATGTCCCAGGGCTTCTACGACGTGTTCCAGCGCGGCGGGGGCGCGGATTGGAAGTCGACCGCGAGCTTCCCGCCGATGCTCTACCCCAGCCACTCGGTCAGCATCGTGCTGTCGGTGACCGGGGAACGGATGACCGAAGTCTCCTGCTTCGGCTACCGCGATCACGAGCCGGACGGGGTCTTTCAGGCCGATGTCAGCCGCTGGGGCAACGAGTTCAGCAACGAGACCGCGCTGTTTCGCACCTCCGGCGGTGCGGTGATCCGGGTCAACGAGATGCGCCGGGTCGGGATTCCCAAGGACTTCGTGCGGCTCGGCCTGTTCGGCACGCACGCGACTTTCGAGGAGGCGGCCCGGCGGCAGTTCTGGATCGAGCGGGCCGGCGACATCTCCGAGGTGACGGCCATGCTCAGCTGCGAGCTGCCCGCCGGTGAGCACACGCCGGCCGGTGACGATGTGATCGCCAGCGACTTCTACGGCGGCACGGCCGCGGTCCATCCGGTCGAGCGGTTACCTGCCGCCTTCCGCGACCTGCCCAACGGGCACTACGGATCGCACCAGTTCATGGTCGACGACTTCGTGCTCGCCTGCGTCGAGGGCCGGCCGGCGCCGGTCGGACCGCGAGTCGCGGCCAGCTACTGCGCACCCGGCATCATCGCGCACCAGTCGGCACAGAACGGGGGGCAACTGCTGCCCGTCCCTGACTTCGGCGCAGTGTGATTCCAGTGGCCGGCCTCGTCTCCAGCCGAGACTCGGTAGCGGGACTGCGCGTCCTGATCAGCGGTGGCAGCGGCGCACTGGGCGTGGCGATCTGCCGGGAACTGCTGGACCGCGGCGCGGAGGTGGTCATCGCCGATCTGCGGCCGCCGCAGGATTCGTGGCCGGGGCGGCCACCGCGCTTCGAGCACTGCGACGCCGCCGACGAGGAATCGGTCGCCGGGCTGATGGCCCGGCTCGCCGAGACCGGCTGGATCCCGGATGTCGTGTGCTGCCATGCCGGAGTGGCCTACGATCACCCGGTCCTCGACTTCCCGCTCGAGGAGTTCGACGAGACCTTCCGGGTCAACGTGCGGGCGGCCTTCGTCCTGGCTCAGCGATCGGCCCGGCTCTGGCAGCAACACGAACGGGCCGGCCATCTGATCTTCACCACCTCCTGGGTGGCCGGCCGGCCCTGGCCGGGCATCGCGCCGTACGCGGCCAGCAAGGCTGCGGTGATCTCGCTGATGAAGAGCTTCGCGGCCGAGCTCGCGCCGGATCGGATCCGGGCCAACGCCATCGCCCCGGGCATCGTCTCGGCCGGAATGGCCCGGGTCCAGTGGGACAGCAGCCCGGAGTACCGGGACCGGGCCGGGCGGGTGATCGCTCTCGGTTCGCTGCAGGAACCCGATTCGGTCGCCCGGGCCGTAGCGGTGCTGTGTTCGCCGGTCTTCGACTACATGACCGGCAGCGTGCTGACCGTCGACGGCGGCTGTTCGCTCGGGCTGCTCGAGTGAGGACTCCGCAGCACTGGTGGGCCCAGCCGTTGCCGCAGGTCTCGATCCGCGCCCAACTCGCGTTGCTGGTCGGCGGCGACGAGCAGCGACCGGTCACCGGTGGCCTGCACTACCCGGGCTCGGTCTGGCTGCGGACCAACCGGATCGAACTCGGCGTGGGCGAGCCGGCCGCGCCCGGGACCGGGGCCCAGTCGGTTCGGATGGACGTCGAGGGCTGGTCGGCCGATCTTGAGTACTCGCTGCGCCCGCAGTCGCCACGCTGGCAGCTCGCGGTGGCCGTCGGTCGGCCGGCCGGAGACGACCGGCCGCTGCGCAACCTCGAACTGGAATTCGAGCTGAGCCTGCCCGGGGCGGCCGACTGGATCCTCAACGCGCCCGGCAACCGACTGCTGCCCGACACCCGACTGGCCGAGCTGCACCGGCCGGCCCAGGTCGCCACGGCCGGCGGCAACCTGGGCTCACCGGGGATCGTCGCCCTGAGCGCGCCGGACGGATCCGGCTCGATCGTGCTCTGGCCGCTGTCGCGCACCGAGATCGGCAACGTCGTGCTCACCCGCACCGCCGACGGTCTGAGCATCGCCGTCACCACCGACCTGGCCGGTGATCCCGGGGCCGGACCAGGCCTGCGTTACGACGGTCTCTACCTCGATGTCCTCGACGGGCCGTGGCGCCAGGCGCGCGAGCAGTTGCGGGCGTGGTCGCAGGACCTGGACGTGGCCTCGCCGCTCTCGCCGCCGGTCTGGGCGGCCGGGGCCGCGATCTATGAAGTGCAGCCGGGCCGCTCGGTGTTCTCGGCCGGATTCAGCTACGAGCCCTACCCCAGCCTGGCCGACATCACGGCCGACCTGCCGCGGATCGCCGGGCTCGGGTTCACCGCGGTCCAGCTGATGCCGCGCCATCCGTATCCGAGTTACAACGTGCACGACTATGCCGACGTCGAGACCAGCTACGGCTCGCCGGTCGAGCTGCTCGCGCTGGTGCGCGCCTGTCACGAGCTCGGCCTGCGCCTCATCCTGGATGTGGTCCTGCACGGCGTGATCGACCGCCGCGCGGTCGAGACCGCGGTCGAAGCCGTCGCGGCCAGCGGCGAGCTCGAGACCCCGGGCGAGCCGGCCCCCGACGTTTTCGCCGGAAGCCCGCGCGGCTGGAACGCCCTGCGGCGGGCCTGGTGCCAGCACGTGCACGATTTCGCCCCGTACTGGCTGGCCGGGGCGGTGCCGGTTCACCCGCTGGTCGAACACCATCCGGAGTGGTTCTGCCGGGACAGCGCCGGCCAGATCACCGGCATCTACACCGAGGCCTTCGATCTGCTCGACCCGTCGTGGCAGGACTACTTCGCCCAGGCCGCGCTGGAGCTGGTGCACCGCTTCGACATCGACGGCTTCCGCTTCGACGCACCGACCTACAACAACTTCGCCAACTGGTCGCCCCACCGGCGCCACCATGCCAGCGCCTCGACGATGGGCAGCGTGTCGCTGTTCGAACACCTGCGCCGCCGGCTGAAGGAACACGACCAGTCGCTGCTGATGTTCACCGAGCCGTCGGGCGCCCTGCACCGTCGATCGATGGACGTGAACTACAACTACGACGAGCTGTGGCTGATACCGGCGGTGCTGGCGCCCGAACCGGACGGGCCGCCGTCGGCGACCGGGGCCGATGTTGCCCGCTGGATGCAGGATCGCAACGCGGTCCTGCCGGCCACCGCGCTCACCGCCCACCATGTCGATTCCCACGACACATTCTGGTGGCCGCCGCCCGGGCGCAAATGGCGCCGCGAGCAGTACGGGCTGGCCCCGACCCGGGCCTGGACCTGGGTCATGGCGCTGTGTGGCGGCCCCTTCCTGATGTTCACCGGCGGCGAGCAGGGATTCGCCGAGGAGTTACGGCACGTGCTGACGTTGCGACAGGAACGGCGTGAGCTCGGCGACGGCTCGGCCCGCTTCGATGCGGTCAGCACCGACTGCCCGGAGGTGTTCGCGCTCGTGCGCCAGCACGGTCGCGCCGCCAGCCTGGTGTTGGTCAACCTGTCCGAACAGGCGGTGACGGCGGTGTGCGAGCTTGCCGGCGACCTGAGCGTGCGGCGCTACGCCGACTACGCCAACTCCACCCGCGAGGTGTCGGCCGCCGGTCCGGGCCGCCTGCGAGTCGGACTGGGCGGGTACGAGCTGGCGCTGATCGAACTCGAGGTTTCCGTCTCCTCGCCGACCCTCCGCTCCGGCGAGCCGGCATGACGGGGCTACCCCATCCGGTGGCCGCCGGCACCGTCGGTTCCCCTTACGGCACCGACCCGTTGCTGACCGGTCGGGCCGTTGCCACGATCACCAACCTCCGGCTCCTCGACGGCACCCTGGCCACCCTGACCGTCGACGGCGACCGGATCGCCTCGGTCGGGCCGGCTCAGGCCGCCTCGACCGCAGTCGGGTCAGAGCCGTCAGCGCCGGCGGCGGTGATCGACGCGACCGGCTGGCGTTACCTGCCCGCCGCGACCGAGCCGCACGCCCACCTGGACAAGGCTTTGACCGCGCATCGGGGTACGCCGGCCGCCGACAACTCGCTGGTTGCGGCCATCAATCAGTGGCAGCAGATCATGCCGACCGTCGACGCGGCCGACCTGCGCCGGCGCGCGCTGGATGCGATAACCCGTTACGTCGCCAACGGAATCACCACCATCCGCACCCACGTCGACGCCCTGGTCGACGGCGACCCGCTGCGCGGGGTGGCCGCCCTGCTCGACATCCGGGAGCAGGTGCGGTCCACGATCGAGCTGCAGGTCTGCCTGCTGGCCAGCGAGGCGACGCCGACCGCGGCCATCCTGGAGGCGATCGAGGCCGGGATAGACGTCATCGGTGGCTGCCCCCACCTGACCACCGACCCGACCGCCGAGACCCGGCGGCTGCTCGACCTGGCCGAGCAGAGCGGGCTGCCGGTGGACCTGCACACCGATGAGCAGACCGATCCACGCCAGGTCGACCTGATCGAGCTGGCCGAACAGGTACTGGCCCGGGGAATGGGCCAGCGGGTGGCGGCCAGTCACTGCGTCCGGCTGGCCATGCTCGAGCCGTCCCGGCTGGCCGAAGTGCTGGCGCTGGTCGAACGCGCCGGGATCGGCATCATCACGCTGCCGATAACCAACCTGTACCTGCAGGGCCGCGAGGCCCGCTCGCCGATACCGCGGGCGATTCCGCCGCTGCGCGCGGTCCTGGACGCCGGGGTCCGGCTCGCCGCCGGTGGTGACAACTTCCTCGACCCGTTCCTGCCGGTCGGCCGGGCCGATCCGTTCGAGACGACGTCGCTGCTGGTGACAGCCGGGCAACTCAGCACCGAGGAAGCGCTCGCCGCGGTCACCAGTTCCGCCCGTGAGCTGCTCGGCCTGCGCCGGGCCGCGGCCGAGCCCGGCTGCGCCGCCGACCTGCTGCTGGTGCCCGATCGGCCGATCGATGAGATCCTGGCCGGCGGCCAGCCGGCGCGGGTGGTGATCCACGGGGGGCGGGTCGTCGCCGACACCCGGGTGCGCTCGGCGGTCGATCCTGCGCTCGTCCCGACCGGATCAACGGCAACGCCGGGCGGCTGACCGGCTAGCCGGACTTGCGCCGCAACCGAGCGACGTCCCGGCTCGCCGCGACCAGCAACCGGCGCATCGCCGTCTCGGCCTCATCCGGTTGGCGTTGCCGCACGGCATCGAGCACGGTGGCATGGGCGCGCAGCGAGGGCTTCATCGCCACGTCGTGACCGTGCACGAAGCGGTTACGCACGTGCAGCCCGGCGTCGATGACCATTGCCATCTCGGCCAGGAACTCGTTGCCGGTAGCGACCAGCAGCGCGCGATGAAAGGCCACGTCGGACTCGGTCAGCCCGGCCGGGTCGTGCTCGCTCGATTTCATCGCGTCCAGGGCCGCCTGCAAGCGGGCGAGGTCGGCCTCACTTCGGCGCCGGGCGGCCAGGGCGGCCGCCGACGGCTCGATGATCAACCGGACCTCGGCGAGCTTGTCCAGCGTCTCCGCCGGCGGTTCGCCGAGCTGGTCGTACTGCCAGCGAAGCACGTCCGGGTCGAGCAGGCTCCACTCGCTGCGCTCGCGGACGAAGGTGCCCCGACGCGGACGCGCTCCGACCAGACCCTTGGCCCCGAGCACCTTCAGCGCTTCTCGAACCACCGTCCGCGAAACCCCGAAGTCCACCCCGATCTGATCGGGATCGAGCGTCGAGCCGGCGGCGAGCGTGCCCTGCACGATCCGGGTGCCCAACTGCCTCACCACGTGGCCGTGAAGCCCCATGTCGCTGTACGACCGCACTCAACCTCCCGATAGCTGTGGGCATATCGTATGTGTGATTGACCGGTGCCGCTCACCCGCCGTCGATCACCACCTGCCAGCGGACCTGTCCCGAGCCGGGTATTCGGGCCAGCTCGGCCGGCTCGGCCCTTGCCCGGTCGGGGACCAGTCCGAGCATCGGCTCGATCCCGAAGCTGCGGTAGGCCGATCCGGTTTCCGCCGGGAAGCCGCCGAGATTGCGCCACAGGCCGAACGAGACCGGCTGTCCGGGACAGCGCAACTGGAACCGCAACCGGGCCTGACCTTGCCGGACGGTCAGGCTCGGGCGGTCGGGCAGCAACGCGAACATCGCCGTCCCGTCGTCGGGGCCGAGCCCCGGGAACCGCTCGTCGCCGAGCACGGCCGGCCAGCGGGTCTCCACCAGCCGCGCCGGGTCAGGCCAGGCCCGGCACGGACCGGGCGTGGCCTCGACCCAGGTTCCCGGATCCGGGCGCAGCAGTGCGTGCAAGGCCCAGATGAAACCGGTGCCGGGGCGGCCGCGCAACTCGTAGTCGACGGTGATGCGATCAGCCGCGGTGATGCTCCGGCGGAGTTCGAACTCGGGCGTGGTGACCACGCATCCGCGTTCGTCCGGGGTCCAGCTCCGGGTCCAGAGGTCACCGTGATCGGGATGGCCGGAGATCGTCGGCAGGCACTCCTCGACCCCGCCGGCATCCACGAATTCCTGGCCGGGCCGGACCGAGTTGCGCTCCGGGGCCGGCCGCGCCCACAGCCACTCGCGTCCCGCCGGGTCACGCAGGCTGGTCCAGCGACCACCGAGGTGGGGTTGGGTTGTGACCGAGAACGGCACGGCGGCCTCCACACGCTCGGGCGGGAACCCCGCTGATCAGGCCGACTCCTTCTTGCTGCTCCAACCACCGTCCACGAGCAGGGTCGTGCCGGTGATGTAGGACGCCTCGTCGGAGGCGAGGAAGGCGACCGCGGCCGCGACCTCGTCCGGCTGCCCGAGCCGGCGCAGGGCGGTGGCCTCGATCGTTGCCCCGATCGCCTCCTCGCTCACCCCGTCCCAGACCCGGGTTCTGATCGGTCCGGGCAGCACGGCGTTGAACCGCACGGCCGGCCCGTACTCGACCGCAAGCTGGCGGACCAGGGAGTTGATGCCGCCCTTGGCCGCCGCGTAGGCCGGATAACCGGAAATCCCGACCAGCGCATGCACGCTCGAGGTCGCCACGACCGCTCCCCCGGTGGTCCGCAGGTCGTTGACGAAGGTCCGCACGGCCAGGAACAGCGGGGTCAGGTTCACCGCCAGCTGGCGGTTCCAGCCATCGATGTCGAGCTGATCGGCTGCGGCGTCGAGATGCAGGAAGGCGTTGGAGTGAAGCACTGCGACCGGGCCGGCTTCGGCGTGCACGCGCTCGGCCAGCGCGGACCAGGCGCCCGGTTCGGAGACATCGGTGGCCACGAACGTCGTCCGGCCACCGGACCCGGCGATCTCCGCGGCGAGGGCCGGCCCGGCGACCGTGTCGATGTCGGCGATGAAGACCGTGGCCCCCTCGGCCGCCAACCGGCGGCAGCAGGCGGCTCCGATTCCGGCCGCGCCCCCGGTGACGACCGCGACCCGGCCGACGAACCGGGCCGTCACGCCGCACCGTCCGAATCGGCCGCCGGCTGGCTGAGCGCGAGCAGGGCCGGGCCCTGCCCCCAGGCCACGGTGAAGCCGCGTGGGACATGGTGATAGTGCGATTCGACGGTCGAGGCCCAGACCGCGGCCGAGACGCCGGTGAGCACTCCGGCCTCGTCGATGCTGGCGATGGTGGCCAGCCGGGCCCGGTCCGCGCAGTCGCGGAGCCGGCGCGAGCGGGACGGATCCGGCACCAGCCGTGCCGCCCGGGCCAGCCCGGTTGCCATGAACGCAGCCGTGCTGGTCTCGTCCCCGCTGCCCGGATGATCGACCGCGATCTCCCAGTGCCCGTCGGCCCGTTGCCGATCGGCCATCGCCTCGGCCAGGCCGATCGCCGCCGCCCGGACCGGCCCGATCCCGGAGTGCGCGGGCAGGCTGTCGATCACGTCGAGCAGGCCGAGCAGGGCCCACCCCTGCCCGCGACCCCAGTCCGGGATGTAACAGCGCCCCGTGCGCTCCAGGTAGAAGTGGTGAAACAGCCCGGTGGTCGCGTCTCGAAGCAACCGGATGTAGGCCGCCGCCTGCTCGACCGCAAGCTGGCCCCAGTCCGGGTCGCCGGTCACCGTGGCGAGGGCGGCGAAGAACGGCGGGTCGAAGTGCAGGCAGTCCAGGAAGACCCCGGCGCCCGGGTCTTCCAGCAACGCCTGATCAGTCGCGCCCAGTGGCTGCCCGCCGTGCGGCTGGCGCAGCGGTGATCGCTCCCAGGTCACGAACACGCCCTGCAGGCGGCGACGCCGGGCCAGGTAGTCGGCCAGGGCCCGCGCCGCCTGCAGCGCCTGATCGTCGTCGTAGCGGTCGGCCAGTTCGACCAAGGCCCGGCCCGGGGCGGTCAGGTCCAGGGGCTGGTACCCGTCCCGGGTCGCCTCCCAACCCCGGGCAAAGCCAAGGCCGAAGCCGGCGTAGCTGGCATCGTCGAGCACCTCCGAGGCCCGGATCATCGCCTCGAACGCGATCGAATCCCCGAACCGCCACGGCTCGTACGGCAGCCGCAGCAGTGTGCCGGCGACCCGGGGCAGCAAGTCCGAGCCAGCCGAGCCGGGCGGGTTGTGGTCTCTCATTCGGACCCGCTGCTCGACCACCGGCGTTCCGCTCCGGTCCGGATCGCCGTTACCTGGCCGCGGTGTTCGAGATCCTCCAGGTGCCCGATCACCGGCTGACCCATGGCCGCCCGGACGTCGGTCGGCCACGGCCCGAAGCGATCAGCCAGCCGGCCGGCCAGCCCGCGAAGCGGCACGGGTTCCTCGGCCCGGTGCAGTTCGGCCAGCAACTCCCGCTCCAGCTCATCGGTGAACTCGCGGGAGGACCGCAGGAACTCCTCGGCCTGCTCGTGCGACAGGAGCGGATAGTGCGCGGTGGCCACGATCTGCGGCTCGAGCGCGCGTAACCGAGCGATGGCCTCCCGGTAGGCCGCAACGTGGCGGTAGGTCGGCGGGAACGCGATCGAGCCGTCGGCCAGGGGCACGGCTCGACCGAGCGCGGCATCGCCGATCACCACCGTCCTGGCGTCGGGCAGCCACAGTCCCAGGTGACCCAGCGAGTGCCCGGGCAGGGCCAGCACCTCGACCCGACGGTCGGCATCGAGCCAGACCTGCTCGCCCCCGGTCAGGGTCAACCCGACCGGGGCGGCCTCGGCCACGTCGGCGCACCAGGCGTTGAACTCCGCCGACTCGCCCAGACCGTCGTCGACCAGCTCGTTGTAGCGCCCGCGCACCACCAGCTCCGGGTCCCGCACGAGGTCGTGATCGCCGGAGCCGCAGGCCAGCACGCAGCCGGGAACGAGCCGGGACAGTTCGGCCGCGCCGCCGAAGTGGTCGACGTCGCCGTGGGAGATGATCGCCAGGCTCAGCCGGTCCGGCGCCAACCCCAGCTCCTGCAGGTAGGGCAGCACGTGCTGGCTGACATCGCCGCGGGTGCCGAGGTCGAACAGGACGCTCGCTCGGTCACCGATCAGCAGGTAGCTGCTGTTCAGTCGCTGGCCCACCGGGTAGACGATGCGGTGCACTCCGGGGGCGATCTCGCGTGATCGCTCGCTGGCGGCGGTCATCGGCTCAGCGCCCGTGAAAGACCGGGCGCCGCTTCTCGGCGAAGGCAGCTCGACCCTCGGCCGCGTCAGCGCTGGCCATCTCATAGGTGAACAGGTCGTTCTCATAAGCCAGTCCGACCTCGAACGACGAGCTCTGGGCGACCCGGACCAGCCGCTTCACCGCCTCGACCGCGATCGGGCCGTGACCGGCAATGGTGCCGGCCAGAGCGAACGCCCCGTCCAGCAGGTCGGCCTTGGCGGGGAAGGTCTTCTGGGTCAGCCCGACCTGCGCCGCCCGTTCGGCGTCGATTCGATCGCCGGTCAGCAACAGTTCGAGCGCCGCACCGGCTCCGATGAGTTTGGTCAGGAACTGCGTCGCACCGGAGCCACCGTGCCAACCCCATTTGATCTCGCCCGCGGCGAAGCTGGCCGAGGCCGTCGCATAGCGGATGTCGGCCGCGCACGCCATCTCCAGACCGCCGCCGATGCAGTAGCCGCAGATGGCCGCGATCACCGGCTTGCGGATCCGCCAGATCGCGTTGACATAGTCGAGATTGCGATCAAAACGGTTGCGGTACTGCCAGGAGGTCCCGTAGCCATCGAGATCGGACAGGTCGCTGCCGGCGCTGAAGGCCCGCTCGCCGGCGCCGGTGAGCACGACGACGCGAACGTCATCGTCGGCGTTGATCTGGTACGTCATCTCGTTGAGCCGGGCATCCATGGCCACGGTCATCGCATTGAGCTTGGCCGGACGGTTCAACGTGATCGTCGCGATGTGGTCCGCCACGCTCAGGGTGAGGTCGGCCCCCGCCTGTTCAGTCATCACTACCTCCGGCCCGTCCGCTCATCGAATGCTCGCTCAGGCCGAGTTCGGCCAGTTGCGCGTCGTCGTAGCCGGCTACCTGGCGCAGCACCTCGGCGGTGTGCTCGCCCAACCCGGGCGCGGCCCGGCGGATCCCGGCCGGAGTCTCGGAGAGGGTGAGCGGAGGACTCACGGTCCGGACGGTGCCAGCGACCGGGTGCTCGTACTGGGTGAACAGGCCGGCGGCCGCGATGTGCTCGTCCGCCTCCAGGGCGGGGTAGTCGTGGACCGGTCCGGTCCAGATGTTGTACCGATCGAAGTGCTCTATCCATTCCGCGGTGGTGCGCTCGAGCAGGAGTGGCCGGATGACCCGGTAGACCTCGTCGGCTCGCCGATGGCCGTCGCGGTAGTCGGTCAGCGAGCGGAGCAGGTCGTTGTCGAGGGCTTCACCGAGCACGTCGAGTGGGCACATGGCCATCGTCAGCCAGGCGTCCTTGGTCCGGTAGACCCCGTAGGGCGCTGGGATCCAGACGTGAGCGCTGGGCTCCTGGCGGCGCTCGGGCACCAGGCCGCAGTTGAGGTAGGTGACCAGTTCCTGGACCTGGGCGTCGAGGACGGTGGCCAACATGTTGCAGTCGACGTGCTGGCCACGCCCGGTCCGCTGCCGGGCCCACAGCGCCGACATGATCCCGATGACCGCGGAGTAGCCGGTCATGGCGTCGGCGGCCCACAACGCACCCGGTATCGGCGGATCGGAGGCCGAACCGACGGAAAACATCGATCCGCTGTAGCCCTGGACGATCAGATCCTGCCCGGGCCGACCGGCACCGGAGCCGACCTGGCCGTAGCCGGAGATGGAGCAGTAGACCAGCCCAGGGTTGATCCGGCGCAGGTCCTCCCAGCCGATCCCGAGCCGATCGGCCGTGCCGACCCGGAAGTTCTGGATGAACACGTCGCTGTTGGCGACCAGCGCCTGCAGGGCGGCCAATCCCTGCGGGGACTTCAGGTCCAGCGCTGCCGAACGCTTGTTCCGGTTCAGCGCCAGGAAAGTGGTCATCTCACCGTTCAGGTCGACATCGGCGAAGCCATGCGTCCGGTTGAATTCGCCAGTCCCGGGCGGCTCGATCTTGATGACGTCCGCGCCGAGGTCGCCCAGGCGCATGCCGGCGATGGGTCCGGCAAGCATCTGGGTCGCATCCAGCACCCGAATGCCGTCCAACGCGCCGATCGCTTCCGCGTCAGCATCTGTCATGCGGTTCTCCTGCGTGTGCGCCGCCGGTGGTCATCAAGTCATATTGTATGCCCAGAGTCGACAGCGCCACCAGCCCCTACTTTCGCTTCGATGGGGTCCGCACCTACGTGCCATCGCGGAGGCCGGGGTGGCCAGGGCAGGGGTCAATCCGGCGACCGGCGCAGCCGAGATCCGGTACCCGCAGTCGCTGCCGGGTCCTACTGGGCCGGCTCGCGCCGACGATCCAGCCGCCGCGAGCTGCGACCGGTGCGGCCGGACCCGCCGGCGGCGGCCGACGCCTGGCCGACCTCGACGACAAGTAGGGCCGCCAGCAACAGCAGCCCGATGATCCGGCGCGCTCCGAACGGATCGTGGAAGACGACGTTGACGGTCGTGCCGCCGATCAGGAATCCCGAGACGAGCCAGAGCAGTTCCGACCGGATCGGACGCATGGCGGCAACGGCGGCACCGGCGGTTCCGGCGACGACCGCCAGCAAGCGGCCGCCCTGCAGCCCGACCGGCCACAGCACCACCACGTCGGCGACCAGGAACGAGGCCAGGAAGATCCACGTGGCGCCGGGTTTTCGGCTGGCCGGCCAGTACGACCTCACGCCCGACCCCCCTTCAACCGCCCGGTTCCGATCACGCCACATCGTAGGTCCGGGCCGGGGCCGGCCGGCGATCTAGCCGAAGTTTCGGACAGATCGTCCACCGCCCGTCAGCGATCGGGTCGGCGCTTGCCCTCCCAGGCATCGGTGAGAAGCTCCCGGACCAGGGATTCCTCGGCGGCGGACAGGTCCACCTCGATGCAGGCCAATCGCTTGCCCCAGTAGAACTCCTGACACACCCCTGGCCAGGCGGTAGCGGCCGAGCGGATGCCCGCTTCGTCGAGCATGACCCGCAGCCGCTCGGTACCGGGCAGCGTGGCGAAGATGCGGCCGTCGACCCGGAAGGACGCCGAACCGTGATGCGCCAGTTCAACCGCCGCGGGTAGGGCCAGCGCGAGCCGGCGGACGTCAGTCTCGGACAGCATGCCTCGAGTCTGGCCGACCGGCGAGGGCTACGTCGACGGCAGTCTGGAAGCGCTTATCGTGCGGGCGCAGCGGGCCGGCGCCTGAGCCGCGGAGCCAACCGGACTTCGCCCGGCGGGCCCGACCGTGAAAGTTAACCAAAAGAGAACGATCGAAACCGATCAGATTCCGTGTATGTTTCGATCACATCAGGCCGGTATCGATCAGCGTCCGGCCGGACGGAACTCATCCGACCGTTCTCGCAGGAGCTTTCATGAATCTCGTGCCCCACCGGAGCCGGCCCTGGTCCGCCGCCGCGATCGCGCTGGCCGCGACGGCACTGCTGGTCGCGACCGCAGCCCCGGCTACCGCATCGTCGGCCGGCCGGGACGCCGGGCATCACGCCGCCGGCGACGACCATGGCGCCGGCCGAGATCGCGACCAGTCGCCGGGTCGCGACGGCGCCGGCCCCCGCCCGGTGATCGACGCCAACTTCGCCGACCCCAGCGTGTTGCTGGTCAACGGCGTCTACCACGCCTACGCCACCAACTCGGGCGGCCAGAACATCCAGCACGAGACGTCCACCGACCTGGTGCACTGGCACAAGCAGTCCGACGTGCTGCCGCAACTCGGCAGCTGGGTCGGCAACTGCACCTTCACTCCCGGCGGCTCGACCGACCACTGCGTCTGGGCGCCCGACGTCACCGCCGTGCCCGGCGGCTACGTGCTCTACTACACCGCGCGCGACAGCCTGGCGCCGCGCCAGTGCGTCGGCACCGCGTTCGCCCGTACCCCCGACGGCCCGTTCGTCCCGGCCCCGCAGCCCCTGGTCTGCCCGGACGGTCAGCGGGGCACCACCGACCTCGGCGGCGCCATCGACGCCTCGGCCTACCGCGAGGGCAGCAACCTCTACCTGCTGTGGAAGTCTGACGGCAACTGCTGCGG
>Ga0187809_10000479_pt1 | contig 21236 bp, 17 predicted proteins | sample NC_wetland_sal_i_8_FD_132415 | JGI IMG/M metagenome (GOLD analysis project Ga0187809, IMG submission 132415) | Wetland sediment microbial communities from Neuse River Estuary, North Carolina, USA - ASW_4 | ecosystem: Environmental > Aquatic > Freshwater > Wetlands > Sediment | place: USA: North...
CGGGCATCCTCGACGGTCTTCATGAACGCGCCGGAACCGACCTTGACGTCGAGCACCAGTGCTGCCGATCCTTCGGCGATCTTCTTGCTCATGATCGAACTGGCGATCAGCGGGATCGCCTCGACCGTGCCCGTGACGTCGCGCAGTGCGTACAACTTCTTGTCCGCCGGAGCCAGCTCGTCACCGGCCGCGCACACCACGGCCCCGACCTCGTTGAGCTGGGCCAGGAACTCGGCGTTGGACAGCGAGGCGCGCCAGCCCGGGATCGACTCCAGCTTGTCCAGGGTGCCGCCGGTGTGTCCCAGCCCTCGCCCGGACAGCTGCGGCACCGCCGCGCCGAGGGCCGCGACCAGGGGGGCCAGCGGCAGGGTGATCTTGTCGCCGACGCCACCGGTGGAATGCTTGTCGGTGGTCGGGCGGCGCACTCCGGACAGGTCGAGCCGCTGACCGGAGGCAATCATCGCGTCGGTCCAACGGGACAGCTCAGCCGGCTGCATGCCGTTGAGCAGGATGGCCATGGCCAGGGCCGCCATCTGCTCGTCGGCCACCACCCCGCGGGTGTAGGCGTCGATGATCCAGTCGATCTCGGCATCCGGAATCCGACCACGATCCCGCTTGGTGCGGATCACGCTGACGGCGTCGAACGGTTCGCTCATGGGACCAAGTCTGTCAGGCCATCCGCCGGCGCGTCTTCAGCCCTGGTGACGGTGCGCATGCCCGGCTACAGCAGGTCCGCCGGTCCGAACGCCCGGGGCAGGATTTCGGTCATCGGCACCGGCCCGTCGTCGGTGGCCAGCACCAGTTCGGGGGCAGCGTGCTCCCACAGCAACTGCCGGCACCGCCCGCACGGCATGATCAGCTGATCGTCCTTGTTGACACAGGTGAACGCGACCAGCTTGCCCCCGCCGCTGGCGTGCAGCGCCGAGACCAGCCCGCACTCGGCACACAGGGTCAGGCCGTAGGAGGCGTTCTCGACGTTGCAGCCGGAGACGATCCGGCCGTCCTCGGTCAGGGCGGCCGCCCCGACCGGGTAGTTCGAGTACCGGGCGTAGGCGTGGTGCATGGCCTCCGCTGCCGCCGCGCGCAGCCCGGCCCAGTCGATGGCGGTCACTGGTGGGCCGCGTAGGGCTGGCCGTCGGCGGCCGGTGGTTGCACCCGGCCGATGAAGCCGGCCACCGCCAGCAGGGTGACCACATAGGGCAGCATCAGCAGCAAGTTGGAGTCGATCGGGGCCTGGGCCTGCGACATCAGCGACTGCAACTGATCGGAGAAGCCGAACAGCAACGCCGCCGCGACGGCGCCTCCGGGCCGCCAGCGACCGAAGATCACCGCGGCCAGGGCGATGAAGCCCTTGCCGTTGGACATGTTCAGCGCGAAGGTTCCGGCCGAACCAGCGCCCATGACCAGGAAGACACCACCGAGTCCGGCGATCAGCCCGGCCAGCAGGACCGCCCGGTATCGGGTCCGGGCCACGTTGATGCCCATGGTGTCGGCGGCGCGAGGATGCTCGCCGACGGCCCGGACCCGCAGCCCCCAGCGGGTGTGGAACAGCCCGAGGTGGACCAGGATCACCAGCACGTAGGCCAGGTACAGGAACAGCGTGCCGTGGAAGAACACCGGCCCGATGATCGGGATGTCACCCAGGCCGGGGACCTTGAAGTTGCGGAAGTAGCCGGGCTCGTTGAACTGTGTCGCTTCCGGCGAGAGCAGTTTGTTGAACAGGAAGCTGGTGATTCCGAGCGCGAACACGTTCAGCACGACACCGATGATGACCTGGTCGACCAGGTAGCGGATGGCCAGCGCGGCCAGCACCGCGGCGATCAGCAGGCCGGCGATCATGCCGCCGAGCAGGCCGAACCAGATACTTCCGGTCACGGTGGCGACTACCGCGGCCACGAACGCACCGAGCAGCAACTGGCCTTCGATCGCGACGTTGACCACGCCCGAGCGTTCCCCGATCACGCCGGCCAGCGAGCCGAAGATCAGCGGTACGGCCAGGAACAGTGAGCCTTGGAGGAGGTTCACCACGTTGATGCCACCGATGGCTCCGGCCACGCCCCAGGTCACGAAGCCGACCAGCAACCCGGCCACCGCCGCCAGCACGCACCAGCGGGCCGCGACCAGCCGGCTGATCCGCAACGCCCCGGCGGCCAGGATCAGCAGGCACATCACGATGATCACCGGCCGGGCCGCCACGTCCAGCGTGGTGCTGTGCTTGTCGTTCAGGGAGAAAACGAAGGTGGCGTGCTTGCCGAGCCGCTGACCGGGTACGAACTTCCAGAGGGCCAGCAGGCCGACCACGATCATGACCGCGCCGGAGGCGATGTGCTTGGGCACCCGCCGGGCCCGGACATCGCCGATGGCCATCGCCAGGTTGGTGGTCGCGGTGGCGACCGGCGGGATCCCCAGCCGCTTCAGCCGGAAGATGCCCTCGATCAGCTTGGGAGCGGCGATGAAGATGACGATCAGGGCCTGGACCACGGTGATGATGTCGACCGGCGCCTGCACGGTCGAGGCTGCCTGCATCTGGGCCCCGCCGGACCGCAGGGCCCCGAACAGCAGGCCGGCTCCGACCACACCCCACGGCCGGGAACGCCCCAACAGCGCAACGGTGATCGCGTCGAAACCGACGTTGGAGGCGATGTTGGGCGTGATCACGTACGAGGTGCCACCGCCGAGCGACAGCGCGGTGCCGGCGAGTCCGGCCAGGCCGCCGGCCAGGGCCATGGCCAGCATGGTCACCTGACCCACGCTCATACCGGCGGTCCGGGCCGCGGCCGGATTGAGCCCGACCGCGCGGAGCCGGAACCCGATGGTGCTCTTGGTGAGCAGCCAGGACACACCGGCTGCGGCCACCACCGCCAGCACGATGCCGAGGTCGACCCGCTCGTTCGAACCGAACAGGTGCGGCAACCGGGCCGTGCCGTGGATCGGCTTGGAAGCCTGCGGGTTGTCCGGGGCCACGATCGACTTCCGCCCGAGCATGTAGAGCAAACCGAAGGTCGCGACGTAGTTGAGCATGATCGTCGTGATGACTTCGTGGGCCCCGGCGCGAGCCTTGAGGAAGCCGGCGATGAAGCCCCAGAAGGCGCCACCGGCGATGCCGGCGGCGACGGCCAGGATCAGGTGGATGACCGGCGGCAGCTGCACGATCAGACCGACCCAGCCCGAGCAGAACGCGCCGGCGATCACCTGGCCGTTGCCGCCGATGTTGAACAGGCCGGCCCGGAAGGCCAGGGCCACCGACAGCCCGGCGATGATCAGCGGGGTCGCGGTGTAGATCGAGTTGGTGATCGGACCGAACGCCTCGCTGACCGTGTTCGCGTGGTTGGGGTCGAAGATCGCCCCTTCGAACAGGGCAACGAACGCGTCCCGGAAGGTGTACCAGCCGTCCCGGAAGAAGTCGCTGGGTGAACTGAAGAAGTAACCGAGATCGGTACGGACCTGCTGGTCGGAGAAGACCACCATCAGGTTGCCGATGATCAGGGCGAGCACGATGGCCAGGACCGTCACGATCCAGGACTTGTTCCGGCCGCCTGGTCGCCGGTCGCTGTCCGGAAGCCCGGCCGAGGCCGGTTCGGTCGCCAGTTCGGTGGTCATCCCTGCTGTCCTTCCCGGTCGAGGTCGAGACCAGGCTCCGGCTCCGCCGCCTTTTCGACGTCGCCGGCGACGTCCTGCTCGGCCAGCACGCTGCGGTGCTCGGCCGCTGCGGCGTGGGCCTGCTCGGCCGGCACCCCGGCCATCATCAGGCCCACCTCGTCCCGGGATGCGCCGGCCGGTAGTTCACCGATGATCTTCCCCCGGTACATGACCAGAATTCGGTCGGCCAGGCCCAGCACCTCGTCGAGCTCGGTCGAGACGAGCACCACCGCGGTGCCCTGGTCACGCTCGGTGACCATGCGGTTGTGAATGAACTCCTGGGCGCCGACGTCGACGCCGCGGGTCGGCTGCGAGGCCACGAAGAGCTTCAGGGGTCGCGACAGCTCGCGAGCGATCACCATCTTCTGCTGGTTGCCGCCGGACAGCGAGCCGCCGGGCGCGGTGATCGAGGTGGTCCGGATGTCGAATTCGGCCACCCGGGCTTCGGCGTTGGCATTGATCCGATCCAGCCGCAGCGACAGGCCACGGGAGAACTCGTCGCTGTGGTAGGTGTCCAGGACCAGATTCTCGGCCACGCTGAACGCTCCGACCAGACCGTCGTGGCTGCGGTCCTCGGGAATGAATCCCACCCCGCGGTTGAGAATGTCATCGATCGTGTGGCCGGCGATGTTCTCCCCGTTGATCAGGATCGAGCCGGCCTCGGGCAGTCGGAGCCCGAGCAAGGATTCGACCAGCTCCTCCTGGCCGTTGCCCTGCACGCCGGCCAGCGCCACGATCTCGCCGCTGGCCACCGTGAAATCAACCCCGTTCACGGTGAGCTGCCCGCGGTCGTCGGCCACCTGCAAGCCCCGGACTTCCAGCGCCGTCGCGCCGGGCCGGGCCGGGTCCTTCTGCACGGTCAGGCTGACGTTGCGCCCGACCATCATCGCCGCGAGCTCCGACTCCGAGGCCGAGGGCTCGGCGCTGCCGACCACCTTGCCCCGGCGGATGACGGTGATCCGATCGGCGATGGCTTTGACTTCGCGCAGCTTGTGGGTGATGAACACGATCGAGGTGCCGGCCGCCCGTAGCTCCTTCATGACCCGGATCAGCTCGTCGATCTCCTGCGGGGTCAGCACCGCGGTCGGCTCGTCCAGGATCAGCACCCGGGCATTACCGAGCAGGGCCTTGAGGATCTCGACCCGCTGCTGCACGCCCACCGGCAGGTCGGCGACCAGCGCGTCGGGGTCCACAGCCAGTCCGTACCGCTCGGAGAGTTCCCGGACCCGGGCTCGAGCCGTCTTGCGGTCGAGCTGTCCGAACGGGCCGGTCGTCCATTCGTGGCCGAGCATCACGTTCTCGGCCACGCTGAACACCGGCACCAGCATGAAGTGCTGGTGCACCATGCCGATGCCGGCCGCCAGGGCGTCGCCAGGACCGGAGAAGCGACGCGGCTCGCCGTCGATCAGGATCTGGCCGCCGTCGGGCTGGTAGAGCCCGTACAGCACGTTCATCAGGGTCGACTTGCCGGCACCGTTCTCACCCAGCAGCGCGTGGATCTCGCCCGGCTCGACCACCAGGTCGATGGCGTCGTTGGCGACCAGTGGGCCGAAACGCTTGGTGATCTGCGACAGCTCGAGACGCACGTGGAGCTCCCTTGCAGCTGAGTTCTCGACAGCCTCGCCCGACGCGCCGACGCTGCGCTGGTCATCCAACCAGCGCAGCGTCGGTGACGGTAGATCGGGAGGTGACTACTTCGGCTGCGACGGCGAGGTGATGGTGATCTTGCCGCTGATGATGTCGGCCTTGACCTGGCTCAGCTCCGACTGCAGGTTCGAGTCGACCTTCGAGCTGAAGTCGTGGAAGTCGGCCAGGCCGACCCCGGAGTTGGCCAGCGTGCCGATGTAGTCGGTGGTCGAGAAGTTGCCGGCCGCGGCATCCTCGACGGACTTGGTCACGGCCTGAGCGATGTTCTTCTCGGCCGTGGACAGGAACACCGAGGCGTACTGCGGGGCCGAGACGAAGCCGTCGGTGTCGACCCAGATGATGCTGGCCTTGCCCGAGGACTTGGCGTAGGCCGCGCTGCCCAGGCCGGTGCCGCCGGCGACCGGGAAGATGACGTCGGCACCCTGGGCGACGAAGTTGGTCGCCAGTTGCTGGCCCTTGTTCTGGTCGGTGAAGGAAGCGGCGAAGCTACCGTTCTGGGCCTTCTCGTCCCAGCCGATGACCTGGACCGACTTGCCCTTCTGCTGGTTGTAGTACTGCACGCCCTCCTGGAAACCGTCCATGTAGACGGTCACCGGCGGGATCTTCAGGCCGCCGTAGGTCGCCACCTTGCCCGACTTGGAGTAGCCGGCAGCCAGGTAGCCGGCCAGGAAACCGGCCTGCGCGGTGTTGAACTGCAGGCCCTGCAGGTTGGAGCCGTTGCCGGCCGAGTCGACCTCGACGAAGTGCTGGCTCGGGTTCTTGGTGGCCGCGGCCTTGGTCGCGTCGGCCATCAGGCCACCCACGGTGACGATCAGCTTGCAGTTCTGGTTGACCAGCGAGGAGATGTTCGGGGCGTAGTCAGTCTCCTGCTTGGACTGGACGTAGGAAACCGTCGCCTTGCCGTCGGACTGGGCCTTCTGCATCCCCTGCCAGGCCGCAGCGTTGAAGGACTTGTCGTCGATGCCACCGGTGTCGGTGACCATGCAGGCCTTGAAGCTGGCTGCGCTGGCGGAGGACCCGCCACTACCGGCGGTGCCCGTCGCAGTCGAACCACCGGTCTTCTTCGACCCGCAGGCGGCCAGGACCAGCACAGCCGCCGTGGCGGTGACCAGCACCGCCGTCCGGTTCTTGGTGAGCAACTGGCTCAAATCCCTCTCCTCTTTCCACAATGCAGTGGCCACCGGGCGTGGCCGATGCGAGCCGGGACGAATCCCCGATCGCCGGTACGCTAGCCCGCCCGGATTACAGGCCAAAATCCCGACCCGGTTCGTCATCACATTGTTGTCAGATCGGGTCGTGTCGAGACGCCGGGGCGGGGCGGCACGGGATTCGCCGAATGACCATCCCGGCTTGGTCATCCTCTGCCCATGACGCCCTTCCCGGCGCCTGCAGTTCTAGCGGAGTTGGGTGACGATGTTGTCGAGGGTGGCGTAACCGCCGCTGGTCAAGCTCGCCGTCTGACCGAACCGCTTCCAGGCACTGGTCGCGGTCGAGCAGTTGGCGGTGTTGCAGAACCTGACCACGATGCGGAACTGGCTCAGGCCGGGGTAACTGCCGGTGCAGGTTTCGCTGGCGGTATGACCACCGTTGCTGATCCTTCCGCTGCAGTTAAGCGCGTTCGGCGACACGGCCGCCGAGGCCGGGGCGGCACTGAGCAGGAGCGGCAGGGCGACAACGCTCGCGGCGGCAGCAGTCAGCAGGCGTTTCATGGGACCTCCAAGGCTAATGGTGTTCGGACCCGCGCACGATATCGCCGTATTTGTCGGTTGCCTACCCCTGCGGGCCGATCTTCGACCCGGCCGGGACCAGGTGGGCGCCGTCCGCCTTGTCCGACGCGTCACATCCAGGGCCGCCGAACTCGGCATGAACGGATGCTGAGACTAGGGTCGAAACGGCTGTGAGCCGGTGTGCTCGCAGGCTGCCGAAGCACTGCTGCAGCGAGGAGATCTCGGGCTTGTCGACTTCAACGCAACCGCGCGATGCCGCCGCGACCGGCGGTGGCGGGCGGACCAGATTGGCCGGCACGCTGTACCGCGGCCGCGAGGGCATGTGGTCCTGGGTGGCCCACCGGATCACCGGGGTCCTGACGTTCTTCTTCCTGTTCGCACACGTGCTGGACACCGCGCTGGTCCGGGTCTCGCCGTCGTCCTACGACAGCGTGATCGCCGACTACAAGAACCCGTTCGTCAACCTGTTGGAGCTCGGCCTGGTCGGCGCGGTGCTGTTCCACGCGCTGAACGGCCTACGGGTGATCGCCGTCGACTTCTGGAGCCGCGGCGCCCGGCTGCAACGACAGATGCTGTGGACCATCGTCGCGGTCTGGGTCGTGGTGATGGTGCCGGGGGCGTTCTTCATGCTCAAGCACTCGGTCGAGACGATCTTCGGGAGCTGACATGACGACGATCGACGCACCGCGCAGCCGCCAGCGCCGCAGCCGCGGCCGGACCAATACCGAGCTCTACGCCTGGCTGTTCATGCGCGTGTCCGGCTTGCTGCTGGTGGTCCTGGTGCTCGGGCACCTGTTCATCATGAACATCCTCGACGGCGGCGTGCAGCGCATCAACTTCGCCTTCGTGGCCGGGCGCTGGTCCTCCCCGTTCTGGCAGGTCTGGGACCTGCTGATGCTGTGGCTGGCGATGATCCACGGGGCCAACGGTCTGCGCACCATCATCAGCGACTACACCCGGCGCGACGCCACCCGGTTCTGGCTGAAGATGCTGCTCTACACCGCGACCGGGCTCACCATTGCCCTGGGCACGCTGGTGATCTTCACCTTCGACCCGAACATCTCCTAATCCCTCCCGTGGGCGGTACTTGCCGTCCCAGACAAGGCTGAGCTCATGCAATCGCACAAGTACGACGTAGTCATCGTGGGTGCCGGCGGGGCCGGTATGCGGGCGGCACTGGAGTCATCGAAGCGGGCCCGGACCGCTGTGCTGACCAAGCTCTACCCGACCCGGTCCCACACCGGCGCCGCCCAGGGCGGCATGTGCGCGGCCCTGGCCAACGTCGAGGAAGACAACTGGGAGTGGCACACCTTCGACACCATCAAGGGCGGTGACTACCTGGTCGACCAGGACGCGGCCGAGGTGATGTGCAAGGAAGCCATCGACGCCGTTCTCGACCTGGAGAAGATGGGGCTGCCGTTCAACCGCACCCCGGCCGGCCGGATCGACCAGCGCCGCTTCGGTGGACACACCCGCAACCACGGCGAGGCCCCGGTCCGGCGCTCCTGCTATGCCGCCGACCGCACCGGGCACATGATTCTGCAGACGCTGTACCAGAACTGCGTCAAGCAGAACGTCGAGTTCTACAACGAGTTCTACGTGCTCGACCTGCTGCTGAGCCGGCGGGCCGACGGGGTCGAGGTCGCCTCCGGCGTGGTCGCCTACGAGTTGGCCACCGGCGAGATCCACGTCTTCAACGCCAAGGCCGTGGTGCTGGCCACCGGGGGTTTCGGCAAGGTCTTCAAGACCACGTCCAACGCGCACACCCTGACCGGGGACGGCATGGGCGCGATCTGGCGCAAGGGTCTGCCGCTGGAGGACATGGAATTCTTCCAGTTCCACCCGACCGGCTTGGCCGGCCTGGGCATCCTGCTGTCCGAGGCCGCGCGCGGCGAGGGCGGCATCCTGCGCAACGCTGACGGCGAGCGATTCATGGAGCGCTACGCCCCGACGATCAAGGACCTGGCCCCGCGCGACATCGTGGCCCGGTCGATGGCCAACGAGGTCCGTGAGGGCCGGGGCGCCGGGCCGCACAAGGACTACGTGCTGCTCGATCTGACCCACCTGCCCCGGGAGCAGATCGACGCCAAGCTGCCCGACATCACCGAGTTCGCTCGCACCTATCTGGGCGTCGAGCCCTACACCGAGCCGGTGCCGGTGTACCCGACCGCGCACTACGCGATGGGCGGGGTGCCGACCAACATCGAGGCCGAAGTTCTGCGCAACAACACCGACATCGTGCCCGGGCTGTACGCGGCCGGCGAGGTGGCCTGCGTGTCGGTCCACGGCTCGAACCGGCTCGGCACCAATTCCCTGCTCGACATCAACGTCTTCGGCCGCCGGGCCGGCATCGCCGCGGCCGAGTACGCCCACGACGCCGCGCTGCCGGAACTGCCGGAAGCACCGGCGGTCTTCGTCAGCGAACTCCTGGCCGGGTTGCTCAACTCGACCGGCTCGGAGCGGGTCAGCGCAATCCGGACCGAACTGCAGAACACCATGGATCGAAACGCCCAGGTCTTCCGCACCGACGAGTCGCTGGCCCAGGCCGAGGCCGACATTGCCGAACTCAAGAAGCGTTACGCCCAGGTTTCCATTTCGGACAAGGGAAAGCGCTACAACTCCGATCTGCTGGAAGCGGTCGAGCTCGGTTTCCTGCTGGATCTGGCCGAGGTGCTGGTGGTCAGTGCCCGTAACCGCAGGGAGTCCCGCGGCGGCCACGCCCGGGAGGACTTCCTGGAGCGCGACGACGAGAACTTCATGCAGCACACCATGGCCTACCGGGAACCGGACGGGTCGATCCGGCTGGATTGGAAACCGGTGGTGGTCACCCGCTACCAGCCGATGGCCCGCAAGTACTGATTGCTCTTACGGATCGAGGGATTCTGCAATGACTGCTGTCGCCGAACGAGCTGCGGCCACCCGGTCGGATGCGGCACCGAAGTCGCGACCGGTCGAGGTCAAGATCCGGCGCTACAACCCCGAGGTGTCGCCAGACCCGACCTGGGTCACTTACACCGTCGACGCATTCCCGACCGACCGGGTGCTCAACCTGTTGATGAAGATCAAGGGCGAGCAGGACGGCACGCTGACCTTTCGCCGGTCCTGCGCCCACGGTGTCTGTGGCTCGGACGCGATGCGGATAAACGGCGTCAACCGGCTGGCCTGCAAGGTGCTGATGAAGGACATGCCGGACAAGCTGACGATCGAACCGATCAAGGGCTTGCCGGTGGAGAAGGACCTGGTCGTCGACATGGAGCCCTTCTTCGAGGCCTACCGGGCGATCAAACCGTTCCTGATCACCAACACGGCCAACGAGCCGACCAAGGAATGGCTGCAATCCCAGGCCGATCGCGACCGCTTCGACGACACCACCAAGTGCATCCTGTGCGCGGCCTGCACCACCTCGTGCCCGGTGTTCTGGACCAACGGCTCCTACTTCGGACCGGCCGCCATCGTCAACGCGCACCGGTTCATCTTCGACTCCCGCGACGCTGGGGCCGAGGAACGGCTGGAGATCCTCAACGACCGCGAGGGGGTGTGGCGGTGCCGGACCACCTTCAACTGCACCGACGCCTGCCCTCGGGGGATTCAGGTCACCAAGGCCATCCAGGAAGTCAAGCAGGCCCTGCTGTTCCGCCGGGTCTGAGCCGGCCAGGTTGGTTCAGCTGCGTCGCTTCCGGCCGAACGCCACCAGGCTCAGCCCAAGGGCCGCGCTCAGCACCGCGGCCGCGGTGAGGGCCGAGACCGCCGCGCGGGGTCCGGTAGCGGCCAGCTGCGGGGACGACGGCGCGGGCGCCGTTGCCGGCGTGGGCGCCGTTGCCGGTGCCGGTGCCGGAACGATTCGCAACACCGCCGTCGCGGTGTTGTTCGCCTGGGTCAGGTCCGGGAAACCGTAGCCGGGCTGCACGGTCAGGCTGATGTGACCGGCGGTGCCGACGGCCAGGGTGCTGCCGGCGGTCACCGTGATCGCCCCGGTGTCGAGGTTGCCCGGATGCGGCAGACCGCAGCTCCAGCGGGTGGCGGCTTCATGCTTGCAGGTAAAGCTACCGCCGGGCTCGGGCGCCGAGCGGATCGAGTCCACGACGAAACCGGCCGGAACGGTCACGTGCAAGGTGTCCGACAGCATTTCGGTCTTAGGGCTGGCGAGATTGACCACGGTGAAGGGCAGCTCCTGGTGCTGCCCGGCGACGAACGTCAGCTGCTTCGCACCCAGGGTCAGAGCCAAGTCCGGCAGCAGGGCGTGCTGCTGCACCTCGGTCGAGGTGGCAGTTGCCGGGCCCTCATGCGCAGCGTTGTCGAATACGACATCGGCCGTTGAACTCAGGGTCGCCGAGACCGGAATCACCACCGCCGCGAAGTCCACCCTGATCGTGAACGGTGTCGGCGTACTCAACAGGCCTTGAAGATCGAGGCTGAAGTCCCGACCGGAGAAGGTGATCAGACTCGGGTCCGCCGGGAGGGAGTTCAGGTCGATCTGGTCGGGCCGGACCCGCAGGCCGGGATCGAGGTGACTGTGGAAGACCGCGCTGGACGGCGGCGGCCCGGAGACCGTGATCTGCCAGCCGAAATAGTCGATCACCGGGACGTCGATCTCCGGTATCAGCGTCGAGGCGGCGGCAGGCGAGTTGACCAGGGTCAGACACCCACCCGACGGTAGGCACGCCGACCCGGTGGCGGCCTGCGCCGATGGTTGCCAGCCGAGCAGCACCAGGACGGCCGCGGCCAGGCTCGTCAAGATCCGCCGCACCGCCAACCCCGTCACCCGCGCTCGAGCGCCCACCAGGACCCCCACATCGCTTACAGACCCAGCCTGCCCTGACCGACCTCGGCTGGTCAGGGCCCTTGGTCCCGCCCCGAGGATCGCGCATCTACCGGGCCGGAGCGGCTATCGGGTTCAGCTGAGCGGGACGATGTCGGCGGCGCCGAGGCGGGCGGCGTCAGCCGTGGCGTCGTCGGGCTGTTCCTGGGATTCCCGCTCGGCCGCGACCCGGGCCAGGTAGTGGTCGACCTCGGTCGCGATGTGCTCGGTGTCCCAACCCAGGTGGTGAGCCATCAGCTCGGCGACCACGGGCGCGGCCGACACCCCTCGATCCCAGGACTCGATCGAGATCCGGGTCCGGCGGGCCAGCACGTCGTCCAGGTGCCGGGCGCCCTCGGCGGTGACGGCGTACACCGTCTCGGCCAGCAGGTAGTCATCCGCTCCGGGGACCGGCTCGGCCAGCCGGGCGTCGGCGGCCAGCAAGTCCAGCACGTCGGCGGCCAGGCTGCCGTAGCGGCCGAGCAGATGATCGACGCGGGCCACATGCACTCCGTACCGGGCCGCCAGCTGCAGCCGCTGGTTGCGCACACCCTGCCAGCCCTCGGCGCCGACCAGCGGGATGGTGTCGGTGACCGAGTCCGGCACGGTCGCATCCATCCCCCGCACCGCCTCATCGACGGCATCCTTGGCCATCACCCGGTAGGTGGTGTACTTGCCGCCGGCCACCACCACCAGGCCAGGCACCGGATGCCCCACGACGTGCTCGCGCGACAGCTGCGACGTCGACTCCGATTCGCCCGACAGCAACGGTCGCAGCCCGGCGTAGACCCCCTCGACATCGGCCCGGCTCAAGGGCGACGTGAGCACCTGGTTGACGTGATCGAGCAGGTAATCGATGTCCTTGGCGCTGGCCGCCGGATGAGCCCGGTCGAGGTTCCAGTCGGTGTCGGTGGTGCCGAGAATCCAGTGCCGACCCCACGGGATCACGAACAGCACGCTGGTCTCGGTCCGCAGGATCAGCCCGGTGCTGAGCTGCAGCCGGTCCCGGGGCACCACCAGGTGCACGCCCTTGGACGCTCGGACATGGAACTGGCCGCGGGTGTCGGCCAGTTGCTGCGTCTCATCGGTCCAGACCCCGGTCGCGTTGATCACCTGCTTGGCCCGGACTTCGAACTCGTGACCGGTTTCCAGATCGACCATCCGGGCGCCGGTCACCCGCTCGCCGGCGCGCAGGAACGCCACCACGCGGGTCCGGTTGGCTGCCAGCGCCCCGAAGGCAGCCGCGGTCCGCACCACCATCATCGTGTGCCGGGCGTCATCGACCTGGGCGTCGTAGTACTGCACCGCGCCGATCAGCGAATCCGGTTTCAAGCATGGTGCTTCCCGCAACGCCTTACGCCGCGACAGGTGCCGGTGGTGCGGCAGTCCGCGGGCGCTGCCGAGCGCGGTGCCCAGGGTGTCGTACAGCAGCACCCCGGAACCGACGTAGCCCCGTTCCCAGACCCGGTGGGTGAGCGGGTAGAGAAACGGCACCGGCCGGACCAGGTGCGGGGCGATGGTCTGGATCAGCAGCCCGCGCTCGCGCAGCGCTTCCCGAACCAGTCCGAAGTCCAGCATCTCCAGGTAACGCAGGCCGCCGTGGATCAGTTTCGACGAGCGGCTGGACGTGCCGCTGGCCCAGTCCCGGGCCTCCACGATCGCCGTGGACAGTCCCCGGGTCACCGCATCCAGCGCGGCACCGGCTCCGACCACGCCACCACCGACGATCAGCACGTCCAGCTCCGCCGCCTCCGACATGGCCGCCAACGCCGTGCTGCGCTGTTGCGGCGACAGCACCGAACCACCCATGAGTCAAAGCCTTCCTTGCTGATCGCGGACCGGACTGGAGCTCAGCTGACGTCCACCCAGTCCAGGGTACGTTCGACCGCCTTGTGCCAACCGGCGTAGCCCTCGGCCCGTTGCTCGTCGCTCCACTCCGGCTGCCAGCGCTCGTCCTCGTTCCAGTTTGCCTTGAGTTCGTCGGTGTCCCGCCAGAAGCCGACGGCCAGGCCGGCCGCGTAGGCCGCCCCCAGGGCGGTGGTCTCGGCCACCACCGGCCGGCTCACCGGAACCCCGAGGATATCGGCTTGCAGTTGCATGCACAGGCGGTTGGCCGTCACCCCGCCGTCGACCTTGAGCAGGTCCAGGCCGACCCCGGAATCCTGGGCCATTGCCTCGGCCACGTCGCGGCTCTGGTAGCAGATCGCCTCCAGGGTGGCTCGGGCCAGGTGAGCGTTGGTATTGAACCGCGACAGCCCGACGATGGCGCCGCGGGCATCCGAACGCCAGTACGGCGCGAACAGCCCGGAAAAGGCGGGCACGAAGTACACCCCGCCGTTGTCAGAGACCTGTCGGGCCAGCCCTTCGACCTCGCTGGCGCCGGAGATTATGCCCAGCTGGTCGCGTAACCACTGCACGGCCGAGCCGGTCACCGCGATCGAACCCTCCAGGGCATAGACCGGCTTGGCCGTACCGAACTGGTAGCACACCGTGGACAGCAGACCGTTGTTGCTGCGAACCAACTCCTCACCGGTGTTGAGCAGCAGGAAGTTGCCGGTGCCGTAGGTGTTCTTGGCCTCCCCGACGGCGAAGCAGACCTGGCCGACGGTGGCCGCCTGCTGGTCACCGAGCGCGCCGGTCAACCGGATGCCCTGGGCGGCACCCGGGGTGACGATCTCGCCGTAGCCATCGGGATCCGACGACGGCCGGATCGCGGGCAGCATGGCCCGCGGGATGTCGAAGATCGACAGCAGTTCGTCGTCCCAGTCCAGCGTCTGCAGGTCCATCAGCATCGTCCGGCTGGCATTGGTGACGTCGGTGACGTGCACGCCACCGCTGCTGCCACCGGTGAGGTTCCAGATCAGCCAGCTGTCGGTATTGCCGAAGATCGCCTCGCCCGCTTCGGCCGCGGTCCGCACCCCGTCGACGTTGTCGAGGATCCATTTGATCTTGCCGCCGGAGAAGTACGTGGCCGGGGGCAGGCCGGCCTTGCGGCGGATCACCGCGCCGTGACCATCGCGTTCCAGCGCCGAGGCGATCCGATCGGTCCGGGTGTCCTGCCAGACGATGGCGTTGTAGTAAGGCCGGCCGGTCTTGCGGTTCCAGACCACGGTGGTCTCGCGTTGGTTGGTGATGCCGAGGGCGGCAAAGTCTGCGGCCGACAGGCCGGCCGAGTTCATCGCCGACTGCAGACTGGCGCTCGAACGCTCCCAGATCTCCACCGGGTTGTGCTCGACCCAGCCTGCTCGGGGCAGGATCTGCTCGTGTTCGAGCTGGTGCTTGCCGCGCTCGTTGCCACCGTGGTCGAAGATCATGGCGCGCGAGCTGGTAGTGCCTTGATCGATCGCCGCGACGAAGTCGGCCATGACGGATTCCTTTCCGGGTCGGTGGCTTCGCCGGCTGGTGACCAGCTCGACCTGGCCCGCGACCGGCCGGGCGGCCCACGAAGTATTTCTACCGCGCGCAACCGCGGGCCGGGGCATGGGTTGGTCCGCTGCCGCCGGCGGCTCAGCCGGTGAGGCCGTCCAGCGCCCGCCGCAACCCGGTGAAGCCGCAGCGTTCGGTGAGCTCGCGCGCCTGGTTGCCCAGCCGGCGCAACCGGACCCGATCGCCGACCTGGTCATAGACGCGGGCCAGCAGGACCAGCGCCTCGGCCTCGGGATGGCGCAGGCCCGCCTCCCGCGACCGCTGCAGAGCTTCGCCGAGCAGGCGCTCGGCCTCACCGGTGTCCTGCTGCCGGCGGGCGATGTCACCGAGCAGGCACAGAGCCGCGATCTCGGCCGAGCGGCCGGCCATGGCGTGGGCGATGGCCAGCGCCTCCCGCCCGCACGCCTCGGCCGGCCCGAGCTGGCCGGCATCGCGGAAAGCCCTCCCGCGCAACTCCCGGCACTGCCCGAGGACGTCGCGCTGACCACCCCCCGCCACCAGCCGGTCGGCCAGGTCGAGCGCGATGTGGGCGCCGGCCAGGTCTCCGGCCGCCAGGGCCACCTGGGCCGTCATGACCTGAACGTCGAGATGCTGCGAGCTGCTGCGATCGGCGAAGATGGCCTCGGCCCGCATCTGCCGCAGCCACTCGGCAGCCGCTGCCACGTTGCCCCGCTGCAGCTCGAACTCAGCCAGGCTGTGCAGCGACGAGATCGGTTCCTCACCGACCTGACGCAGCTGGCCGACTGCCTCGGTGACGATGCCGATGGCCCGCTCGAGTTCGCCCCGCATACCGGCGATCAGTCCGAGGTTGGCCCGGTCCAGCACGGCGAAGCGCGGCAGGTCGTTGGCCTCGGCGAGCTGGATGCCGTGCCGGAACGCCTCCTCGGCCGCCTCCAACTGCCCGCGTCGGCCACAGGACACGCCGAGCAGCCGCGACATCACGATCGCGGCTACCGGCTCACGGCGCTGCTCGGCCACCGAGCGCGCCAGCGCCAGGGCGCTGTCGAGCATCGTGGTGTCGGCGATGGCCCACAGCGCACGGTTGCCCCGATCGGCCAGCAACCAGCTGTAGGCCGGCTCGTTCGAGCCCGCCATCAGCGGCACCGCGGCCGCGATCGCGTCGATGTGGTTCATGACCCAGTCCTGGGCGGCCTCCACGGTCCCGAAGACCTGCACCGGATCCAGCGGCGGCAGCTCATGGCCGGCCGGGAACTCCGTGCGCGGCGGCCGGTGAGCATCCCACAACAGCAGCGCGGCCTCGGCCATCTGGGCCAGATGTCGGGCGAAGGCCAGCCGCAGCCGGGAGACCTCGGCCGGAGCCTCCTCCTGGTGTAAACATTCGGCCGCGAAGCCGGCGACCAGTTCGTGCAGGCGGTACTGGCGGTCGCCGGCAGTGTCGAGCAGGCTGGCCGCGACCAGGGTGTCCAGCAGCCGGCCGGCCCGCTCCGGCCGATCCAGCAGGACCGCGGCGTCGGCCCGGTCGAACGTGGTCGCCAGGCACAACGGCAACCGCCGGAAGAGCCCGGCCGCGTCCGGCGCCAAGGCTTCGTAGGACCACCGCAGCGCCCCCCGCACGCTGACCTCGACGCTGGCATCGTCGAGGTCCAGCGCGGCCAGCCGGCGGCTTCGATCCCGGTCCAGGTCCTCGGCGAAGCGGGTGGTCTCAGCCGGCGACGCCGAGGACAGGCGCTCCCGGACGATCCGCAGGGCCAACGGCAAGCCCTCGCAACAGCGGGCGATTCGCGCCACCGCCAACCGGTCGGCAATGCCGTCGGCGGCCAGCAGCGACAGCGACGCCGCTTCGGGCAACCGCTCGACCCGGACCCGGTCGGCCCCGAGCGAGGCCACCAGCGGTCGCAACGTGTCCCGGCTGGTCACGATGGTGACCACCCCGGGGGTGGCCGGCAGTAGCGGCAGCACCTGGGCGGCGCTGCGGGCATTGTCCAGCACCAGCAGCATCCGCCGGTCGGCCAGCGCTGTCCGGAACAGCGCCGACCGGGCTTCGACGTCGGCCGGCAGCGCGGTGTTGCTGGCCCCGATCGCTCGCAGCAGCCGGTCCAGCGCATCGCCGGGCTCCATCGGCGCCATCGAACCGAAGCCGCGCAGGTCGATCCAGAGCTGACCGTCGGGGAACCGCTTGAGGTTGCGGTGGGCCCAGTGCAGCACCAGCGCCGTCTTGCCGACGCCACCGGTGCCGATCACCGCCAGCAGGGGTGCGCTGCCCTCCGAGTCGGCCAGCAGGCCGTCCATCTCGCCGCACTCGGCGTCACGGCCCACAAACCCACGGGGCGCGGCCGGCAGCTGGCGCGGGACCGGGGCGCCGGCGCGGCCGGGGGCCGGATCGATCAGCTGCGCTTCGCCGGTAACCCGGTACAGCGCCTCGGCCCACTCCCGTTGCTCGTCCGCCCGGGCGCCCAGGGCGACCACGATCCGGTCCAGGCTGTCCGGCGGCGGCAGCCGGCTGCCCTGCAGGTAGGCGTGCACGGTCGAGCGGGGGATGCCGGTGGCCCGGGCCAGCTCGTTCAAGCTCACCCGCAGGCGCTGGCTACCGCGGGCGCCGCGGACCCGGAGCAAGGCCAGCTCCCGCACCAGCTCGGCGGCACTGTCGATCCGGCGCGGGTCGGGGCCGGCGCCCGAGCCGCCCGCATCGTCCCGCATGTTCCCGATGATTCCAGATTTGGGCGGCGGCGGGGCCAGGATCGCTTTGCTAGTGCGGCGCGCCTGCCTGACGGGCCGGAGGCCTTGCCTGCGGCCGGGACGGACGGCCGCGCCAGCCGCGAATACCGATCAGCGCGATCACGGTGCCCAGCACCAGTGACACCGCGGTGAGCAGGGCGTGCACCAGGAAGAAGCCCGTGGGTCCGTGATGGAAGGACCGCGGGTCCACCCAGATGTTCTTGAGAAAGGTGGGCCAGATGACCCAGCTCCACACCCCGAACGCAATGAGGAACGCCGAGACCCGGCGGGACAGCACCATGTCACCCATTATCGAGCCCCGAGCCGACGGCGAGGGCCCCTGGGACTGGTGGTTCTAGACACCTGCTCCTGGTCCGGGTCGTCGGGTTGGTCACGAGACCGGCGTTGCGGCCCGGGCCACCGGCCGGGCTGGCTAGCCTGGTCGGGTGTTCAGACATCGGTCGCTGAGCCCGGTCCGTGGCCTTGTCATCGGTCTGGTCACCGGGCTCGCCGCCGGCGCCCTGTGGCTGCCGGCGAGCCCGGCCGGTGCCGCGCCGAAAGCCCCCAAGCCGACCTCGACCGCGGTGTCTCCGGATGCTCCCGACCCGCACCCGCCGGCCGGCGGGTTGGCCCCGGACGGCAGCGTGCCCGGCGGCCCGCACCTGGCCGGCCGGGGCACCGTGGTCGCGCCGGGCCTACCGAAGCTCCCGGCCGGCATTCCGGCGCGGGCCTGGATCCTGGCCGATCTGGACACCGGCCAGATCCTGGCCGCCCGGGACCCGCACGGCCGGTACCAGCCGGCCAGCATCCTGAAGATCCTCACTGCGGTCACGGTGCTGCCGCAGCTGCCGGGCAACCGAGTCGTCACCGTCTCGGCCCAGGCCGCGGCGGCCGAAGGTTCGGCGGTCGGGCTGCTGCCCGGTGGCCGGTACAGCGTCGACCAGCTGGCCGCGGCCCTGCTGCTGGTCTCCGGCAACGACGCGGCCGCCGCGCTGGCCCAGGCCTACGGCGGCACGGCCAAGACGGTCGCGGCGATGAACGCCAAGGCCGTCGCCCTCGGCGCCTACGACACCTACGTGCAGACCCCGTCCGGACTGGATGGCTGGCAGCAGCTGACCTCGGCCTACGACATGGCCCTGGTGCTGCAGGCCGCGCTGAAGCAACCGCGGCTGGTCCGCTACGACCAGCAGCGCAGCGAGAGTTACCCGCCCCGCTCGAGCCGGTACGGAAGCGTGGGACCGTACGAGTTCGACAACCAGAGCGACAACTTCCTCGACACCGTGCCGGGCGCATTGCTGGCCAAGATCGGTTACACCGACGCCGCCCAGCACACCTACCTCGCCGCGGCCCGCCGGCACGGGCGCACCCTGGGCCTGGTGTTCCTGCGCGACACGCGCTACCCCCTCGATCAGTACCAGCAAGCGGCGCGGCTGTTCGACTGGGGATTTGCCTTGCCCGCCGACGCCAGGACGGTCGGCGTGCTGGCCGGTCCGATCGCGGCCACCGCCTCGAGCACCACCGAGGCGGCCCGCACGGCCAGCCAGGACCCGGCCTCGCCGGCCGGCCATCCGATCGCGGCCGTCGCCGCCGGCCGCAGCCGGCGCACCGACGCCGCCCCGGTCATCGGGGCGGGCGTCGCCGGTCTGGCGCTGGTCGGCGCCGCCCTTGCAGTACGGCTACGGTGGCGGCGCCGAGGGTCGCCCCGGCGCTGAGCAGTCCGGCCGCCACCACTGCGGGCGACAATCCGGCCTCGACCCGCGGCGGCGGCACCGGCGGCCCGGCAACCGGGGCATCGCCGGCGACTGCGACCGGCGCGGCGTCCGGGGCGGTCGCGGCCCAGGCCACGCAGAACAGCAGATACCGGCTGACCAGGTTGATCCAGACCAGGATTCCCAGGGCCGGTCCGATCGCGGCCGCGGCCGGCGAGGTGGTCACCCGTGCGATGTAGTAGGTGCCGATCACCTTGAGGATCTCGAAGCCGACCGCGGCCAGCAGGCTGGCCTTGATCGCCGTCGACCTGCTCACCGAAGCCGCCGGCAGCCGGATCATCACCCAGCCGAAGATCAGCATGCTGCCGAGGACGGCCAGCAGCAGTGCCAGCACCGCGGTCAGCGTGCCCATGCCGGCGATGCCGTCGGCGTGGATCCAGACCAGCAGCCGGTGACTGGCCGCGGTCCCGCCGGCCGTGAGGCCGAGCGAGACGATCAGGCCCAGACCGAGCCCGACCAGGATCAGCGTGTCCTGGCCCTTCTTGACGAGGAACTTCAGCTGCGGCTCGGGCCGGCCCCAGATGTCGTTGACCGCGGTGCGAAGGTTGTCGATCCACCCGAGTCCGGTCAGCGCCACCCCGACCAGGCCGACCAGGCCCACCGCCGAGCGATGATCGATCGCGCCCGCGACGATGCTGTGCAGGGTGTCGCCGAGCGCGCCTGGGGCATTGCTGGTGATCTTGTCGAAGAGCTCCCGCTGCAGCCGGTCGTTACCGGCCAGCACGAATCCGGTGATGGCAACCGCCAACAGGACGAGGGGAAACATCGACAGGAAGCTGAAGAAGGTGATCGCCGCGGCCAGGTGGTCACCGTGTCGGTCCTGGTAGTGACCGTAGCCGGAAGCGGCATGGTCGAGCCAGCGATAGCGGCCCCGCAGCGCCTGCCAGCGCGCCTTGAGTCCTCCCCCGGCCATCGCCTAGCGCCCCGCCAACCCGAACTCCCGGCGGGTGTGCCACGCGCCGTCCGGATCCTGGGAGTACATCCGGAAGTGGTCGACCTCGAATTCGGCCGCGAACTCGTGCAGGCCGGCGAAGGCATCGTCGAGCTGCGAATCGGAGACGTCGTGGCCGACCGTGACGTGCGGGTGGTAGGGGTAGGCCAGCACCCGCTCGATCGGCGCGCGTCGCACCGCGCCCTCGAGCAGCTCGCACTCGGCGATCCCGGTCGAGACCTGCACGAACACCACCTGCGATACCGGCCGGAAGGTGCCTGTGCCCGACAGCCGCATGGTGAACGGCGGCACCGAGGCCGCCGCTTCGGTCAGGTGCTTCTCGATCAGTTCGAGCTGGTCCGCCTCGAGATCGGTGGGCGGGAGCAGCGTCACGTGCGGTGGGATCTTGCCCGCTCCCGGGTCACCGATCCGGTGTCGCCAGCCGGTCAAGACGGAGGCATGCGGCTCCGGAACGGCCACGGCCACTCCGATCCGGATCACGCTCGTCATCGACCTCAGCCTACGACGGGCGCCAGAAATCCGACGTTGCGGTAGGCGGCGGCCACGGTGGCCGACGCCACCGACCGGGCCTTGTCGGCGCCCCGGGCCAGGATGCGGTCGAG
>Ga0187809_10000481_pt1 | contig 21174 bp, 23 predicted proteins | sample NC_wetland_sal_i_8_FD_132415 | JGI IMG/M metagenome (GOLD analysis project Ga0187809, IMG submission 132415) | Wetland sediment microbial communities from Neuse River Estuary, North Carolina, USA - ASW_4 | ecosystem: Environmental > Aquatic > Freshwater > Wetlands > Sediment | place: USA: North...
CAGGCAGCCGCTCCGTGACCGCGTGCACGAACGCCTGGATCCCGCCGGCCCGCGGCGGAAAGTCGTTGGTGACGACCAGAACGCGAGTCATCGGCAGGGCGGCCCGTCAGCGCGGAAACAATTGCCCGTCATGGCGCGAATTGCTTCCGCGCTGGCGGGGAAGACGGCGGTGCTCACGTCGCCGATCGTAGAGCCCACACAACGATGGCCGGCCACGACAGCTGTCGCGACCGGCCATCGCCCGGGCAGGGCTGGATCAACAGGAGTTCAGGGTCGGGACGCGCCCGCGAAGTCGCGCCGGTATCCGAAGTCAGTGATGCGCACGTTCGCGCCGGTGTAAGGCGCCTCGATCATCTTCCCGCCGCCGATGTAGATGCCGACGTGATGGATCGGGTGGCCGAAGTACACCAGGTCGCCGGGTTGCAACTGCGAGCGCGACACATGCGGGGTCGAGTAAAACTGCCCGGCCGCGTTGTGGCCAAGCGACACTCCCGCCGCCTGCCAAGCCCGCATGGTCAGGCCCGAGCAGTCGAACGAGCCTGGGCCCGAACCGCCGTAGCGGTAGGGCTTTCCGAGCTGCGCGTACGCGTAGCGCAGCGCCGCCGCCGCTCGGCCGTCTGCGCCGATGTTGGCCGGGATTTGCGGAGCGATCGGCGCCGCGCGGGACGGCGCCTTCGGCAGCACCGCTCGCACCAACGATCGCTTCGCGCGGGCCTGCGCCGCCGCCCTCGCGGCCGCGTCGGCCGCGGCCTTCGCGTTGTCGGCGGCGATCTGCGCCTGGCTCGCCTTAAGCAGCGCCAGCTGTTGCGCGGCCATCGCGTCGAGGGTCTTTTGCTGCTGCTTCAGCGAGGCCTGCAGCGACTGGATCGCCTTGGCCTGCTGGGCCGCGACGGCCTGGGTCTGCGCGAGCTTGTTGCGCGACGCAGTCGCCAATCGCAGTTGGCCGCCGCGCTGCTCGGCGAGCATCGACAAGATGCCCGCCCGCTGGAGTGCCATCTCAGGCTGCGCGGAGGAGAGGAGTTCGCCGATGGAGCCGACGCCGCCAGACTCATACGCGGCGTCGACGACTTGGGCGATTTGGGATTTCGTCGCGTCGACCGCGGTTTGGGCCTTCGCGATCGCCGCCTGGTCGGCGGTCAACTGGCGCTGCGCGGCGGCCAGCTTGGCTTGTGCGGCGTTGAACTGCTCGCTGAGGATCTCGGCACGGTCGGACAGCGTTTGCAGCTGCTGCTGGGCCTGCGCGGCGGTTTGTTTCGGGTCGGCGAGCGCGGACGCCGGAAACGCCGATATCGCCAGGCCGGCGGCCAGCGAGACGATCAAGGCAGGAGGAACCGCGCGCCGAAAGACCCGGCGCGAGACGACAGTCAGCGCGCGCTGAGGGAACGCCACGAGGGCGGTCTCCTTCTTCCTCGGCGCCTACCGAGTTAGCTGACGGGTTCGGGCTGGAAGGTCGCCCTACGACGCCGACAGGCTCCCGCTTCGAGCCTCTCGCCGCCGATTCACCCCGGGGGAAGGTGGTTCCCCGGCTCCGTCTTGCGACGGACTCGGCGCAGGCACTCGCTGCCGCACTTGCACGACTTCCTGACGAATGCCCGCGCAGCAGGCTACCAGTCCGTAGTCAGAGCGCAATCATTTCGCAACATTGTGTCGGCTAAGAATCCACAATCACGGCCGAATGGATCGAGATCACCGCACAACCTCATGAGGCGGCGCGGGTGACCAGCCGAAGCGGTGGCACCAGACCGTGCTCGGCAAGCGTGTTGATCGCCGCCTGCTCCACGGCGTCGAATTCGACGACGTCGACGTCGACCTCGACCGGCGGAGAGCCGAGCAGCACGGTGACAACGCAGTCGGCGCACGCGGCGCCCTTGACGGCGCAGCTGTCGCAATCGATCAGCATGACGTTCTCTCCTCTGCTTTCAACTGCGGACGACGCTAGGCGGGGGCGCCGACAAAATCGCTTGCGCCGAAAACGCGCTCTGCGCAGCGCGGTTCGGAGTGGCTCCCACGAACTGTCCGCGCCCGCGCCTACCGTCACGGGCTGTGACCGCACTTGCCGAACCGTCCAGGCAGCTGTCCATGCAGCTTTCGATCGACGAGCTCGGCGTGCCGCTACGCGAGGTCACCTTCGTGGTCGTCGACCTGGAGACGACGGGCGGTTCCCCGGTCAGCTGCGGCATCACTGAGATCGGCGCGGTCAAGGTGCGCGGCGGCGAGGTGCTCGGCGAGTTGCAAACGCTGGTCAACCCGGGCGAGCAAATCCCGCCGTTCATCGCGGTGCTCACCGGCATCACCAACGCCATGGTGGCGACCGCGCCGCGCATCGACACCGTGTTGCCCGCGTTCCTGGAGTTCGCCCGCGGGGCGGTGCTCGTCGCGCACAACGCGCCGTTCGACCTCGGGTTCCTCAAGGCGGCGGCCCAGCAGCTTAGCCTTGACTGGCCCGGTTTCGACTCTGTCGACACCGCCCGGCTGGCCCGCCGCGTGCTGACCCGTGACGAGGCGCCCGACTGCAAGCTGGCCACCCTCGCGCGCGTTCTGCGATCGACCGTTCAGCCGACCCACCGGGCCCTTGACGACGCGCGCGCCACCGTCGACGTCTTGCACGTGCTCATTGAGCGGCTCGCGGGTTTCGGCGTGCGCTCCTATGAGGAGCTGCGCACCTTCAGCGGGCAAGTCACCCCCCAACAACGCAAGAAGCGGCACCTGGCCGACGGGTTGCCGCATCTGCCTGGCGTCTACCAGTTCCGCGATCAGCGCGGCCGGGTTCTCTATGTGGGCAAGGCAAAAGACCTCAAGACCCGGGTGCGCAACTACTTCACGTCGTCCGAGATGAGGCAACGGGTCATCGAGATGGTCGCGATCGCGCACGACGTCGTGCCGATCGTGTGCGCGACCGAGCTCGAGGCGCAGGTGCGCGAGCTTCGGCTCATCGCCGAGCACAAGCCTCCGTACAACAAGCGTTCGAAGTTCCCCGAGCGCGCGACGTGGGTGAAACTCACCGTCGAGCCATTCCCTCGGCTGTCGATGGTCCGTGAGACCAAGTCCGACGGCGCGAGCTACCTCGGCCCGTTCTCGTCGCGGCGGGCGGCCGAGTCGGCGATCGAAGCGCTGCATGAGGCGGTTCCGCTGCGGCAATGCCGCACCCGGCTCAGCCCGCGTCGTCCAAGCCCTGCCTGCGTGCTAGCGGAACTCGATCGCTGCGGCGCGCCGTGCGAGGGTCGGCAAAGCGTCGACGAGTACGCCGAGCTGACGGCTCGGGTGCGCACCGCTATCGAATCCGACGCCAGGGCGGTGGTGAAATCGCTGCTGCGCCGGATCGAACTGCTCGCCGACGTCGAGCGCTACGAGGACGCCGCGCAAAGCCGCGACCGGCTTGCCGCGTTCGTCCGGGCCGCCGCGCGCGGCCAGCGATTGGTCGCGTTGGCGCGATGCCCGCAACTGGCCGCGGCGCGGCTGCGGCCCGACAACGGCTACGAACTGGCGGTGATTCGACACGGGCGGCTCGCGGCCGCTGGCGTCGTCCCACCCGGCGCGGCGCCGAGGCCTTACCTCGACGCGCTGATCGCGACCGCGGAGACCGTCTTCCACGACGGCGCCGGACCCACCGCGTGCGCGAGCGCCGAGGAGATCGAGTGCGTGCTGCGCTGGCTTGAGACGCCCGGCACCCGCCTCGTCGAGGTCGTCGGCACGTGGAGCTGCCCGGCGTACGGCGCGGGCGGCCAGCGGGCCTTGCTCGACTTCGACCTCGCCGAGGACGTCGACCCCTTCGGCGACCGGCGCGGGCTGCGACCGGTGCATCAACCCGCACGAGAGGGGTTGCGCGCGCGGGCGAGTGCTTAGGTATGCACGTGAGCGTTGCCGCCTTCGGTGAGCCGATCGGCCAAGGCTGGAGCCAACTCGGCGATTTCGCGATCGCGTTCGGCCTGTCCGCGCTGATCGGGCTCGAACGCGAGATCAAGCAGAAGGCCGCCGGCATTCGCACCTACACCGTCGTCGGGGTGGGCGCGGCGCTGTTCATGCTGGTGAGCAAGTACGGCTTCACCGACGTCCTGCAAGCGGGCCGGGTGGTGCTCGACCCGTCGCGGGTGGCCGCGCAGATCGTGTCGGGCCTCGGCTTCATCGGCGGCGGGATCATCTTCGTCAAACGCGACGTCGTCCGGGGATTGACCACGGCGGCCAGCATCTGGCTCACCGCCGCCGTTGGCGCGGCCGCCGCGGGCGGACTGCCGATTCTCGCCATCACCGGCACCGCCGCCTACTTCGTCGCGATCCTTGGGCTTCCGGTGCTCTCGCGGATGGTCGCCCGGCTGGTCGGCACGGACCGCCCGGTGCTGCAGGTGACGTACCTCGACCGGCGCGGCATGCTCCGCGAGGTGCTCGAGGCCATCACCCACGCCGGGTTCAGCGTCGCGCGGATCACCACCACGCACCGCGCCCACCCGACCGAAGGAGCGCCCGCAGATGACGAGGCGGCGCCCGCCGCAGACCGGTCGGTGGCGGTGGAGGTGCTGCTCGACGGGCGTGGAAACCTCGACGCCCTCGCGACCGTCGTCAACGAAATCGCTGGCGTGCTGAGCGTCCACGTCGGCGGCGAGCAAGAGGATTAAGGTGACGGCTGTGATCACCGCCATCGTGCTTGTGAAGACCGCCGTCGACCGGGTGGGCGAGGTCGCAGAGGCGATCGCCGACCTGCCGAGCGTCACCGAGGTCTATTCGGTCACCGGGGAGTTCGACCTCGTCGCGATCGTGCGGGTGCGCGCGCACGACGAGTTGGCACAGGTCATCCCCGGCCAGCTCAACAAGGTCGACGGCGTCGCCTCGACCGAGACGCACATCGCCTTCCGCACCTACTCGCGGCACGACCTCGAGTCGGCGTTCTCGCTGGGGCTCGACGCCTCCTAGGGGCCCTCAACCGGGCGACGCGCGGACTGGCTCGCGTCAACCCAGTCGTCCAGCTTCGCGGTCGCCGCGCCGCTGTCGATGGCCTGGCCGCACCGGGCGATCGCCGCGCGTAGCTGGTCGACCAGCGAGTCGGCGTCCGGGCCTTCGAAAGCGACGACCCCGGCGGCCGCGTTCAACAACACCGTGTCGCGCACCGCGCCTCGCTCGCCCGCGAACACCGCGCGCGCCACCTTCGCGTTGTAGACGGCGTCGGCGCCCTTGAGGTCTTCGGGAGCAGCCCGGTCAATGCCCAGGCCTGTCGGGTCGAGGACGGCGGTGCGCACCGCGCCGTCGCGCACCACCCAAAGCTGGGACGTCGTGGTGGTGGTCAGCTCGTCGAGGCCGTCGTCACCGCGGAAGACGAGTGCCCGGTTGCCGCGCTGCGCCAGCGCCGCGGCCACGACCGGCGCCATTCGCGCGTCGGCGACACCGACCGCGTTGGCCGTCGGGCGCGCCGGGTTCGTGAGCGGCCCGAGGAAGTTGAAGACGGTCGGCACACCGAGTTCGCGGCGCGGCGCCGCCGTGAAGCGAAACGCCGGGTGAAACACCGGCGCGAAACAAAAGCCGATGCCCACCTGCGCGACGCAGGCCGCGACCCCGGCGCCGTCGAGGTCGATCGCGACGCCCAACTCCTCGAGCAAATCCGCCGCGCCGCACGACGACGAAGCCGCCCGGTTTCCGTGCTTGGCGACGCGCACTCCGGCGGCCGCCGCGACGACCGCGGACATCGTCGACACGTTCACGGTGTGGGCGCGGTCGCCGCCGCTGCCCACGATGTCGAGGGCGGCGCCGACGTCGGGGACGTGGTTGGCCAGCTCGACCATGGTGGCCGCGAGCCCGTTGACCTCCTCGGCGGTCTCACCCTTCGCGCGCAGGGAGATGGCAAACCCGGCGAGCTGGGCGGGCGTCGCCTCGCCGGTCATGATCTCGCGCATCGCCCAGGCGGTGTCGGCTCCCGTCAGATGCTCGCCACGCAGCAGCGCGCTGAACAGCTCAGGCCAGCTGCGCGCGGCGTCGTCCGACATCGGGTCAGCGCACCGGCTCGTGCGCGAGCCGGCGCCGCATCAGATCGGCGACGGCCGGCGCGAGCGAGACGCCATTGATCGGGTGCGGGATGGCGGCGTCGGCGCGCGACCACGCCGCGAGCCACGCGTCATCGCGGCGGCCGGTGAGGATGAGCACCGGCGGGCAGTTGTAGATCTCGTCCTTGAGCTGGCGGCACACGCCCATGCCGCCGGCGGGCACCGCCTCGCCGTCCAAGATGACGACGTCGATGCCGCCGCGGTCGACGGTGGTGACGACGGCGCGCGGGGTGGCGCACTCGACGTACTCGATCGCGGGCAGGTCGGCGACCGGACGTCGGCCGACGGCGACCCGGATGCGCTCGCGGGTGCTGACGTCGTCGCTGTAGACGAGGACGTTCATGGTGGCTGGTTGGACCGCCTGAACGGGTTTGTGCGTCGCGCCCCGATGGGCGAGGGCGCGGTGACCGTCGTGACCGTCGTGCCCGGTCGGGTGGCCGGTCGCGTGAACGACCTGGTGCGAGTCGGCGGTGCTCATCAAGTCTCCTCGAGGCGGGGCGGACGGCGAGCGCCGGGCCCGCGACACATACGCCGCGATGCTATCGCCGTCGCCCATGACGACCCGACGCCCGGCCCCGACGCGCCGTAACAGGGGGGTCGAAGGTCCTGAGTTGGGCGGCATGGCAATAATGGCGTCCGTGGCGACCGCGACAACCTTGGGCAAGAACCGCGCACACGGCTCCTTGACCCGTCCAAGCCTTGTGAGTGTCGGCACGGTCGTGTGGCTGTCGTCGGAACTGATGTTCTTCGCGGCGTTGTTCGCGATCTACTTCACGATCCGCTCGGTCAACACCACCTGGCCGATGCCGGTGAGCGCGAAGTTGCACGAGGCGGTGAAACTCGACGTCCCGTTCGACGGCGCGATCACCATCATCTTGGTGCTCTCCAGCGTCACCTGCCAGCTTGGCGTGATCGCGGCCGAGGAACGCCGGCTGCGACGTTCGGGCCCGATCTTCGACATCACCCGCTGGGGTCTGCGTGAGTGGTTCGTCCTCTCGCTGATCATGGGCGCCATTTTCGTCGGCGGTCAGTGCCTCGAGTACAGCAAGTACGTCAGCGACTACCAGGCCGGCGACAACGGCATGACGATCTCGTCGTCGCCGTACGGCTCGATTTTCTTCTTAGCCACCGGATTCCACGCGCTGCACGTGACCGGTGGTCTGTTCGCGTTTGTCTTCTTGCTACTGCGACTCTCCAAGGGTCGCTTCACGCCGGAGAAGATCACCAGCACCATCGTGGTCTCCTACTACTGGCACTTCGTCGACGTGGTGTGGATCGGCCTGTTCTCAACGATTTTCCTCATTCAGTGACCGAACCTTGGCGCATTGAGGCCCTAGCTCATGGCTTTTGAGTCCGAAGAATCGGTGGTGGAGTTGACGTCCCAGGCAACACCGGCGAACGAGTCGGCGCCACCGCCCGCTGATCAGGCTGCCAACACGGGCGCCGGCCGTCGCGCGGGTGTGCGCAAACGCCGTCCGTTCCGCCGCAGCCGGTGGGCCGCGTACGCGGTGCTGCTGGTGGCGTTGACCGGAGTCGGGTCGGCCTACGGCCTGGCCACGTCACGCAGCGGGGTGGCCGCCGTCGGCGACCCCAGTCAACAGGTCACCGCGGGCCGCGCCCTCTATTTGCAGGGCTGCTCCAGCTGTCATGGCGCCGCCGCGCAGGGTGGCCAGGACGCTCCGTCGCTCGTCGGCGTCGGCGCCGCCGCCGTCGACTTCCAAGTCAGCACCGGCCGGATGCCGTTGAAGATCCAGGGTGCGCAGGCTGAACGCAAGCCTTCGCGCTACACCCCCGAGCAGATCGACCAGCTCGCCGCGTACATCGCGTCGTTGGCGCCAGGCCCCGCGGTTCCCGGCAAAGAGCAGTACACCCCGAGCCAGGCCGACATCGGCTACGGCGGCAACTTGTTCCGCACCAACTGCTCGTCCTGCCACAACTTCGTCGGCGCGGGCGGCGCGCTGGCAGACGGCAAGCACGCGCCGTCGCTGAACGACGCCACCGACAAGCAGATTTACGAGGCGATGCTGACCGGCCCCGGCACCATGCCGGTCTTCGGGGACAAACAACTGACGCCGCAAGAAAAGCAGGACGTCATCGCCTACCTGAACCAGATGAAGGCGACTCCTGACCCCGGCGGCGCCAACCTCGGCCGATCGGGCGCGGTCGCCGAAGGTTTGGTGGCGTTCCTGGCTGGCATGACGGTGCTGGCCGGCGTCGCGATGTGGATCGGCGCCAGGGCGAAGAGGGCGGCATGAGCGAGCAGATCGAGAAGCACTCCACCACCGCGGCAGGCGCAGTGGCGCCGCCGGCCGAGGAGGAGACGGTTCGGCCGCCCGTCATCGAGCGGGTGATCCGCCCGCAAGACGCCGACCCGCGACGGGCCAAGCGCTCCGAGCGGATCATCGCGCTGTTCTTCTTGCTCTCGGCGCTCGGCACGATCGGTTTCATCGCGTCGTACGTCGCCTACCATCCGAGCACGTCGACCGGCGACGCGCAGACGTCGAACATCCTCTTGGGCGTCTCGCTCGGAGTCACGCTCGCGGGTCTCGGCCTCGGGATCATCGGCTGGGTGCGTTGGCTGATGCCGGCGCACGAGACGATCCAAGAGCGACACGGCCTGGCGTCCAGCGAGGAAGACCTCGACGAGGCGGCGCAGGTCGTCATGACCGGCTTGCAGGAGACCGGCCTGCCGCGGCGGTCGCTGCTCAAGCGCTCGCTCGGCCTGTCCCTCGGATTGCTTGCGCTGCCGCCGCTCGTCGTCTTGCGCGACCTTGGCCCGCTGCCCGAGAAGAAGCTGCGCACCACGTTGTGGGAAAAGGGCTCGGTGCTGCTCAACGCCGAGAGCGGCGAGCCGGTCAAACTCGGCGACATCGAGATCGGCGGCTTCACCACCGTGGTTCCCAAACCGGTCGAGCAGATGACGCCCGAGGAGTACGCCAAGGCGCCGGTGCTGCTCATTCGCCTGGAGCCGGGCTTGAACAAACCCTTTCCGGGCCGCGAAAACTGGGCGTATCAAGACCACGTCGCCTACTCGAAAATCTGCACTCACGTCGGTTGCCCGGTGGGGCTTTACCAAAAGCAGAACCACAAGCTGCTGTGCCCGTGCCACCAGTCCACCTTCCTGGTGCCCGACGCGTGTCGGGTGGTGTTCGGCCCGGCCGCGCGGCGACTGCCGCAGCTGCCGATCACGGTCAACTCCGACGGCGAGTTCGTCGCCACCGCCGGCTTTGACGAGCCTGTCGGCCCGAGCTTCTGGGAGCGCGGATGAGCTTCACCACCCGAGGCGCCCGCCCGACAAACGCGCCGACCGCGTCCGGCGGCGTGACCGCGCCGCGCGCGACGTCGCCCAACGTCAAGAAGGCGCTGAGCGAGATTGACGAGCGGTTCGGCAGCGCCGGCTTCCTCAAGCGCAACCTGAACAAGGTCTTTCCCGACCACTGGTCGTTCATGTTGGGCGAGATCGCGCTCTACTCGTTCATCATCTTGCTGCTGACCGGAACGTTCCTCACCTTCTTCTTCCGCCCGGGCGAGAACGAAGTCATCTACCAAGGCAGCTACGTCCCACTGCAAGGCGTGCAGATGACGGAGGCGTTCGAGTCGACGCTTCGGCTGTCGTTCGACGTCCGGGGCGGTCTGCTCATCCGGCAGATTCACCACTGGGCGGCGCTGCTCTTCATGGCGGCGATCATCTGCCACATGTGCCGCATCTTCTTCACCGGCGCGTTCCGCAAGCCGCGTGAGACCAACTGGCTCATCGGTTTCACGCTGATGACGCTCGGCATCTTCGAAGGCTTCTGCGGCTATTCATTGCCCGACGACCTGCTCTCCGGCACCGGCTTGCGCATCGCCTACGGCGTCGCGGAGTCGATTCCGATCGTCGGCTCCTACGTCGCCATGTTCACGTTCGGCGGTCAATTCCCCGGCCCTGACTTGATTCCGCGGCTTTACGTCGTCCACATCTTGCTGATCCCCGGCATTTTGCTGGCGCTGATCACCGCGCACATGCTCATCATGTGGCACCAGAAGCACACCCAGTGGCCCGACACCCACCGCACCAACGAAAACGTCGTGGGCGCGCCGTTCTATCCGGCGTTCATGGCGAAGACCGGTGGCTTCTTCTTCGCCGTGTTCGCCGCGTGCGCGTTCCTCGGCGGCGTCGTGCAGATCAACCCGGTGTGGCTGTACGGGCCGTACAACCCGGCCCAGGTCGGCGCGGGCTCCCAGCCGGACTTCTACATCGGCTGGCTCGAAGGCACGCTGCGCATGATGCCGAACTTCGAGAGCAACTTCTTGGGCCACACGATCAGCTGGAACGTGTTCATACCCGCGGTCGTCGCGCCCGGAGTGTTCTTCACGCTCATCGCGATATACCCGGCGCTCGAAGCGTGGATCACCAAAGACCGGGCGCTGCACAACATCTGCGACCGGCCACGCAACAAACCCGGCCGCACCGCGTTCGGCGCGACGATGATCGCCTACTTCGCGATCATGTTGCTGGCTGGCGGCAACGACCTGATCGCCGACCACTTCCACATCAGCCTGTACGCGACAACCTGGATCTTCCGCATCTCGTTCGTCGTCGTGCCGCCGATCGTGTTTTGGGCCACCCGGCGGGTTTGCCTCGGCCTGCAGCGCAAGGACCTACACAGCGCCGAGCACGGCTACGAGACCGGCCGTATCGTCATGCTGCCGCACGGCGAGTTCATCGAGGTGGAGGCGGCGCTGCCACCTCAGCAGATCGCGCGGATGGGCCTCGAGTACCGGCAGCGCAGCGCTCCAGAGCTGCCGCCGGCGGTCGACGAGCACGGCGTCCGCTCCCCCGCGAGCAACTCGCCGATCGAGAAAGTGCGCAACGCGCTCGGTGGCTTCATCTACGAGCCGGACGTCGGCATCGAGCCGACCGGCCACGACGAGGAGTCAGAGCGCGAGCAGCAAGAGCGCGCTCAAATCACCAGCGGCACCGACTAACGCCGACTAACGGCTGCGCGCGCGTCGGGCGGGCGTGGCCGCCTCGCCCCTGCCTCGACACCGCTGCGACGGCTCTGCCCTCGCCCCTGCGTCGACGCTCTCTTGCCCTCCTCGACGGAGTTGTGTCGGTCTACACGCGGTCTAGCGTGCTCGCCGACACAAGTCGGCGGGAGGCGGGCTCGTGGCGGGCGGGAGGCGGGCTCGTGGCGGGCGATAGACGGAGATCGGCCGGTGCTCCTATCGTCATGTCATGAGCAGCGTCGCAACGCTTCGCGCCTCGGACGACGACCGCGACCGCGTGGTCGCAACACTGCGCGAAGCGTCGGTGGCCGGCCGAATCTCGCATGACACTTTCGTCGAGCGGCTCGAGGCCGCCCTCGTCGCCCGTCACCGCGACGAGCTGGCCAGGTTGGTTGACGACGTCCGGCATGGGCGGCCAGGGCTCGGCGAGCGGATTGAGCAAGCGGTGTCGGCGGTCTCGACGTTCGGGTGGCGGCTGCAACGCGCCTGGCGGGCACCACGGCTCCCCCGCCTCGAGCTGCCGTGTGAGGCCCGCACGATGACGCTGGGCCGCGCTCCCGATCAGGACCTGCGAATCGACCACACGACGGTGTCACGCAGACATGCGTTGCTGCGGAAGTCCGCGTCCGGCTGGGAGGTCGTCGACCTGTGCTCGACCAATGGCACACGCGTCAACGGCTACCGGCTGGTTGGGGCACAACTGTTGAGGCGCGGCGACATCGTGTCATTCGGCGACTACGCCATGACGGTCGCCTGAGCCACCCCTGAGCCCCTCCGTACCCTCACCTGAACGACTCCGGGTCGCAGGCAGCGGTCAGGACTGGTGCACGCCCCGGTAGTACTCAAGCACGAAGCCGAGCGCCGTGATCACCACGCACATCAGGCCGACGATCGCGAGCCACCAGGCGAACACCACGCCGACCGCCACAATGGCGACCGCGCCGGCAGTGAAGAGCGGCCACCAGCTGTGCGGGCTGAAGAAGCCGAATTCCCCTGAGGCTTCGGAGATATCGGAGTCTGGCCGGTCTTCGGGACGCATTCCGGTGCGGCGGCCGGTGATGAACAGGTAGAAGCCGACAAGGAAGCCCAGCGCGACCGCCAACGCCAATGCTGTTGTGCCCGTTGGATCGTGCGAGGTGTACCAGTAGACGATGTCGACGCCGGCGAAGAAGACCGCGACGCCGGCGAACAGCAGGCCTTCGATCTTCATCGGACGTCGCCTCCGTCACCGGCCGAGACCGCCGCCGGTTCGGGCTCGGGCATCCGGGGCCGGCCGACAATCTCCGGGTGGTGCAGGTCGAACGCCGGCCGCTCAGACCGGATCCGCGGCAACCGGGTGAAGTTGTGCCGCGGCGGCGGGCAGGAGGTCGCCCACTCCAGCGAAGCGCCCCAGCCCCACGGGTCGTCGACCTCGACGTTCGGAGCGTAGCGCCAGGTGCGCCACACGTTGATCGCGAACGGGATCATCGAGATGCCGAGAAGGTAGGCGCCAAGAGTCGACACGGTGTTGAGCAGCGTGAAGCCGTCGGCCACCCGGTAGTCGGCGATGCGGCGCGGCATGCCCTCGACGCCGAGCCAGTGTTGCACCAAGAACGTGGTGTGGAAGCCGATGAACAGCAACCAGAAGTGCACCTTGCCAAGACGCTCGTTGAGCATCTTCCCGGTCATCTTCGGCCACCAGAAGTAGAACCCGCCGAACATCGTGAACACCACCGTGCCGAACAACACGTAGTGGAAGTGCGCGACGACGAAGTACGTGTCGGTGACGTGCCAGTCGAGCGGCGGTGAGGCCAGGATGACACCCGTCAAGCCGCCGAAGAGGAACGTCGTCAAGAAGCCGAGGGTCCACAGCAACGGCGTGTCGAAGGTGAGCTGCCCGCGCCACATCGTGCCGATCCAGTTGAAGAACTTGACTCCGGTCGGCACCGCGATGAGGAACGTCATGAACGAGAAGAACGGCAGCAGCACCGCGCCGGTCGAAAACATGTGGTGCGCCCACACCGTCATCGACAGGCCGGAGATCGCGATGGTGGCGAAGACCAAGCCCTTGTAGCCGAACACCGGCTTGCGACTGAACACCGGCAGGATCTCGGTCGCGATTCCGAAGAACGGGATCGCGACGATATAGACCTCGGGATGGCCGAAGAACCAGAACAGGTGTTGCCACAAAATCGGCCCACCGGTCGCCGAGTCGAAGATGTGCGCGCCGAGTTTTCGGTCGGCCTCCAGGGCGAGCAACGCGGCGGCAAGCACCGGGAAGGCGAGCAGCACGAGCAGGCTGGTAAGCAGGATGTTCCAGGTGAAGATCGGCATCCGGAACATCGTCATGCCCGGCGCGCGCATCACCAGAATCGTGGTGACGAAGTTGACGCCGCCGAGGATCGTGCCGAGGCCGGAGATGACCAGGCCCATGATGAACAAGTCGCCGCCGACGCCCGGTGAGTACTGCGCGCTCGACAGCGGCGTGTAGGCGTACCAGCCGAAGTCGGCGGCGCCGTCGGGCGTGAGGAAACCGCTCAGCGTGATGATGCCGCCGAACAAAAACAGGTAGTAGCTGAAGATGTTCAGCCGCGGAAACGCGACGTCAGGCGCGCCGATCTGTAACGGGACGATGACGTTCGCGAAGCCGATGAACAGCGGCGTGGCGAACAGCAGCAACATCGTGACGCCGTGCATCGTGAACAACTCGTTGAACTCCTGGTTGGTCAGGAGCTGCAAACCGGGCCGAGCCAACTCGGTGCGCATTAGCAGCGCCATCACGCCGCCGAGCAGGAAGAACGCGAACGACGTCGTGAGGTAAAGCTGGCCGATCAGCTTGTGGTCGGTGGTCGTGAGCCAGTTCGCGAGCGCTGAGCCGCGCCGGTATGGACGGCGGCCGAGCGGCTGGACGTGGGTAACGCTGGTCACGAGTTGCTCCCGGAGGTGAACTGGGCCGACATCTTCGCCAGGTCAGCCTTGTAGGTGGCCGGGTCGACCACTTTGAGATAGAAGATCATCTGGTCGTGGTTGAGGCCGCAAAGCTCGGTGCAGCGGCCGATGTAGGTATGCCCCGCCTTGTCGGCGTCGATCTTGACCTCGAACTGGTTCATCCGGCCGGGGATGACATCGCGCTTGAACAAGAACGCCGGCACCCAAAACGCGTGGATGACATCCGGCGAGACGAGCTGGAACCGGATCGTCTCCCCCGCCGGCAGTTCAAGCGTGGCGGGCTTGCCGTGCGCGTTGTCTCCCGTGACCTGCGCGACCGTCTTGGCCGTCTTCTGGTCGGCACTGGTCAGATAATTGAACTGCCAGTCCCACTGGAAGCCGACCACCTGGACGGTGACGTCGGGATTCTTCGAAAGCTTGTTGATGTCGTTGGTGTCGCGCGCCGTGAAGTAGAAGAGGAACGCGATGAAGATGATCGGGACGACGGTGTAGAGGATCTCGATCGGGCCGTTGTAAGTGAGCTGCGGCGGAACCTTCTCGCCGCGCTTGCGGTACGCGATCACGCACCAGATGATCAGACCCCACACGACCGCGCCGACGAACCAGGCCGCGATCCAGCTGCCCTGCCAGAGCGTGAGAATCCGCTTGCCCTGCTGGGTGATCGGGTCGGGCATCGCGAAGCGCGGGATGTCTTTCGTCGAGCACCCGGCGGCCATCGACAACACCAACGCGACCATGACGGTGCGACTTACAACTGCTCGCCAACGACGGGTCTCGCGCGCCGACTGACTGACTTCTCGCCGACTCACCTGTCGCCTTCCGTGAACGGGACGCCAACCGGTTCAGCACCGGACGGGCACGACCCTACTCCAGCGGGGTCAACGAGCCGCGACGAGGTCGGACGACGCACGCCGTGTCGGCGTCAGCTCAGGCCCGCCTCGAGAATGTGGTCAATCTCGGACGCCGCGGCTTCGCCGAACTGCGCGGCGAACCGCTCGTGGAACTGCGCGGGCTTGATCTGGTACTCCTGCGTGCCCACGGTCTCCAACACGTAGGTCGCGAGCAGCGATCCGATCTCCGCGCAGCGCTGCGGCCCCACGCCCCACGCCAGGCCCGCCAGATAGCCGGAGCGAAAACCGTCGCCGACACCCGTCGGGTCGGCTCGGCGCACCTCAGGAACCGCGTCGACCTTGATCGGCGCCTCGCCGACGCGCTCGACGATCGCGCCGTCCGGGCCGAGCGTGGTCACCCGCGTGCCGACGCGGGCGAGCACCTCAGAGTCGGACCACCCGGTCTTTTGCTCGGTGAGCGCCTTCTCGTAGTCGTTGGTGAACAGCAGCGCGGCGCCGTCGATGAGCTGACGAATCTGCTCGCCCTCCATGCGGGCCAGCTGCTGGGAGGGGTCGGCCACGAACGGGTAGCCGCGGTCGCGGCATTCGGCGGTGTGCCGCAGCATCGCCTCCGGGTCGTTAGGGCTGATGACGACCAGGTCGAGGCCGCCGAGGCGATCCTCGACCGGCGCGAGCTCGATGAGCCTCGCCTCGCTCATCGCGCCGGCGTAGAACGACGCGATCTGGTTGTGGTCGGCGTCAGTGGTGCACAAGAAGCGCGCGGTGTGGTGCAGCGTCGAGACGTGCACCGAGCCGGTGTCGACGCCGTGCCGATCGAGCCACGACCGATAGTCGTCGAAGTCGGCGCCGACCGCTCCGACGAGCGCGGGCCGCAATCCCAGCGCGGCCATGCCGAAGCAGATGTTCGCCGCGATCCCTCCACGCCGCAGCTCAAGCTGGTCGACGAGGAAAGACAGCGAGACCCGATGCAACTGGTCGGGCATCAGCTGCTCGGCGAACCGGCCGGGAAAGAACATCAAATGGTCGGTGGCGATGGACCCCGTGACGGCGATGCGCACCCGGTCAACTCCTCGTGACGAAACCGCACTCACACGACGACCCCGGCATGACGAAGGCCCCACCGGGAGGGTAGGGCCAAGTCGTCGTCGGTTGAATAGCCGGACTTAGTGGAACGAGTCGCCGCAGGCGCACGAGCCGGTGGCGTTGGGGTTGTCGATCGTGAAGCCTTGCTTCTCAATGGTGTCGACGAAGTCGATGGAGGCGCCGGTCAAGTAGGGCGCGCTCATCTTGTCGACCACGACGTTGACGCCGCCGAAGTCCTGCACCTGGTCGCCTTCGACACTGCGGTCGTCGAAGTACAACTGGTAGCGCAGACCCGAGCAGCCGCCAGGTTGCACCGCGACGCGAAGCGCCAGGTCGGTGCGACCCTCCTGCTCGAGCAGGGCCTTGACCTTGGCCGCCGCCTGGTCAGTGAGGACGACGCCGGTGGCAGCGGTGGTCTCGCCTTGAACGGTCATCTGGTGGCTCCCTCGCGAGGTGTCTTTCTCAACGGTCATCGTCCCACAACAAACAACGGATCATGCGTGGGTCATCCCTCAAGTCCGGGCGCGCCCCAGATCGGGAACCAGTGGGCAAGATCGGGTTCGACCTTCAGGTCGCTGGCCAACGTGCCTTGGATCTCGATCTCCAGCGCGTTGTCACGCCGCTGGGTGGCGCCCCGGACCGGGGCAAACGGGTAGAAGGTGCCGCGCTTGTAGAGGTAGACGAGCGCGACCCGTCGTCCGTCTGAATGTTGGAACGGCACCATCGAGCACAGCAACGCCGGGCCGAACCCAGCCGCCTGCAGGCTGCTGTTGACCGCGTGCAGGTCGGTGACGAGTCCGGGGACGTCGGTCGGGTCGTGGCGCACGAGCAGCCAGGTGAAGCCGAAGGAGTCCTTGCTCAGCTCGACCTTGGGGCCCTGGTCGGCGTCGAGCAGTTCCTGGACCTCCGACTCGGTGCGGGCGAACGCCGCGCCCTCAGCCGGCTTGTAGCAAACCGAGCCCAACCCGGTCGAGGTGAAGCCGACGCCGACCTGCAAGGTGATCGCGGCCGACGGGAGGGCGAACAGGTCGTCGAGGTCAGCCTTGGCCGGCTTGGAGCGTCCAAGCAGCGTGTCGAAGAAGCCCACCGGCGATCAGCGACCCTCGCCAAGCTCGCGGGAGATCTCGGCCAGCTGCTGCAAGCGGCGCTCGAGACTCGGGTGCGTCGAGAACAGCGACGAGAGCGAGACACCGTTGGACAGCGCTGGGGTGAAGAAGAACGCGTTGAACGCCTCGGCGCTGCGCAGGTCGCGGGTGGGGATGCGAGCCATCGCGCCGGTGACCTTCTGCAACGCGCTCGCGAGAGACGACGGCCGGCCGGTGAGCAGCGCGCCCGCGCGGTCGGCGGACAACTCGCGGTAGCGCGACAGCGCGCGGATGAGCAAGAAGCTGACCGCGTAGACGACCGCGGAGACGATCATGACGAAGAACGCCACCATCGCGGTGTTCTGGTCATTGCGGCCGCGCCGGTTGTATCCGCCGCCGAACATCTCGGAGTAGAAGGCGATACGGGTGATGAAGCCGGCGAGCACGCCGAGGAACGACGCGATGGTCATCACCGCGACGTCGTGGTGGGCGACGTGCGACATCTCATGCGCCAGCACGCCTTCGAGCTCCTCGGCGTCGAGGCGGCGCATGATGCCGGTCGTCGCGCACACCACGGCGCGCTTCTGGCTGCGGCCGGTGGCGAACGCGTTGGGGACGTCGCTGTCGGCGATCGCGACCTTGGGCTTCGGCGTGTTGGACATCGCGCACAGCCGGTCGACGATCGCGTGCAGTTCGGGCGCCTCCTCAGGCGTCACGACGCGGCCGTGCATGGCGAACAGCGCGATGCGGTCGGAGGCGAAGAATTGGAGCAGGAAGAACCCGCCCACGACGATCACGATCAACGGGATCGAGATCTTGACTGCGATCAGCGCGCCCACGAAAACGACGTAGAGCAAGCCGAGCAGGAACATCACGAACAGCATCCGCGTGACCAGGCCGCGGTCGGCGGCGAACCGGGTTCGGGCCATAAGCGCTGGCGCCACTCAGCCGGGGATCAACCCCTCCTCGCCGAGTAGCGCACGCACCTCCTCGATGGTGGCGTCGGCGTTTGGCAAGACCAACTCGGAAGGCCCGAGATAGTCGTCGGGTACGCGCTCGCCGACCTCGCGTACTAATGCCAATAACGAACGAAGTGCCTCGCGGAATCCCACTTCATCGTTCGAATCGACCGCGACTTGCAACTCGTTGTCGATGCCGTTGAGCGCCTCGACGGTGTGCTCGGCGACGTCGAACTGCCCCTCGCCGAGAATCCGGATGATCATGACGACCCCTCGGGATGTTGCGCCTCCGCCGGCGTGGCCGGCGCGGGTGCCGTCTGGTTGGTGGTCGACGCGCCCTCGATCGCCTGCGGTGCGGCGCCGCCCGATATCTCGCCCTTCATCTTCGCCAGCTCGAGCTCGACGTCGTTGGTGCTGGCCATCCGGTCGAGCTCCAGCTGGATGTCGTCCTTGCTGGTGCCGGTTTGGTCGTCAAGCGCGCCCGACGCGAGCAGCTCGTCGATGGCGCCGGCGCGGGCCTGCAGCGACTGGGTCTTGTCTTCGGCGCGCTGGATCGCCATGCCGACGTCGCCCATCTCCTCGGAGATGCCGGAGAACGCCTCGCCGATCTTGGTCTGCGCCTCTGCCGCGGTGTAGGTGGCCTTGATCGTCTCTTTCTTGGTGCGGAACGCGTCGACCTTGGCCTGGAGCCGCTGGGACGCGAGGGTGAGCTTCTCCTCCTCGGCCTGCAGCGAGGCGTGCTGGGTCTGCAGGTCAGAGATCTGGCCCTGCAACCCCGACTTGCGGGTGAGCGCCTCTCGGGCGAGGTCTTCGCGACCCTGCGCGAGGGCCGCGCGGGCCTGGCCATCGAGCTTGTCGGACTGCTGTTGCAGCTGCTGCACCTGCAACTCGAGCCGCTTGCGCGAGGTGGCGACGTCGGCGACCCCACGCCGCACCTTCTGCAGGAGCTCCAGCTGTTTGGTGTAGCTGTAATCGAGCGTCTCGCGTGGGTCCTCGGCGCGGTCCATGACCTTGTTCGCCTTGGCCTTGAAGATGAGCGACATGCGCTTCATCAGACCAGCCATTCGATGTCGACCCTTCTCGTGTGCAGCTCGCGTTGGGCTCGCCGCTCCAGCTCGCCGGTATCCACCCTATGCGCCGACGAGCGCGCTCGGCAGTGGGTTCCCGCGAGCGCACGCCGAGCCCTCGCGGCGGCTGGCTACTCTGGGGGTGTGTTCAAACGCTCATCCGCGGTTGCGGCCACGCCCCCGCCAGAAGACGACGCCTCGGTGAAGACTCCCGGGGCGACCAAAGGCCGGGCCACGCCCAAGCGCAGCGTGGCGCAAGCCCGCAACCGCACGACCGTCATCGCCCAGGGCGGCGGCAAACGCGGCCGGGCGTCGCGCGAGGAGTTGGCCGCCCGCCGGGAGGCGTTTCGTCGCGGCGACGAGAGCGCGCTGCCCGCGCGCGACCGCGGCCCGGTGCGCCGGTGGGTGCGCGACTACGTCGACTCCAGGTGGAGCGTCATCAGCTGGTTCATCCCCGCGGCGTTGCTGATCTTGGTGCTGTCGCCCTTCGGCATGATCGGCGCCGCCGTCCAGATCGTGTTCGTCGTGGCGGTCATCATCGAGACCACCCTCACCACCCGGCGCATTCGGGCGGAGGTGCAGCGGCGGTTCCCCGGCCAGTCGACCAAGGGCCTCGGGTACTACGCATTCAGCCGTTCGATGATGTTCCGCCGGATGCGGATGCCCAAGCCGCGAGTCGAGCGGGGCGCCAAGATCTAGCGCCACCGGCCCGACGTAAGGTCTGGCCCATGGAGTTTCGACACCTCGGCAAGAGCGGTCTCATGGTCAGCGAGATCGCATACGGCAACTGGATCACCCACGGCTCCCAGGTTGAGGCGGAGGCCGCGCACGCGTGCGTGCGCGCCGCGCTCGACGTCGGGATCACGACATTCGACACCGCCGACGTCTACGCGGGCACCCGCGCCGAGACCGTGCTCGGTGAGGCCTTGGCCGGCGTCCGTCGCGAGTCATACGAGCTGTTCACCAAGGTGTTCTGGCCGACCGGCCCGGGCCAAAACGACCGCGGCCTGTCGCGCAAGCACATCATCGAGAGCTGCAACGCCTCCCTGCGGCGGCTCCAGACCGACCACATCGATCTGTACCAAGCGCACCGCTACGACGTTGAGACGCCGCTTGAGGAGACGCTGCGCGCGTTCGACGACCTCGTTCGACAGGGCAAGGTCATGTACATCGGCGTCAGCGAGTGGACCGCGGCGCAGATCGCCGACGCGTTGCGCATCGCCGACGAGATGGGCTTCGACCGCATCGTCTCGAACCAGCCGCAATACAACATGTTGTGGCGAGTCATCGAATCCGAAGTCGTGCCGTTGTCGGAGCGCGAGGGCATCGGCCAGATCGTCTTCTCACCGTTGGCGCAAGGGGTGCTGACCGGCAAATACGCGCCCGGCCAGCCACCGCCGTCCGGCTCGCGCGCCACCGATGAGAAGGGCGGCGCGAACTTCATCTCGCGGTGGCTCTCGGACGACGTGCTCTCCGCGGTGCAACAGCTCAAGCCAATCGCGGACGACGCAGGCATGTCACTCGCCAAGATGTCGCTCGCCTGGGTGCTGCAGAACCCCAACGTGTCGGCGGCCATCATCGGCGCGTCGCGGCCCGAGCAGGTGGTGGCGAACGTCGAGGCGGCTGGCGTGCGGCTGGACGCCGAGATCATGAAGCGAATCGACGAGGTGCTCGACCCGATTGTCGAGCGCGACCCGGCTCAGACACAGCAACTGGCGAAGCGGCCGTAGGGCAGCCAGCCGCGGGCCACCGCTCCTGTTAGACAACGGCGTCCCTCTGCAGGCGTGGGCTTGTCTAACAGCCGGTGGCTGACGGGACGGCCACCCGGAAGCGCCGCAAGCCGGGGCCGGCGTTCGTCGTCCGAGGCGCTTTGCTCTGAGTCATCGGGTGACTCGCTGGCGTGCGCCCACGCGCCCGCGTGACTCAGAGCTGGTGGCGTGACTCAGAGCTGGTGGCGTGACTCAGAGCATTTGACTCAGAGCAAAGCGGTTCAAAAAGACTCCCTGCCTACCCGAGCGCCTGTTGATACCTGACCTCTCGGACGGCGAACCCCGGGAGCGAGTGTCACGCCATGACGCCACATGCACACCGGCGATCGCCTCGGCGTCCGACACGGTGGCAGGACGGACCCGAACGTTCACACGGAGTCGTGCGGGTCAAGGCTCATGGGGCCGTACACGACCCGG
>Ga0187809_10000482_pt1 | contig 21145 bp, 22 predicted proteins | sample NC_wetland_sal_i_8_FD_132415 | JGI IMG/M metagenome (GOLD analysis project Ga0187809, IMG submission 132415) | Wetland sediment microbial communities from Neuse River Estuary, North Carolina, USA - ASW_4 | ecosystem: Environmental > Aquatic > Freshwater > Wetlands > Sediment | place: USA: North...
CTTCCCGTTCCGGAGCGGGTTCGGCAAGACCCTGTCCCGCCTGGTCCGGCACGGCATCGGGGTTCATCACGCCGGGATGCTGCCCAAGTACCGGCGCCTGGTCGAGCAACTGGCCCAGCAGGGCCTGCTCGAGGTCATCTGCGGAACCGACACGCTCGGCGTGGGCATCAACGTGCCGATCCGCACCGTGCTGCTCACCTCGCTCAGCAAGTACGACGGGCGCCGGTCCCGCCAGTTGCAGGCCCGCGAGTTCCATCAGATCGCCGGCCGAGCCGGCCGGGCCGGGTTCGACACCGCCGGCACCGTCGTGGTGCAGGCTCCGGAGCACGAGATCGAGAACGCCAAGCTGCTGGCCAAAGCCGGTGACGATGAGAAGAAGCGGCGCAAGGTTCAGCGCAAGAAGGCGCCGGAGGGCTTCGTGTCCTGGTCGGCGCGCACCCACGAGAAGCTGCAGACCGCCGATCCCGAACCGCTCAGCTCCCATTTCGCCGTGACACCGTCCCTGGTGCTGAACGTGCTGGCCCGGCCGGGCGATCCGGTGGCGACCATGCGCCGGTTGCTGCTGGACAACCATGAACCGCTCAACGCCCGACGGCACGTGCGCTCGGCCATCCAGATCTACCGCTCGTTGCTGTCCGCCGGAGTCATCGAACGGCTGCCGGAGCCGGACGCCGACGGCCGGACGATCCGACTCACCGTCGACCTGCCGACCCACTTCGCCCTGAACCAGCCGCTGTCGACTTTCGCCCTGGCCGCGGTCGAGCTGCTCGATCCGGCCGCACCCGGCTACGCCCTGGACGTGGTGTCGGTGATCGAGTCGACGCTGGACGATCCCCGTCCGGTCCTGCTGGCCCAGCAGTCGCAGGCCCGGGGCGAAGCCGTCGCCGCGATGAAGGCCGAGGGGATCGAGTACGAGCAACGCGTCGAGCTGGTCGAGCAGATCACCTACCCCCGCCCCCTGGCCGAGCTGCTGGAACACGCGTTTCACACCTACCAGCAAGGGCATCCATGGTTGCTCGGGTACCGGCTGTCACCGAAATCGGTGGTCCGCGACCTGTTCGAGCGGGCCATGACGTTCAGCGAATACATCGCCAGTTACGGCCTGAACCGCTCCGAGGGCTCGGTCCTGCGTTACCTCAGCGACGCCTACCGGGCGCTCAGCTCGTCGGTGCCGACCGCGGCCCATACCGCTGAGCTGGACGAGCTGACCGACTGGCTGGGCGAGCTCGTGCGCCAGACCGACTCCAGCTTGCTCGACGAATGGGAGCAGCTGGCCGAGGAGGGCGGCCCTGGCGCCAGCCCCGGCAACGAACCAGCCCCGCCGCCGCGGGCCCTGTCGGCAAACCGGCGCGCCTTCACCGTGACGATCCGCAACGCCCTGTTCCGCCGGGTCGAGCTGGCGGCCCGGCACGCCTGGGCCGAACTCGGCGCGCTGGATGCGGCCGCGGGCTGGACCGCCGAGACCTGGCAGGAGGCACTGGCCGACTACTTCGCCGAGTACGACCGGATCGGGATCGGTCCGGACGCGCGCAGCCGGGAGCTGTTCCTGCTCGACACCACCGACCGCGAACGGTGGGTGGCCGAGCAGATCCTGGACGATCCGGCCGGCGACCGGGACTGGCGGCTGACCGCCGAGATCGACGTCCCGGCCAGCGACGAAGCGGGCGAACCGGTGATCTTGTTGCGGTCGGTTGCCCCGGATTAGCCGGGCGCGGGCGGGGACCGGCCCGAGAATGGACGACCTGTCATTGGTCGAGGCCGGGCCGACCAGGTATGATCTTTGTCAGCGGCGCGCGGAGTCAGGTCAACTCCTGCAGCGCCGCTTTCAATTTCCCAGGCCCGGGTGGCGGCCTGCTCAGGGCGTAACGAACTTGACAACGATTTTCAATAAGGGTTCACTGGAGTCGCCCATCTCCGCCGAGCGACGGGAGCTCGCGATGCCACACCGCATGCTGGCGTGCGTCGTGGCTTCGGTTGTGCTGGCCGGCTGCGCCACCACCTCGCCCTACGCTCCGTCCGGATCCGACGGCCGAAGCGTGGTCGCGGTGGCCAGCATCGATGCCTGGGGCAGCATCCTGGCTCAGCTCGGCGGCGTGCATGCCCGAGAGACCTCGATCATCAGCAGCCCGGGCACCGACCCGCACGACTACGAGCCGACCCCGGCCGATGCCAAGGTGATCGCCGAGGCCCAGGTTTTCGTGGAGAACGGCGTCGGCTATGACTCCTGGGCCGGCAAGGCGGTCCAGGCCAACCCGGTCTCCGGGCGGCGCGTGATCGACGTCGGCGCGGTGACCGGAACCCCGAGCGACGGCAACCCGCACCGCTGGTACTCCCCGACCGACGTGGCTCGGGTCGCCGACGCGATGACCGCGGCCCTGAAGCAGGCCGACCCCGCCGACGCCGGCTACTTCGATCGGCAGCGGCAGACTTTCGACCAGGTCGGGCTGGCCCGCTACCACCAGCTGCTCGAGGAGATCCGGACCCGCTTTCACGGTGTCCGGGTCGGAGCCAGCGAAAGCATCTTCTCGCCGCTGGCCGCGGCGCTCGGCCTGACGGTGATCACGCCGCCGAGCTTCTTGAAGGCGATCAGCGAGGGCACCGAACCGAGTGCGGCCGACAAGAGCACCATCGACCGCCAGCTCAAGGACCGCGCGATGGCGGTGTATGTGTTCAACAGCCAGAACGCCACGCCCGACGTCTCAGCCCAGGTGGCCGCGGCGCGTCAGCAAGGAATTCCGGTCATCAGCCTGACCGAGACCCTCTCGCCGGCCGGCACCACGTTTCAGGATTGGCAGGTCAAGCAGTTGCTCGCACTTCGACAAGCGTTGACCGACGCGGAGAGTCGGCGATGACCACCCCGGCTCGCGACGTCGTCCGCCTGGTCGAGGCCGCGACCCAGGTCGGCGGTCGCACGATCTGGTCCGGCGTGAGCCTGAGCATCCGGGCCGGCGAGTTCGTCGCCATTCTCGGGCCGAACGGGGTCGGTAAGTCGACGCTGCTGCGAGCGGTTCTCGGCCTGCAGCCGACCACCGCCGGGCAACTGCAGGTGCTCGGTGCGCCGGCCGGCCGGCGCAACTCAGCCATCGGCTACCTGCCGCAGCGGCGTAACTTCGACCCGAGCACGCCGATCCGGGGTGTGGACCTGGTCCGGCTGGGCTGGGACGGCGATCGGTGGGGGCTGCCACTGCCCGGTTTCCTGCGGGGCGGCAAGGCCAAACAGGCCCAGCAGCGCGTCGACGAAGTGATCGAGCTGGTCGGCGCCGCCGGCTACGCCCACCGGCCGATCGGGCAGTGCTCGGGTGGCGAGCAGCAGCGGTTGTTGATCGCGCAGGCCCTGGTCCGCCGGCCGGAGCTGCTGCTGCTCGACGAGCCGCTGGACAGCCTCGACGTGACCAACCAGGCCGGCGTGAGCCGGCTCATCCAGCGGGTGTGCCGGGCCGAGAACGTCGCCGTCCTGCTGGTCGCGCACGACGTGAACCCGATCCTGCCCTACCTCGACCGGGTGCTCTACCTGGCCCACGGCGGCGCCGTCATCGGCACCCCGCAGGAGGTCATCACCGCCGAGACGTTGAGCATGCTCTACGACACCCCGATCGATGTCCTGCACGACCGGCAGGGTGGCCTGGTCGTCGTCGGCCAACCCGATCTGCACGGCCAGCACCGATGACCAGCCACCTGAGCTGGAACCTGGTCTATGACTACCGGGAGCTGCTGAGTTTCCACTTCATGCTCAACGCCATGCGCGCCGGCACCATCGTGGCCGTGGTCTCGGGCGTGGCCGGCTACTTCATGGTGTTGCGCCGGCAGGCCTTCGCCGGCCACACCCTGTCCGTGGTCGGTTTTCCCGGTGCGGCCGGGGCGTTCTGGCTCGGGGCCAATGCCGCCTTCGGCTTCTACGGCTTCTGCGTGCTCGCCGCCCTGATCTTCGCCACCCTGCCCGGAGCCGGTCGTTCGGCCGGCCGGGTGGGCAACCAGGAGCCGGCCGTGATCGGGACGGTCCAGGGTCTGGCCTTGGCCAGCGGGTTCCTTTTCCTCAATCTCTCCCATGGCTTTGCCGGCGAACTGAACGACCTGCTGTTCGGGGTCATCATCGGGGTCACCGACGGGCAGGTGATCGCCTTGCTGGTCAGCGGAGTGGTGTGCCTGCTCGTCCTGGCCGCGGTGGCCCGACCGCTGCTGTTCACCAGCGTCGACGCCGACGTTGCTGCCGCCCGCGGCCTGCACCCGCGGCTGCTGTCGGCGATCTACCTGGTGGTGCTCGGGGTCTCGGTGGCGGCGACCAGCCAGATCACCGGCAGCCTGCTGGTGTTCGCGCTGCTCGTCGCGCCGGCCGCAACCGCGGTCCGGCTGACCGCCCGGCCGGCGCTGGGCGTGCTCCTGTCGGTTCTGATCGCGCTCGCCGTCACCTGGCTCGGCGAGGGGATAGCGTTCTTCTCCCCGTACCCGATCGGTTTCTGGGTCACCACGTTCGCCTTCCTGGCCTTCCTGCTGGCCACCGGCTACCACTGGGCGGCGGCTCGGGTCCGGGTGCCCGCGGCGGTGACGGCGTGAGCGCGATCGGGCACCTGCTCGGCCCCATCTTCATCCAGCGCGCGCTGCTGGCCGGAACGGCGATCGCGCTGGTGTCGGGCCTGGTCGGGCATTTCGTCATCCTGCGAGCTCAGGTCTTCGCTGCGGACGCGCTGTCCCATGTCGCCTTCACCGGTGCGGTCGCCGCCCTGGCCGCCGGCGTCGATCTGCGCTTCGGCCTGTTCGCGGCCACGATTGCGGTCGGCCTGCTGCTCGGCGTCCTGGGTGGCCGGTCCGGGCCGGGCAGCGACGACGCCACCACCGGGGTGGTCTTCGCCTGGATTCTCGGGCTGGGCGTGTTCTTCCTGGCCTACTTCACCGCACACTCCTCCTCCGGCAACGGGGCGGCCGGCGTGCGCGTGCTGTTCGGGTCCGTCTTCGGGCTCAGCGCCGCGACGGTCGTGCTGGCGGTGGTGGTGGCGCTGGCGGTGGTGCTGGCCTTGGCGATCATCGCCCGGCCGCTCCTGTTCGCCAGCCTGGACCCGGCGGTGGCCGCGGCCCGCGGGGTGCCGGTTCGCTGGCTCGGGACCGGCTTCTTGGCCCTGGTCGGGGTCACCGCGGCCGAGGCCAGCCAGGCGGTCGGTGCCCTGCTGCTGTTCGCGCTGGTGGCGGCGCCGCCGGCGGCCGCGCAACGGCTGACCAGCCGGCCGTGGCCGGCCTTCGCGCTGTCCGGCGGCCTGGCCGTGGTGGCGATCTGGCTCGGGGTGGGCGCCAGCTACGCCTGGGATCGGTTGCCGCCCAGCTTCTCGATCACCGCGGTAGCCAGCCTGGAACTGCTGGTAGCCACCGCGTGGTCGCTCACCGGCCATCGCCGGGCCGGGCAGCGGCGGCTCACTCCGAGTGCTGGGGACAGCGACCGAAGATCTCCACGGTGTGGCTGATGTCGGTGTAGCCGGCCGCGCCGGCGACCCGCTCGGCCCACTCCTCGACCTCGGGCCCGTCGACTTCCTCGCTGCGGCCGCAGACCCGGCACACCACGTGGTGATGGTGGTCGCGGCCGGTGGGTTCCAGCGCTGTGCCGCAGAGCCGGAACTGGGCCTCGCCGTCGGCCCGGTGCACCACATCGACCGTGCCGGCCTCGGCCAGCAGGTTCAGGTGCCGGTACACCGTGGTCAGCCCGACCTTCTGGCCGCTTCCGCGCACCACGTCGAACAGTTCCTGCGCGGTCCGGAAGCCATCAGCCTCGCGCATCGCGTCCTCGATGGCGGTCGACTGCCGGGTCACCCGGGTCCGGCCCGGGGCTGAACCGGTATCCGATTTGACGCTGCTCACCCTTGCAGAATAACCCGAAACGCTGCGATCCGGCGCCGGCTCGAGGCAAGCCGCGAGGCCGTCGCCCGGTGGACATCAGGTCAGGCCGAGTTCGGCGCCGACCCGCCGCCATTGCAGGTCGAAGTGGGCCGGGTAGTCGTGAATGACGTTGTGCAGGTGCCCGAACAGCTCGAAACTGATGAGCCCGATCAGCTCGGCCCAGGCCAGGACCGCGCGGGCCAGTTCGGCCTCGGTCAGCGGCGAGCCAAGTTGCTCCCGCAGTTGTTTGAGATCGGCTCGGACCGGGCGCGGCAGGTTGGGGCCCACCACGGGCACGTGACGACCGGCGTGATGGGCCTCGGTCAGCAGATCCAGCAGCAGCAGCGGGATGGTCGCGGCCGGGTCGATGGTGTCAGTCGGTGCGGCGTAGCCGGGCACCGGGCTGCCGAAGATGAGTGCGTACTCGTGCGGATGTTCGACCGCCCAGTTCCGGGCACCCCGGCCGATGGCCAGCCACCGGCCAGGAAGGTCCGATCGCCGTGACCGGGCCTCGGCTTCGGTCACGGCCACACCGACCGCGGTGTAGGCGTCGACGATCAGGGCGGTGAGCAACTCGTCCCGGCTGGGGAAGTAGCGATACACGGCCGAGGAGACCATGCCCAACTCCCGGGCCACCGCCCGCAACGACAGGCCGGCCGAACCGGTGTCGGCCAGATGCCGGCGGGCGACGTCCTTGATCTCCTGGGTCAGCTCGGCCCGGACCCGGGCCCGGGCGGTGCGCGGCGCGTTCTCGGTGACCATGCCGTCGAGTATGCCCGCCACTTGAGAGCGGGGGCAACTTTCGAGAGCACTGCTCTTGACAAGACCACCTCCTCGCGTCCAGGATGATGGCAACAACCGAGAGCAGTGCTCTCTACGTCTGAGGAGACGGAGATGACGATGACGACCGAGGCCCGCTACCTGCAGCCGGGATGGTTCACCCAGCACGTGTTCAACCGGGCGGTGCGCCGGCTCACTCGCTGGGGCATCAGCGTTCAGGGATCGCGCGAGTTGCGGGTGCGGGGTCGCAGCAGCGGCCAGTGGCGCACCACCCCGGTGAACCTGCTGCGGATCGACGCAGTGGAGTACCTGGTCTCCCCCCGCGGCAACACCCAGTGGGTTCGGAACCTGCGCGCGGCCGGGGGGCACGGCGAATTGCGGTTGGGCCGCACCGTCACGCCGTTCACCGCGGTCGAGCTGAGCGAGGAGGACAAGCTGCCGGTCCTGCGGCACTACCTGGCCAAGTGGGCCTGGGAGGTCGGAGCCTTCTTCGAGGGCATCGACAAGAACTCGACCGACACCGAACTGGCCGCCGTGGCCGCCGGCTTCCCGGCCTTCCTGATCGGCCCGGGCTGATCAGGTGCTGAGCCAGCTCGGCCGCACACCCCAACGCCCCGACCAAGATTGCCCCGGTGCCAACTCGATCAGGTCGCGGCCGGAGTTGAACGCGTCGGGTCCGCAGGTCATCGGCTCGATCGCGACCGAGCGGCGGCGGCGCGGATCACCGGCGTCGAACATGTCCGAGGTGTAGAGCTGCCACCAGCCGAAGGACGCATCGGCCCAGACCTCGATCTCGCCCTGATCGCAGCTCAACCGAGCCCGGGCCAGGCCGTCCTCGTCCCGGGTCACGTCGGTGTAGGCGGTGTCGAGTTCGACGCCCCGCAACGCGCCCAGCGGCCGGCTCAGCGCAACGGTTTCCAGTGGCAGCAGGCGCTCGTCGACGGCCTGCCGGGTGCGGGCCGGCAAGGACAGCGTGAGCTCGTCGACTCCCCGGTCGGGAAAGCCGAAGAAGGCGTGCGTCGCCACCCCGAACGGCGCCCGGGTCGGGCCGGTGTTGATCGCGGTCAGCTCGCAGGCCAGCCCGGCCTCGGTCAGCGACCAGGTGACGCCGACCTCGACCTGGAACGGGTAGCCCGGCTGGGCCGGGATCCGGCAGCTCAGCATGATCGCCTCCGGGCCATGGGCCACCAGCTGCCAGTCGGTCCAGATGACCAGCCCGTGCAGGGCCGTGCCGCGCTCGGGTTCGTTGATCGGCAGCTGGTGCGCGCGGCCGCCGCGGGACCACCGGCCGTCGCGGATCCGGTTCGGCCACGGCGCCAGCACGGCCCCGTTGAAGGCCGGTGGCACCTCGGCATCGGCCCAGCCGTCGACCACGGGGCGCCCGGCCGCCGTGTAGCTGCGCAGCGCACCGCCGCGCGCGCTGACCACGGCCTGTTCGTCGGCCCGGGTGAGCACCCATTCCCGATCGGTGAGGATGGCCGGGGTAGGAAAGGTCATTGCCCCAGGGTAGTGATCACGAATGGACAGTTTCGATCAGCGGTGGCCTCAGCCGGTCCGGATCGTGCCTCGCAGCACGCTGGTCTGGTGTCGCGGGTCGCCGTTGTAGAGCTGGTTGGAGACATCGACGACGTAGTAGGCCTGGGTGTCGATTCCGGCCGGCATGGTGAAGCTGCCCTGGGCGTCGCTGCCGAGGGTGCCGATCGCCACCATCTTCGCCGCGCTGGGATCGTAGAGCCACACCTCGTAGTAGCCGGTCGGCGCCGGCAGCCCGGTCGTCGTCACGGTCATCTGGTAACCGTCATGGGACGGGCGCATGACCGCATGGCCCTGGGCCGAGGCGACCGTGCCCGGCTGGGCCGCCAGCACCGCCTGGCCGCGGGCCCGGGCCGAGTCACCCTGCCTGCTCCCGAGCGTCCACCCGGCCACGCCGGCGACCACGATCGCGGCCGCCGCCAACCCGGCCAGCAGGCCCCGCCGCGGGAGCCGGCGCGACCACCGGCGCCCGGCGTCAGGCTCGACCCGGCCCGGCTCGACCGGCGGCCCGGCCGCCAGTTCGGCGCTGATCCGGTCCCAGACCAGCGGTCCCGGCCGCAGTGCCTCCGGCTCGGCTGCGCCGGCGCGGGCGGTCCCGCCGACGCTGCCGAAGCGAGCGAGATCGCGCACGGCGCGCAGCGATTGCAGCTCGACCTGGCAGTCCGCGCAGCCGGCCACGTGGGCGGCGATGATCGGATCGACCGGGCTGTCCAGGGCGAGTTCCGGCAGCTCGATCAGGGCGCGCCGGTGCAGCCGGTCGCCCTCGGTCGGTTCCTCAGGTGAGCGTGACACCGGCCGCCTCCAATCGGTCCCGTAGACGGATCATGCCTCGACGGACGTGGCTCTTCACCGTGCCCAGCGGCATCCCGGTCGCGGCGGCGATCTGAGGATGGCTGAGGTCGTCGAAGAAGGCCAGTTCGAGCACCCGGCGCTGCACCGGTGGCAGTTCGGCCAACCCGTCGGCGACCACCACGGCGTCGACGGCGTGCTCGGCCGGGTCGGCCAGCTCGACCGATCCGGCCTCCAAGCCGGCGGCATCGAGTTCGCGCTGGGTTCGGGCTTGCGCGCGCAGGAGGTCGACGGTGCGGCGGCGGGCGATTCCGACCAGCCATCCGGCCAACGAGCCCCGGATCGGATCGTAGGTGTCGCGCCCACGCCAGGCCGAGACGAACGTGGCTTGGGTGACGTCCTCGGCGTCGCCGCGGTTTCCCAGCGAATGCAAGGCAATCCGAAACACCAGGCCGCTGTACTGGTCGTAGGCGGCTCGCAACGCCGACTCCTGGCCGGCGGCGAACGCGGCGGCCAGCCGGCGCCGGCTGGCTTCGGATTCCTCGTCGCCGGCGGCCTGGATCGGGGTGCCGGTCATCGCGGCACCGCCGTGATCACCACGTTGTCGCGGTAGGAACGGATGGTCTCGTCGAACGAGCCGCCGCAGGTGATCAGGGTCAGCCGGGGCGCGCCGGTGGTGGCGAACAGGGCCGCCAGCGGCACCGCGGTCTTGGGGAACTGCGCGCGGGAGATCACCTGGTACCGCTGGGCGCGCCCGCCTGGCATGTCCAGCACGATACTTGCCCCCTTGTTCAGCTGGTGCAGGTTGAAGAAGGCGCCCTCGCCCTGCTCGGCCGAGTCGACGTGACCGACCAGGACGGTGGAACCGGCCGTGCTGCCCGGCGGCGGGCTGAAGCGGTACCAGCCGACGGTGTGGACGGCGGCCGGGATCTGCACCCCGCCGCCGGCGTCCACGCCCACGGCCACCACCGGCGCGTCGATACCGACCGCGGCGATGCGGATCCGAACCGGTCCCGGGCCGGCGCTGGCCGGCGTCGGGGCCGGCTCGACCGTCCAGAGCGGGCCGGCCACCGACGGCGTTGCCGACGCCGAGACCGGGCTCGAAGCGTCGGCCAGCCGGCTGACGGCGCCGGGATCGATCGGCCGGACGGTGGCAGCGTTGCCGCCGCCGCGGCTCAGCGTGAAGCCGGTGACGACCAGTGCCACCAGCCCGGCCAGGGCAAGCGCCGCCGACCCGAGCCGGCGGCGCTTGCCCTCGAGCGGGTTCGGCAAGTCAGCGGCGGACGCGAGCCGGCGCGGACCGCAGGCCGACCAGCCCGACCATCAGGGCCAGCCCGGCCGCGACCGCTACTGGCCACACCCAGGCCGGCGTGCCGGGGTTGCGGTCGAGCAGGCCGCCGGTGCCGGCATCGACGCCACCGGGCGCCGAGTGCAGGCCGGAGATGGTCTGGGTCACCAGGGCCAGCGTCTTGTCGCCGGCCGAGCCGATCGCGTACACGATGGTCTCGCTGCCCTCGGCCAGGTCCAGGCTGGCCGGCCCGATCGCGACGGTAGCGGTTCCGGCCAGGACCACGTCGGCCGAGATCGTCCCGGCCGGCAGGTCGGCCTTGTTCTCGTTCGGGTTGGTGAGGTTGCTGAACGCGACCTTGCCATTGGCCCGCACGTCGACCGCCGGGGCCGCCGCGTCGTGCCTGACGACCAGCCGGGCCTGGCCCGGCGCGACCGGGCTGACGTCGTTGACGTACGGGGTCAGCGCCGGCTGGCCGCTCGCCGTCAGGTGGGCCACGATCGAGTAGTTGGTGCCGGACTGCAGGCTGGCCGTGGTCTTGAGCACCGGGGTCCCGGTGCCGCTGGTGTCACTGGCGGCGAAGACGGTGATGGTGTGCGAGCCGGCCGGGATGGACAGCGGGCCGGCCACCGTGCCCGGCTTGAAGTCCTGCAGCGCTGACTTGCCGTCGAGGAAGACATTGACCGGGGTGTTGGGGATGCCGTGCACGACGCTCACCGTGGCATCGCCGGACGCGGCGGCGGCTGGGCTGGCCAGGGCGAGACCGGTACCGAGCGGGACGAGCAGGGCGGCGGCCGCGGCCAGGGTCGAGAGTTTCATCGAAGCTCCTTCGCAGGGATCGTGGAACTGCCTTCACAACCACTACGACCGCCACCTGGTCGGCGGATGCACCTACCTGCGCTGGGAGCCGGTTCTCCGATCGGGGTCAGTCCTGCAAGCGATCTACGAAGGTGGCGAGGTTGTTGACCAGCCGGGTCACCTTCTGCTCGATGGTCAGGCTCTCCGGCACGATCAGCCCCAGCGCGGGCTTCTTCTTATCGCGCAGGTACAGCGAGCAGGCCAGATCGGTGCACAGGTAGGTGCCGATGGTGTTGCCACGCCGGCCCGAGTCGCCGGCTTTGGCCGCCGCCATCAGCGACACGCCACCGCGGGAGTGCGCGGTCAGGCACAGGCTGCAGAGCTGGGTCTTGGTCGAGGCATTCGGCTCATGCCGGAAGGCAACCCCGATCAACCCGGCCTTCCCACCAGTCGGCGCGATTGCGGTGCCGGTCCCGGCCGGCCAGGCCAGCCACGCCCGCCCGGAACCGGCCGGGTCGGACCAGCCGAGAAAGTCGAGATCTTCCCACGGTTGCTGGCCGAGGTCTCGGGGGACAGCCATCCGCTTGGCTTCGCCCTTGGAACAGTTGATGAAACATGATCGAAGCTGAGCTTCGGTCACCGGTTGCACGATGGATCTCCTCACCGGACGGTCACTCGTTCGACCGGTCCGTATCCCGATCCTGCCCGCGCCCGCCGGCCGCGATCAAGTCGATTCCGGCCGGCCTGCCGTGCGCTGGCGGGCCGCCAGCCGGGCCAGCCGCTGAACTGCCGGCAGCACCGTCGTCGGGCGCCAGGCCAGTACGACCGGTGATGGCGGCAGGCCGGTCACCGGTACGAATGCCAGTCCCGGCCGGTCGTACTCGCGGGCGAACCCCGCCGGGATGAGGTTGACCCCCCGACCCAGGCCGACCTCGGCCAGCCACTCCTCGACCGTGCTCGAACGGCTCGGCTCGGCGTCGGCGGTGGCGAGCTCGCGCAAGTACCAGAAGGCGCCGAAAACCGGGTCAGTCACCAGGGGCGAGACCAGGAACGGCTGGGCGGCCGCCTCCTGAGCCGTCACCGAGGACCGTCGGGCCAGCGGATGGCCGGTCGGTACGACCAGCAGGACGGGTTCGCGGTGCAGCTCCACCGTGCGCAGCGTTTCGGCCCCCCGAAACGGCGGGCGCACCAGCGCCACGTCGACCTCGTCGGTGAACAGGCCGGCGGCGGGATCGTCCCACTCGTACTGGCGCAGGCGGAGCTCGACCTCGGGCTCGCGGGCGGCGAAGGCGGCCAGCAGCTCCCGAACGGACTGCGGGTAGGCAAAGGCCTGGAAGCCGATCCGGAGCACGCTCGAGCGCCCCTCGACCAGCCGCCGGGCCGTGGCCAGCACGTCGTCAGCGGCAGCCAGGGCGGCCCGCGCCACCGGTAGCAGCTGCGCGCCAGCGGCGGTCAGCGTGACCCCGGTCGACGAGCGATCGAACAGCCGTAACTTCAGGCGACGTTCCAGCGCCTTGATCTGCTGGCTCAGCGAGGGTGTCGCAATCATCAACTGCTCGGCAGCGCGACCGAAGTGAAGCTCGTCGGCGACGGCGACGAAGTAGCGCAGCTGCCGCAGCTCCATGGACGCCCACGTCAGTCGCAGCCTCACAGCCGTGAGCAGACAAGTCGTGGTCTGCGCACGGTCGCGGCCCGACAGTCATGAGGTCGGAAAACAACCAACCTCAGGAGCAGAGCATGACCATCGTCAGCCTCGACCTCGAAACACTCGATGATCTCCTCGTCGGGCCGGTATTCGCCGGGGGCAGCGCGGCCGCGGCCGCCGAAGCCGCCACCTTCAACCTCGCGGTGACCCACCAGCCGCAGCTCGTGGTCGGTGCCGCCGTGGCCGATGACGTCGCCGTCGCCGTGCGCTTCGCCACCCAGCACGGCCTGCCGGTCGCGGTACAGGCGACCGGGCACGGACCGGTCCGACCGGCCGACGGCGCCGTCCTCATCACGACCTCGCGGATGCGCGCGGTCAGCATCGATGCGGCCCGGCGCTCGGCCCGCGTCGAGGCGGGTGCTCGCTGGCGCGAGGTGATCGACGCCGCCGCCGTGCACGGCCTCGCGCCGCTGTGCGGATCGTCGTCCCAGGTCGGAGTCGTGGGCTACACGCTCGGTGGCGGCGTCGGCCTGCTGGCGCGCCAGTACGGTTTCGCGGCCGACCTGGTGAGCCGGGTCGAGCTCGTCACCGCCGACGGGACGCTCCGGGTGATCGATGCCACCAGCGATCCCGAGCTGTTCTGGGCGGTGCGCGGCGGCAAGGGCAACTTCGGCATCGTCACCGCTGTGGAGTTCGGCCTGGTCCCGGTGCGGGAGATCTACGCCGGCTCGGTGTTCTTCGACGCCGCCGACGCCCGGGACCTGCTGCACGCGTACCGGAGCTGGGCCCCGGACCTGCCCGAACGGGTGACCACCTCGATCGCGGTGCTGCGGCTGCCCCCGCACGAGGAGCTGCCTGCCCCGTTACGCGGTCGAACCGTGGTTCACCTGCGTTACGCCGAGGCCGGTGGCGGCGATGACGCGGCCGAACTGCTGGCTCCGATGCTGGCCGCCGCCCGGCCGGTGCTGTCGGTGGTCGGCCCGATGCCGTTCACCGCCGCCGATGCGGTGCACCAGGATCCGACCGCGCCGATGCCGGTCTACGAGCGGGGTTTCGGCGTGCGGGCACTGCCGGATTCGGCGATCGAGGCGGTGCTGGGCGCGGTGGCACCGGGTTCGGACTCGCCGGTGGCGATGATCGAGATCCGGCAGCTGGGTGGCGCGCTGGCCCGCACGCCGGCGGTGCCGAACGCGGTGGCCGGGCGGGAGGCTGCCTACTCGATCATGTTGCTGGGCATCCGCACGCCCGATACCGCCGCTGCCTTGGCGGTCCGGGCCGAGCGCCTGGGGGCGGAGCTGGCTCCGTGCGGCACCGGCACCGCCCTGCTCAACTTCCTCGGCGACGCCACCGACCCGGCCGCGGTGGCCCGGGCCTGGCGACCGCAGGATCACGCCCGGCTGCTGGCGGTCAAGCGCCGGGTCGATCCGGACAACATATTCCGGTTCGGGCACGCCCTCGTCTGAGACCGGATCGTCTGAGACCGGATCGCCGCAATTCCAGGCGTCGATCTCCACCCCGCCGGCCGCGATGGTGCGCGAACTACCGCGCATCCTCGCGGCCGGCTCGGTGCTGGATCATTGTCGCTGTCAATAGCCGACCTCGTGCTGGCGCTGGCCGGCGAGAAAAAGGCGCCAACTGCTCACCGGGACCGGTCCGCCTCCGGTCAGATGAACGGGCCCTTCATCGTGCGGGCGTTTCCCGGGCCGAGCTGAGCCCGAGCGCGAAGCGCTGCCTCGAATTGATCAGGCGAATCCGGAGTGATGATCGGGCTGACCCGGCGACCGAGGTCGAGGATGAATCCCACCGTCTTCTTCGGCCGTTTCCAATCGAGGTTGGCCCAGTAGCGTGGGTTGCCCGTCCCCCACACGCGCCACTTACCCGACCACAGACCCTGGACCTGGATGCGTTGCAGGCCGCGGATCTGCGCGTACGGCACATTCTTGGTACCGAACGGGAAGTAGTACGCGTGGATCTGCACGCCGTCGGGACCACACACGATGGCGCCGTCGTCGTAGGTTGCCGCCACCAGCAAAGCCTATCGCCGCCGCAGTCGGGTGACAGGTGCCGGCTACTGGTCGAGCTGCCTGGCATCATCAGCACCAATACGCCCCCCGGAAGACCATGCGCGAGCGCTGGGAACTCGCGGCACCAGCAGCACGCGCCCGCGACGACCTCTGCAACCGGCGCCTGCACGCCAGATGGGTCATTTAAACGCCCGCAGGAAGCGCGCCACCATCGCCAACGTCGCTATCGCTCGCGAGCTCGCCGGCTGGCACAATCGGCGTTCGGAGTGACTCGGGCATATCGGACCGCGGCAGTCCGGAGACGCGCATATCAACGCTCGGCTTGACCCTGGCCGGGCCAAGGCGCTGCTCGCTATTCGGCGATCCGGGACATCAGGATCGTGAGCGTCGCGCGAGGTCGGGTCCTCGCGCGCTCACCGCTTGTGACGGACCGGGAGCATCGAGGCCGCGGCGCTCGCATCTCGGCTCGTGCGCCGACTAGCTAGTTGCCGTCGATGAGCAGACCCGGCAGCTCCTGCTCGGTCGGTGGCCAGCCGGGTACGGGCATGCGGCGGGCGTTGGCTGCGATGACCCAGTGATCGCCGGCGACGTGTCGGGGGATGAATGAGTGCGCGGGGAACGGTTCGCCGGCCGCGTAGGTCCGTCCAGCGCGGTGCGGCCGCCGTCTGCGTGGGCGCGGCTCACCGGGTGCTGATCACTTCATCCGGCGGCGTGTCCTGATCGATGTCGGCGGCGAGCTCGGCGAGCCCCGCGCGGCGCCGACGGCTGCTCTCGGCCTGGTAGCGGGCAAGCTCCGAAACAGAAATGCGGCGGTGGACCCCGCCACCCTCAGATCTGAGTTCGCCTCGGTCGACAAGTCGCACGACCGTCATCCGGCTGACCCCGAGCAACTCCGCCGCCTGCTGGGTTGAGAGCGTCGCGTCGGCTGGGAAGATAACGGCATCAGCGTTGGCCTCCAGCACGTCGACGAGGCGTCCGAAGGCCGCGCGCGCCGCCGCCGGCAGCTCCGGCGATCCGCGCAGCGCCTCGTCGAGGGCGGCGCGCAGATGCTGCGCCGCGTCCTGTGCGAGAGCTCCAGCCATGAACTCCCGCGTACCGGCAAACGCTCAAAACGCACACCGTCGGCGTCGTTCTCGAGCGGAGCGCACACGCCTTCGCAAATCGCTCGTTCGGCGCTAGAGGCCCCGGACTGGGCCGGCTCCGCATACGTCAGCGTGACCGACGTTGGCCAGCTCAGGGCTATGCGTAGCCACCCGTAGCTACTACGCCGGCGTCTAGGTGCTGGCACGTACCGCAGAAGTGCGGCCTAAAACCCTTATGGGATAAGGGTTCTGGAGCGGTGCCGGTGGGAACCGTCGCTGGCCAAGATCGTTCCTCCCGGGGCCAACTTCTCCCAAATCCCGCAGCGGTCCACAACGCAGTAGAGCCCGACCCAAAGAACAGGTCGGGCTCTACTGCGTTGGCGGTGGCGGTGGGATTTGAACCCACGGAGGCTTTCACCTCACACGCTTTCGAGGCGTGCTCCTTCGGCCGCTCGGACACGCCACCGGCGAAGACAATACCGGCCGGGCGGGGGCCGGGCGAAATCGGGCCGAGAGCCTCAGCGCCGGTCGGCGAAGAACGAGCGCAGCAGCTCGCCGCACTCGTCCGCCCGCACCCCGCCGTAGACCTCGGGCCGGTGGTTGAGCCGCCGATCGCGCACCACGTCCCACACCGATCCGCACGCCCCGGCCTTCTCATCCCAGGCCCCGAACACCACCCGCTCGACCCGGGCCTGGACCAGGGCTCCGGCACACATCACGCACGGCTCGAGCGTGGCCACCAACCAGCAGCCGGCCAGCTGCCAGGAGCCGAGCGCGGCACAGGCCTGCCGCAGCGCCAGCAGCTCGGCGTGTGCGGTGACATCAGACAGCTCCTCGCGCCGGTTCCAGCCGCGGCCCAGGACCTCGCCGGTCGCCGACAGCACGACCGCGCCGACCGGGACATCTCCCTCCGGCCCGGCCGACGCGGCGGCCAGGGCCAGCCCCATCGCCTGGTCCAACCCGCCGGGCCTCACCCGCGCAGGCCGTCCAGCTCCTCAGCACAGCCCAGCCGCTGGCACACCGTGTCCAGCAGGTCCGACGGCAGCGTGCCCTCGTGCTGGGCCAGCTCGATCAACTCGCCTGACGGCATCCCCAGATCGGCCAGCAACTCCGGATCACCGAACGGCGCGGAGTCATGCGCACCGGCCGGAGCATCCTCGTCCCCGTCGAGCGGATCGCCACCGACCTCCTCCAGCCCGTCGGCGAACAGCTGCGCCAGTTCGTAGTCGTCGGCGGCGTGCCCGTTGGACAGGAAGACCCGCAGCCCGTCGTCGGAGGAGCGGGCCAGCACCGCGTACTCGTCGTCCTGCTCGACCCCGAGCAGGCGGACGGGGCGGTCGAAGTCATCGAGCAGATCGGCCACGTCATCGACCGATTCGCACTCGGACAGGTCGACTTCCGCGACTTCGAACGATCCTGGTTTACCACTGACAACGAAGGCAAACAGGCTCACGAAGGGACTCCCACCGCCGAGCTGCGAGCCCGGTCGAACTCCTCGTCGAGCCCGATCCGCTCCAGGACCTCGTCCAGCATCTCCTCGGGATAGGCGTCGAGGTCGTCCAGGATCGCGCCCAGCTCCTCCTCGCCGAGATTGAGGTCCCGGAACAGGTCCAGCTCCCCGATCGGCCAGACCTCGTCCAGCTCGTCGTCATCGGGCGGGTCCTCGCCCAGCCGTTCCAGCACCTGCGCCGCCAGCGGGAACTCGACCGAGGCAGTCAGATCCGACAGCAACAGGTCGATGTGGGCTCCGCGGGAGCGGGCGATGAGGAAGAACTCGTCGTCCACGCATGCCACCACGAACGGACCGCCCTCCGGCGGCTGGGAGCGCAATGCCGCCAGCAGGACGCCCAGATCTTGCAACACCGTGCTCGGCAGGGCATCGCAGCGCCAGGTCCCCGCGTCACGAAACGCAGCCACCGCGTAACCGGCTTCAGCCATGAGCGTTCACCCTCTGCAACCCGCGACCCCGACAAAGGTTTCTTGCCCCGTGCCCAAATCCTGACACGGATACCTCCCTCGGCAAAGTGCGAAGCCGCCGGCGCCAAGTTCCCATCCAGTGTCGGCCCGGCATCGGAACGATCACGCTCCGCCACCGAGTGACGACCCTCGTGGTTCGGGCCGATACGTTGGTCGGGTGCCCCCCTCGTTTCGCCGCATCGCTGTCCTCGGCCTCGGCCTCATCGGCGGCTCGGTGCTGCAGGCGCTGGCCCGGGGTGGCTACCGGGTCATCGGATACGACCCCGATCCGCAGGCGGCGGGCGAGGCCAAGGGCGCCGGGTTCGAGGTCAGCCGGAGCGCAGCGGCCGCCGTGACCGGCGCTGAACTCGTGGTGCTGGCCATGCCGCTGCCCGACCTGCCGGGCGCCCTGGCCGAGATCGGACCGGCGCTGGAGCCCGACGTCGTGCTGACCGATGTCGGCACCCTGAAGCTGCCGGTGCTTCCGATCGTGGCCGAGCAGCTGCCCGGGGTCCGTTTCGTCGGGGGCCATCCGCTGGCCGGCACCGAGGAATCCGGCTTCCTGGCCTCCGATCCGATGCTGTTCCGGGACGCCCCGTGGTCGTTGGTGCTCGAGGCCGACACCGACCTGGAAGCCTGGCTGGCGGTCGCGGTGCTGCTGTGCGACCTCGGCGCGCGGCCGGTACCGACCACGGCCGCCGAGCAGGACATCGCCATCGCCCGGGTCATCGGGCTGCCGCACCTGCTGGCCGAGACGCTGGCCCTGACCGGGCTGCACGGCGGCGAGCTGGGCCTGTCCCTGGCCGCCGGCTCCTACACCTCGGGCAGCCGGGTGGCCCGGACCCGGCCCGAACTGGTCGCCACCTGGTGCGACGGCAACGGAGCCCTGGTCAGCGCGCTGGACGACGCTCTGGCCTGGCTGACCTCGACTCGGGATGCGCTGGCCCGCGGGGAATCGGTCCGGCCGCTGGCCACCGCCGGCTACCAGGCCCGGATGAATTGGGAGCACCGGGAATTCGGCCCGGTCGACCTGCCGGCCGATCCGGCCGCGCTGCGCCAACTCGGCCGCGACGGCGGCTGGATCACCGCGGTGATCGAGAAGGACGGCCCGGCGATCCCGGAACTGCGCCTGCTCGGCATGCGCCCGCTCTGAGCCGAGGCGGACCGGCCGGGCACAATCGAGGCCATGATCAGACTGTCCGACGGAGTACGGCTGGTCGAGGTGGAACGCGGCGGAGTCGTCGAATCGGTGCACACCGGGCATGTGGTCGTGCTCGACGCCGACGGCGGCACCCGGCTGTCCCTCGGCGACCCGCGGCAACCGGTGTTCGCCCGCTCCTCGCTCAAACCCCTGCAGGCCGCCGGCATGCTGGCGGCCGGCCTCGAGCTGGAGCCGGCCGAACTCGCCCTGGCTACCGCCTCGCACTCCGGCTCGCCGTTGCACCTGCGCCTGATCGAGCAACTGCTGGCCGCCGGCGGGCTGTCCGAGCAGGATCTGGAATGCCCGCCGGCCCTGCCGATCGGCATCGAGGAGCAGCGCGAGTACCTGCGCTCCGGCCAGCCGGAGCGGCGGCTGGCGATGAACTGCTCCGGCAAGCACGCGGCCATGCTGCTGACCTGCTTGGCCAACGGCTGGGTCGCCTCCGGCTACCTGGCCCGGGAGCATCCGCTGCAACGGGCCCTGGCCGGTTCGGTCGCCGAGCTGGCCGGTGAGCCGGTGGCCGCGGTCGCCGTCGACGGCTGCGGCGCGCCCCTGTTCGGCCTGAGCCTGGGCGGAGTCGCGCGGGCCTACCAGCGGCTGGCTACCGGGGCGGACCAGCGGATCGCCGATGCCATGCGCAGCCACCCGGAACTGGTCGGCGGCCAGGGTCGGGCCGCGACGGTCCTCATGCAACGGGTCGGCGGGCTGATCGCCAAGGACGGCGCCGAGGGCTGCTTCGCCGCCGCCCTGCCCGACGGCGGCGCGATCGCGCTCAAGATTGATGACGGGGCGGCCCGGGCGGCCGATATCGCGGTGGCGCGGGCCCTGACCTATCTCGGCGTGGACGTCGGCGAGCTGGCCACCACCCCGGTACTCGGCGGCGGCGAGCCGGTCGGCCTGATCCGTCCTGCCGACGGTTGGTGAGGCGGGGTAGTGCTGAGCCGAGAGCTCGTCGTCGTAGCCTTCTGAGCTATGACCAACGTGCAGCCGGTCCGCTCCGAACAAGCGGCCGCTCCGGCGATCGCTACCGCCGTCTCGCTACCGGAGCGGCTCGGGTACCGGATCAAGCGGGTGCTGCTCGGACCACCGCTGGTGAGTTCGCAGATGCACGAGGAGAAGCTGTCCAAGCGGCTGGCCCTCGGCGTGCTGTCCAGCGACTGCATCTCGTCCTCGGCCTACGGCACCGAGGAAATGCTGATCGTCCTGCTCGGAGTGTTCGGGCTGACCGGCTTCCACATCCTGGCCCCGATGACTGCGGTGATCCTGGTCATCCTGGTGCTGATGACGCTGTCCTACCGCGAGGTGGTGATGGCCTACACCCGAGCCGGCGGTTCGTACGTGGTGTGCCGGGAGAACTTCGGCTACAAGATGGCCCAGGTCGCGGCCGTCGCGCTGCTGATCGACTACATCGTGACGGTGGCGGTCCAGACGGCGGCTGCGGTAGCGGCCATCACCTCCGGCGTCCACCAGCTCAGCCCGTACAAGGTGGAGATCTGCCTGGGCCTGATCGTCATTCTCGCCTTCGGCAACCTGCGCGGGATCCGCGAGGCCGGTAAGGCCTTCGCCTTCCCGACCTACTTCTTCTTCACCTCGGTGACCGCGGTGATCCTGGTCGGCGTGCTGCGCGAGGTCTTCGGCGACCTGCCCCGCTATGCGCTGGACCGGACCGTAGGCGGCGCCCACCAGTTGGCGATCGACAACCAGGGTCACTCCATCCTGTCCTCGATTGCGATCTTCTACCTGCTCAAGGCGTTCGCCAATGGCGGCGCCTCGCTGACCGGGTTGGAGGCGATCTCGGACGGGGTGAGCGCGTTCAAGCCCCCGAACGGCCCGAACGCCCGCCGCACGCTGGTGATCATGGCCTCGATGCTGGGCTTCCTGGTCATCGGCGTCGGTTACCTGTCGATGCAGACCCACGCTGCCCCGTTCCACGGCGGCACGCCGACCGTAATCAGCCAGGTGACCCAAGCCGCCTTCGGCAACAGCATCATCGGCCACGTCGGTTTCGCGATCGTGCAGATCGCCACCGCGCTGATCCTGATCACCGGCGCGAACACCCCGTTCACCGGCTTCCCGTTCCTGGCCAACTTCGTGGCCGAGGACTCCTTCCTGCCCCGGCAGCTGACCCGGCGCGGGCACCGGCTGGCCTTCTCCAACGGGATCATCATCCTGACGTTCCTGTCCATGATC
>Ga0187809_10000483_pt1 | contig 21144 bp, 26 predicted proteins | sample NC_wetland_sal_i_8_FD_132415 | JGI IMG/M metagenome (GOLD analysis project Ga0187809, IMG submission 132415) | Wetland sediment microbial communities from Neuse River Estuary, North Carolina, USA - ASW_4 | ecosystem: Environmental > Aquatic > Freshwater > Wetlands > Sediment | place: USA: North...
GGAAGGTTTTTCAAAAGAAGATCAGCTCAGGTGCCATCTGTGGATGACGCCGTCTGCGTAACGGCCCCTGCGGTTCCTGTTCCACATGTCTGCCGTTGTAAATGTTCTTTTGTCTTCATTTTCGTTATCGTCGGCCGGTATTGCCAAAGTTTCCTTTACTTCCTGTGTCAGTTGTTGTTTGGTCTCGTCATCTAACTGCACACTGGGTTGCATAGCAAAATTCTTCATGGTAACTCCTTTTTTTAATCGTTGGTTAATAAATCACCTGAGCGGCGCGGAAGTAGAAAACCAGGGGTCTGTTAATTCGGTTTACTGGTTTCGGTACGGTCTGCATTCTTAAGAAGCTTGTAGGGCCAGCTCAGTATTGCGGCGCAAAGTTAGTGACCGGCGGAGGCGTATTCAAACGGATTTTAGGGTCGAAATCGCATATCCAATGCGTCATTTTGCACCCTAACCGTTACATTGACAATCATTTATGGACTTGTTTGCCTTTATTTCCACAGTGGTCCCCGGGGGCCGGATGGCGGCTATCCATGATGAACGGCGACCATAAAATTGGCGGTTTACGACGCATCGTCGTACCGGTTTCCGGGGTGAAGATGGTTCGTTAAGGACCCGGCTACAGACCCAGTTCCCGGAAGGGGTCCCAGAACACTTTGTCAAAATCCTTCACGGTGTCGTTTTCCACCTGGACCTTTTCCTTTTCCAGCAATTCCTGCATGCGCGTGGGTGAGCCAAAATAGGCTTTCCCGGTGAGCATCCCGTTGCGGTTCACCACCCGGTGGGCGGGTACTTTCGGTTTTACGCTGCCGGCGGAATTCATGGCCCATCCCACCATCCGGGAGGAAAGCTTGGTGCCGAGGTATTGGGCGATGGCCCCGTAGGAAGTGACCCGTCCTTTTGGGATCTGCCGGACGACGGCATAGACGTCCTCAAAAAAATTATACTCGCGGGCGCCGCCGGGCGTGGCGCGCGGTTTCCCGGGATCTTTCCTAGCGGGGATCTTTCTGGGCATCGGGGCTCGGTTGACGGGTGACTTTTTTCAGGGAAGCCGGAACATTTTCGAAATGATAGGGACAGTGCCTGCATCCGTTCCCGCAGCAATATCCCCGCTCCAGGTGAACTTTCTGCGTAAAGACGAACAGGCCATCCTCCGTGTAATAAAAATCGACTCCTTCCACCAGGTCATTCCTGTGTTCCATGTTTAACAAGTTCCTTTAAGACGCCGTCCTTACGGACATTTTCAATTCCGGCAGCAAGCGGGAACTGCAGGTAGAAGACCTTTTTGCTTTTTGCAATGTCCAGCTTTTCATAATGGGTCTGTATCTGTAATTCGGGTGCAATGACCCTTTTTGCGTATACATCATCGTCTTCCACCGCTCCCCCGAGGTCATATAATCCAATGACCGTTTTGGTAAAGTTAAATAACCGCGGCGAATCCGTTTTCAGGTGAACAACACCCCCGGGGCGCATTATTTTGCGGTACAGCCTCAAAAAACGGGGATGGGTCAGGCGCTTGGAAGCCTTGGATCCCCGCAACTGGGGATCGGGGAAGGTGATCCAGATTTCCTCCACCTCGCCCGCCGCGAAATACCGGTCGAGCATCTCGATCTGGGTGCGCAGGAAGGCCACGTTATTCAACCTGTTGTCCAGTGCATACCGGGCTCCGACCCAGATCCTGTTGCCCTTGACATCGACCCCGATATAATTGTTGCCGGGGTGCAGGGTGGCCAGCCCCGTCGTATACTCGCCTTTGCCACAGGCCAGTTCAAGGATCACAGGATGATCGTTCCTGAAAAATGCGTTCCATTTCCCCGCCATGTCTTCCGGGAACTCCAGCACGTTCGGGAAGGTTTTGATCTCGGCGAACCGCTGCAACTTTTTCTGCGCCATGGGCGCAAATGTAAGTGTTGCGACAGGTTCGGCGATCAGGAAAATTCACCGACTAAACCCCGCGGCTTACCGACGTTTCCCCCCAACAAACCTATTTACCCTTTCAGGGGAGCGCCAGCGGTGGTAGCTTTGAGTCATAATTGAATCGTATGGATAATGACAATAACAGGATGCAGCCCTTCGGAGGGTCCGGAAATCCCCGGCTGTGGAGCGGCCTCATCCTGCTGGCCTGCGGCGGATTGCTGCTCGCCTATAAAATGGGTGCTCCCATCCCGGACTGGATCTTTACCTGGCCGGTGATCCTGATCCTGGTAGGGGTATTGACCGCCGTCAAAAGCGGTTTCAGGAACCCGGGCGGCCTGGTCCTGATCGCCATCGGGACGATCTTCCTGATCGACCAGTCGGACCCCAGGATCAATTTTCATGAATACATCGTGCCCGCCATCCTGATTTCCGTCGGCGTCATATTTATCACCCGTCCTCATTCCGGCTGGAGCCGCCATGAAAGGGGATGGAAACGTGGTTTTTACCAGGGACCTGGTTACGACGCCCGGACACCGCTGTATTCCGCTCCCCCGCCCGAACCCGGCTCCTCTACAGTGGGCCAGGAATGGGTAGAGATCAACGCGGCCTTCGGGTCCGTGAAAAAGATCATCCTGTCTAAAAACTTCCGCGGCGGTGAAATCAACTGTTTTATGGGGGGCGCGGAACTGAACATGATGCAGGCAGACATGCTGCAGCCGGCTCGCCTCGAAATCAATAACGTTTTCGGGGGCACGAAGATCATTGTGCCATCCAACTGGGACATCAAAAATGAAATGACGGCCGTTTTCGGGGGCATCGAAGACAAGCGCACGGTCGCCCCGGTGGTGACGGATGCGGGGAAATCCCTGGTTCTGCACGGAACCTGTGTCTTTGGAGGAATCGAAGTGATCAATTACTGACCCCGCCGGGGTAACATCCTTACAGCATAAATATTTTTTATGAAATGGTATCTTGCAAAACTGGTTTACAGAATCGTCTGCGGGGAAGGATCGCATACCCCCCAGTTCGATGAACAATTGCGATTGATCTGCGCGGAGGACGACCTGCATGCATTTCAGAAGGCAAGAACAACCGGGCATATGGAGGAGGACAATTTTTTAAACAGTATCCAGAAGCCGGTTCACTGGAAATTCATTGACGTGTCCGAACTGCATCCCCTGGCGGAACTGATTGACGGCGCGGAACTGTATTCCCGGATCTGCGAGGAAGAAGAAGCCGAACGGTTTATCAGGACCACCCGGCAAAGGGCCTCTTACCTGCTGGAAACCAGCATGCACAAATGCCTTCCCTTAAACTGAGTGAAAGTTGCCTAAAAGTATAACCCATCCGCAGCGGTTTCTTGGAACGGCCATCGTCGTCTGGGCGATCATCAGCCTGGTGTATTCCCTGATTCTCACGGACATCCTGAAAGCGTATGGCCTTACGGTGCCCGAGCTGGTCACCGATGCTTTCATCAGCAACCTGTTGCTTATGGGTAGCTGCCTGCTGATCGTAAATAACATGCGCTATTATTTGCCTCGGAGTGAAAAATACTGGTATGTCCTGATGATCAGCCTGGGCCTGAGCGGCATATCCGTCCTGCTTTCCAGGACGGTGCTGTGGCTGCTGTTCAGGAGCGACGGCGCCTATGCCCATACGTTGTCGGTGACGATGGGTGCACGGTTCGGGATTTTCTTCGTAATGACCGCCGCCATGTCACTGATCAGCCTGCTTTGGTATACACAGCAGGAGCAGAAGAAAATCGACCTGCGCAAGGCGGATTCTGAAAAACTGGCCCGGGAGGCGGAACTGTACCGGCTTCGACAGCAGCTGCAGCCTCATTTTTTATTCAACAGCCTCAATTCCATCAGTGCGCTGACGGGTAGTCAGCCGGAAAAGGCCCGTCACATGATCCAGCAGCTCAGCGATTTTTTACGGGGCACCCTCAAAAAGGACGACCAGCAATGGATCAGCCTGGAGGAGGAATTGCAGAGCCTGCGCCTGTACCTGGACATCGAAAAGGTCCGGTTTGGCCACCGACTGCAGACGGAGATCCTGTGCGGGGAGTCGGTCCTGCCGCTGAAATTGCCGTCGCTGCTGCTCCAGCCGCTGGTCGAAAACGCCATCAAATTTGGCCTCTATGATACGACCGGTGAAGTGCTGATCCGGCTGGAGGCCGTTGCCGAAGGGAGCTATTTGAAGATCATCATCCGTAATCCCTTCGACCCCGAGACGTCCCAGCCCCTGAAGGGCACGGGTTTCGGGCTATCGTCTGTCCAGCGAAGGCTGTTTTTGCTTTTCGCCAGGCAGGACCTCGTGGAGACCCGGCGGGAAGCAGGCGTCTTTAGCACAACCATCCTCATTCCACAATTATGAAGCTATGATGAAAGTGATCATTATTGATGACGAACTGCTGGCCAGGAGCATCGTAAGGGAATACCTGGAACGGTACCCGGATGTCGCCATAGTGGCCGAATGCGCCGACGGGTTCGAAGGAATGAAGGCCATCCTGCAGCACGAGCCGGAGTTGATCTTCCTGGATGTGCAGATGCCCAAGATCAATGGCTTCGAGATGCTGGAGTTGATTGAAAAACCCCCGGCCGTCATTTTTACCACCGCGTTCGATGAATTTGCCATCAAGGCATTCGAACAGAATGCCGTTGATTATTTGCTAAAGCCCTTCAGCAGGGATCGATTTGACAAAGCGATCCAGAAATTCCGTTCCCAGCCGTTTTCGGCGCCTGTTCAACCGCTTCTGGAGGCCGTGGCTGCATCCCTCCCCGCGCAAAACCGGATCGTCGTACGGGACGCGAACAAAATAAAGATCATACCGCTTCACCAGGTTCAGTACCTGGAAGCGGCCGATGACTACATTAAGATCGTTACGGCGGAGGGCGCCTTTCTGAAAAAACAGACCATGCAGTCGCTGGAACGATCACTGGACCCCGGGCAATTTGTCCGCACGCACCGCTCCTTCATCGTAAATACACAGTTCATTACCCGGATCGACACCCATGAAAAGGATAGCCATCTCCTGCTGCTCAGTACCGGCACCCGGCTTCCCGTGAGCAAACCGGGGTACTCCCGGCTTCGCGAGGCCCTTGGTATATAGTCCCATTCCCTGCGCGGCTTTACGGCATATCTTTCCCCACTGTGTGGGGAAAATTATGGATTCCAGCGGGATGGGGTCAAGGGGGGAACCTCAAAATGACCTCACCGGTATCGTAAAATATACGGGCTTCGCTTTCCCGGGCCCCGCAGCTTTTTTGGCATAGTAATTCGTCTAAAATAATGGTAAAATGACGACTGTACTTTAAATTTCTTTTGGGAAGTATTATATTAGTAACAGGTATCCGGATATATGGGCTATTATTAAGTTTTAATACAATATGATCCGGTTGGGTAATATGTTACGTATCATATTCGTGGGTGGTTTGATTCTTGTATTGAAATTTTGAACTATGGAACGGGTTTTAATTGTAGATGACAACTCAGATATACTGTGGGTGGTGGAGGTAGTTCTGAGAAGATATGGGTACGACGTAATGGCGCTTCCGAGAGGAGAAGAGGTGATCCCGAAAGTGAGATCTTTTTCGCCCGACCTTATTTTGCTCGACGTCTTCCTGTCGGGGATCGACGGGATAGAGGTTTGTAACCGGCTAAAGGAGAATGCCAAGACCAAGGATATACCGGTGATCATGTTTTCCGCGCACACCAATTTTTCCGATATACAGAAATTCTGTAAAGCCGATGATTTCATTGCAAAGCCATTTGATGTCAATGAGCTGGTAAGCAAGATCCAGCACCAGATCAAGGCGGCACAGGCCTGAGCATCGGCGGTATCTTTCTATAATATTCACCCCTGGCGAACAACGACCGCGGCCGGGTGGAGGCCTCCTCCTGGCTTTAGAAGGTCATGGGCCCTGCTGACTTTTCTCATTTCTTGACTCAACGGGTACTCTTATATTTAATGCAGTTTAAAGGCTGCAATCATGAAAAGTATCCTGGTTTTGACCGATTTCTCCAAAAATGCCGCGGCCGCGGAACAATATGCCCTGGACCTGGCGGTCACCTGCGGGGCGAACCTTGTCCTTTTCAATGCCTACGCTGCCCGCAGTGTTCCGGTAGGGAACCTGGTGGTCTGGCCACACGACACCTTTTCGTCGGCCGGGCTCCGGAGCCTCAGTAACCTGCAGGTGCGGTTAGAAGACCTGAAAGCGCGCGTCGAGTCATTGCCACCCGGGGTTTTTCGACCCGAAATCTCCCATTCTGGAGGTGAGGGCGCGGTGGCGGAGTGTGTTCGCAAAGAGCTGGACTTCAAACAGATGTGGATGGTCGTGATGGGAACGAGGGGAGAAAGCTCCTTGCCGCAGGCCCTATGGGGGAGCAATGTACCCAGGGTGCTGTCTGTCGCTACGGTTCCCGTTTTGGTCGTACCACCCGGCGCCGGCCACGGAGGCATCAGGAAGATCGTATACGCAACGGATTTCCGCAATAACGATTCCCGGATCATCAACTGGCTGAAAGATTTTTGCCAGCAAAACAAGGCAGTCCTGACCCTTCTTCATGTATCCCCCGTTACGCGGTCCAACCTGGTGGAAAAAGACAGGGGAGTGGCCGGGGAGTTACCGGGAATTGCCGGAACAGGTATACAGGTACAATATTTTCACGATTCGGACATCCTCGAAGCATTGCGGGCAGTGGAACGGAGTGCGGATGTCGACCTGCTGGCACTCATGCACCGGAAACATGGTTTCTTCGAGCAGCTTTTTCACCCCGGTATCGCCCGGGGGGTCATTCGGCACACCCCGGTCCCCGTCCTGGTCTTTCCCGGTTAAAACCGGTGATCAGTTGATGATTGCGGCGCCGAAATAGGTGTGCAGGGGCTCCGGAAGCCGTATCCCGGCGGCGTCCTGGTTGTTTTCAAGCAGGGCCGCTACGATCCTGGGCAACGCCAGGGAAGATCCGTTCAGGGTGTGCACCAGTTGCGTTTTTCCTTCGGCATTTTTATAACGGATCTTCATCCGGTTGCTCTGGAAGGCCTCGAAATTGCTCACCGAACTCACTTCCAGCCATTTTTCCTGGGCGGCGCTGAATACTTCAAAGTCATAGGTGAGTGCGGAAGCAAAGCTCATGTCGCCGCCGCACAGCCGGACCACCCGGTAAGGCAATTCAAGTGATCCCAGCAGCTTTTCCACGTGCGCGACCATCTCCTCCAGGACCCCGTAGCTATTTTCGGGCGATACGAGCTGCACGATCTCAACCTTGTCAAACTGGTGCACCCGGTTCAGGCCGCGAACGTCCTTGCCGTAATTGCCTGCTTCCCGGCGGAAACAGGGCGTATATCCCGTCATCTTCAGGGGGAGGTCTTCCCGGCGGATCATTTCATTACGAAAGACATTGGTCAGGGGTACTTCCGCCGTGGGGATCAGGTAGAGCTTATCTTCGGTCACCACATACATCTGCGCCTCCTTATCCGGCAGCTGACCGGTACCGTAAGCGCTGGCCTCGTTCACCAGGAAGGGTGCTTCGTATTCGACGTATCCGGCACCGGTATTATAATCCAGGAAGTACTGGATCAGGGACCGCTGCAACCGGGCGCCCTTTCCTTTGTAGAAAGGGAATCCGCTGCCGGTCACCTTGTTTCCCAGGTCGAAGTTGATCAGGTCATATTTTTTTGCGAGGTCCCAGTGCGGGAGCCGGTGCTTGTCCAGTACCGGTTTCGTGCCGCCTTCGCGCACGATCTCATTGGCCGCGGCGGAGGTGCCGCGGGGAACCGATGAATGAGGAAGGTTGGGCAGGCGGATCAGCGTATCGTGCAGATCTTTTTCAACCGCCGCGAGCCTTTCACCCAGCGGACCCAGGGAGATTTTGAGCTGGCCCACTTCGGCTTTTTTCTGATCGGCCTCCCCGCTCCTGCCCTTCTCCATGAGCAACCCGATCTCCCGCGAAGCGGCGTTCAGCCGCGACTGGATCTCATCAAAATCAAATTGCGCTTTTTTCCGCTGATCGTCCAGTTCGATGACGGCGGCGACCAGGCCGGTGTCTTCGAAATTCTTCACCGCGAGCCGCTCCAATACTTCTTCCCGGTGGTTCCTTATGTAATTTGCCTGTAACATCTTTTTACTGAGTGAGCTGCAAAGATAATCACCGGAGGCGCTGCATTTTGCGGTAATTTTACGGGATGCAACAGGAACTGGATCTGCAGGCCCGGTGGGCAACGCTGGAAGAAAAATTCAGGAAAAAATTCGGGAAAACCCCTGACGTAGAGGCCGTTCTGTTCCTCATCGGTATCCAGGAACTGCGGAACTCCCAGAAAATATTTACCAAGGAGCAAAAGCAGGACCTGATGCACATTGCCGTATGCTCCCTCCTGGAACAAAGCGGGTATTACCGGCTGACGGAATACGACGGGGAGGGCTGGCCGCACTTCGAACAGCTGAAGCCCCTGCCTTCCTATAATACAAGAGACCAGGAGCATTTCCTGAAGGACCATGTGCTCCTGTATTTTGACCAGCAGGAAAATTCCTGGGACTAGGTTGCCCCACTTCTTTTCGTTAACGGGAAAGCCTTAATTTGCAGTCCCAATTTTTACTAATTAAATCAGGTCTATGAACTTTCCCGCAAATCTTCGTTATACAAAGGATCATGAATGGATCCTGCTCGAGGGTGATTTGGCAACCATAGGAATCACGGATTTTGCGCAACATGAACTGGGAGACATCGTGTACGTCGAAATTGAAACGAAGGGACGACCCCTGGCGGCGGAAGCGGTCTTCGGAACGGTGGAGGCCGTCAAGACCGTGAGCGACCTGTTCCTCCCCGTCGCAGGCACCATCACGGAAGTCAATCCGCTGCTGGAGTCGGAACCGGAAAAGGTGAACTCGGACCCTTACGGGGCGGGATGGATGGTGAAGATGAAGGTCGATCACCCGGAAGACGTGGCGGCGCTGATGGACGCGGAGGCCTACCAGAAGACCGTTGGATAAGCCCGCATTCAAAGCAGCCGGGCTCCGGGGATCCGGCAGCAGCCGGTCTTTCGCTATGAATATTTTGTCTTCCGGACCATAAAGTGTACCTTACACCTGGAAAATGCGCCATTACTTCGCAAAAATCGCCTCCGCTTCAGGCTTTTGGGGCTAAGTAATAGAATTTATTCACAAATTTCACGTTTTGGAAGGAGTTTCGAGTCAGGGGATGGAACATTGCGCAGGTTCCGGTGCCGTTCGTTTAGCCGGGAAATTACCAGGCAACGGTCTCCTCATCTGATCTTTGCTACCATATTTTAAAACCTCATCTAAACCAATACAGCATCTATGTCAATGGAACATGTCGAGAGCATGGAGTATAATACCACCCGCAATCACCTGATCATGCGGGAATACGGCCGCCACATCCAGAAAATGGTCGAATACGTGACATCCCTGGAAGACACCGAACAACGCCAGAAAAATGCCTATGCGCTGATCGAGCTGATGGGATTTTTAAATCCCCACCTCAAGAACGTGGAGGACTTTCGCCATAAACTGTGGGATCATCTCTTCCTGATCAGCGATTTCAAGCTGGAAGTGGAAAGCCCTTATCCCATACCCACCCGGGAGACCCTGAAAACGAAGCCGGAACCGCTGGATTACCCGAAGCGCTACCCGCGGTACAACCACCTTGGTAAAAACCTCGAACTGGTCATCGACAAGGCGCTCCAGGAACAGGATCCCGAGAAGAAGCAGGGCTTCGCCAACGCGATCGCCTATTACATGAAGTTAACCTACAGCAACTGGCACAAGGAACTGGTCCATGATGACAATATCCAGTCCGAACTGAATTCGATCACGGAGGGGGCGCTGGAATTCAACAACCGGCCGTTCGTCAAACACCGCGTGGACAACCGCGATGAATTTGCGCCTGTCGGGGGCAAATACCGCAAAAATTTCGGAGGACGGGGCAACCGCGGCAATCAAAACAGGAACGGCAACGGCAACCGCAACAAGTATTCGAAAAAAAGATACTAGTCCTATACGAAAAATAACTTGGTGCCCCGGGGTTTTTAATTCCGGGGTTTTATTTTTGTTCCATATAAAAAACAGCCAATGGGTTCATTTGAAGTAACCGGGGGGAAAAAACTGAAAGGGGATATCGTACCGCAGGGAGCCAAAAATGAGGCGCTGCAGGTCATCTCGGCCGTGCTGCTTACAAATGAGAAGGTCACCATTGAAAACATCCCGGACATTATCGACGTCAACCTGCAGATCGAACTCCTCGAAAGTCTCGGGGTGGTCGTGGAAAGAACCAGCCGGCATCGTTGCACCTTCGATCCTTCCGGCATCAGTGATGCCAACCTGGCGTCCGAATCGTTCCGGAAAATGACCGGCCGCCTTCGCGGCAGCGTGATGATCGCCGGGCCGATGCTGGCCCGGTTCCGCAACGCCTACGTGCCTAAACCGGGGGGCGACAAGATCGGAAGACGCCGCCTCGACACGCACGTCATCGGTTTTCAGAAACTGGGCGCCCGTTTCATTTATGACGAGGACGCCTCGTTTTTTCACCTCACGGCCACCCGCCTGAAAGGCACTTCCATGCTGCTGGACGAGCCCAGCGTGACCGGGACCGCCAACATCATCATGGCGGCCGTGATGGCCGAGGGTACCACCGTCATTTACAATGCAGCCTGCGAACCCTATATCCAGCAGCTTTGCAGGATGCTGAACAGCATGGGCGCGAGGATTGCCGGGGTCGGCAGCAATCTGATCACGATCGACGGGGTCGACCGGCTCTCGGGCACGACACACGTCATCCTCCCGGACATGATCGAAGTCGGCTCGTTCATCGGCCTGGCGGCCATGACCCAAAGCGACCTTACGATCCGGGGGGCCGGCATCGAACACCTGGGGATCATCCCGGAGAAGTTCCGGCAGCTGGGGATCCGGATGGATTTTCACGGCGACGACATTCATGTGCCTGCGCAGGACCTGTATGAGATCGAGACGTACCTGGATGGCTCGATCCTCAGTATCTCGGACCACCCGTGGCCGGGCTTTACGCCCGACCTGCTCAGCATCGTGCTCGTAGTGGCCACGCAGGCAAAAGGAAGTATCCTGGTGCACCAGAAGATGTTCGAGAGCCGCCTGTTCTTCGTAGACAAGATCATCGAGATGGGCGCCCATATTGTCCTGTGCGATCCGCACCGGGCGGTCGTCATCGGGTTGCAACGAAAATACCCTCTTCGCGGGATCCCCATGAGCAGCCCCGATATCAGGGCCGGTGTCGCCCTGCTGATCGCGGCGCTCAGCGCGGAGGGAAAGAGCATCATCCAGAATATTGAACAAATTGACCGGGGGTACCAGCACATTGATGCGCGGTTAAACCAGCTGGGCGCCTCGATTGTGCGCCAATGACTATTTTTACGGCCTGCTGAAGCTGAATCAACATCGTGGAGAAGAAATATCATAAAATCATCCTGATCACTGCGCCTTCCGGCTCAGGCAAGACGTCCATCGTTAAATACCTGATGAAGGAATTTCCGCAACTGGCGTTTTCGGTCTCCGCGACCACCCGACCGGCCCGGGACAATGAAAAGGACGGCGTGGACTACTATTTTATCTCGGAGGAGGCCTTCAAGGAAAAGATCCATGAGAAGGAATTCCTGGAATGGGAAATGGTGTATGAGGGTAAGTACTACGGCACGCTGAAATCCGAAATGGAACGGATCTGGGCGCTGGACCGGGTGCCGGTCCTGGACATCGACGTTCAGGGCGCGATCCATGTTCAGCAGCAATATCCCGTCAATACGATGTCCATCTTCATCCAGGCGCCATCTACCGAAGAGCTGCGGAAAAGATTGCAGCGCCGGGGGTCAGAGAACGAGGAAACGCTCACCGCCCGGATCAACAAGTCCGCCTACGAGATGACCTTTAAAAATTATTTTGAAAATGTGATCGTCAACAACGATTTTAACGTCGCTTGCCGCGACACTGCGAAAATTGTCGCGGCATTCCTGTCAAGGGACTAACTTGCGGCGGGTCGTTCCCATTTAATAATTTTGTACCATGTACTGGACGCCTTTTGCCATCATCGCTGCCGCGCTGATCTTATTCGGGTTCTTCACCGGAGTGGAGATCGCGTTCGGATCGGTGAGCAAGCTTTCGGTGGAATTGAGAAAAAAGCAGGGCCGGTACGCGGGGCGGACGTGGGCCGCCTTCCTGGACAACCCTACCCGGTTCCTGGTAGCGATCCTGCTTGCAGCCAACATTGCAATGGTCGTGTACGGGTTGCTGTGGAGCAACGCGTTCCACAGTGTATGGGTTTACTGGAGGATCGAGAATCCGCTGCTCAGGCTCGGGCTCGAGATCTTACTGTCCGCCGGGGTACTGGTGTTTTTCGAGTTCCTGTTCCGCGCCATTTTCCGGGCAAACAATCATGCCATTACCGGCAATGTGATCCTCACGTTCATCGTAAGGTTTTTTTATTCATTGTTTGCCTGGCTTGCGAAATACATCGTAGCCCTGGCTGACTGGATGCTGAAATATATCTTCAATGTTAAGCTGCAGTCGCGGGCAACGCCCTTCTCCAAGATCGACCTGGAAAATTTTCTCGAACAGAAAAAAATGAGCGAAGCGGATGATAACGATGAGATGAACAACGAGCTGTTCGAGAACGTACTGTCCCTGTCGGACGTGAAGGTCAGGGAGTGCCTGATACCCAGGAAGGAGGTCGAGGCGATCGATATCGATCTGCCGCTCCTGGAAGCCCGGCGGCGCTTCGTGGATACCAAGCTCAGCAAACTCGTGGTTTTTGAAAACAATATTGACAACATCCAGGGGTATATTCACCAGCTCGACCTCTTCCGCAACCCGTCCTCCATCCGGAATATCCTGCTGCCGATACCCGTGATACCGGAAAGCATGAGCGCCACCGCGCTGATCGACAAGTTCACCAAGGAAAGGAAAAGCATCGCCTGGGTGATCGATGAATTCGGGGGAACCGCGGGCATCGTCACCATGGAGGACGTGCTGGAGGAGATTTTCGGGGATATCCGTGACGAATATGACACGGGGGAGGAATTTATCGACAAGCAGATCTCCGCGAATGAATATTTGCTGAGCGGCCGGCTTGAACTGGATTACCTCATCGACAAATACAGGATGACGTTCCGCAAGAACGAGGAAACGGAGACGCTTTCGGGCTATATCATCAGCCAGCACGAATCCATTCCGCGGCAAAAAGACCGCATCATCATAGATGATTACCAGTTTGACATTCTCAGTGTCAGTGAAACACGGATCGAAATGGTTAAATTAAAAGTGCTGGGATAGACCACCCTTCCCGGTGCATGATTCAACGACTACGTTCATATGGCAGTCATTGTCGTAAATACGGTCCCGGGGAGCTCCCGCGGGAGGGACGCCCGGTCCGCATTTTTCGCGCAGGCGCTCCCTCGGGTCATTGAGCAGCACCCTGACGTCCGCTTCGTGATCCTGGCCGCGGCCGAAAGCCCTGTGTACTCCCGTTTCACGAATGTATTGATCGAGGAGTCGCTCCCGCCCGGTGCGGGTGTGATCCGCTGGCAGTGGTGGCTGCAGGTCACCCTGCCGGCCCTGCTTCGAAAGCACCGGGCCTCGGTGTTCCTGGGATGTGATGCCATCGGCCTCCGCCGCGTAACGGCCGTCCAGGTACTGTACGTCGACGATCTTCAACCGCCGCAGGCCGTAAGCGCGCTACCGGCCCGGGAGGCGCCCTTTCGCGGAAGGATTTTCCGCAAGAGTGTCCTCCGGGCAAGCAGCGTGCTGGTGCCTTCGGAATTCTGCCGGGACCGGCTGAGCGAAACGGCGGGCGTTCCCCCCGGAAAGATCGCGGTCATTTTGCCGGGGACGGATACCCGGAAGGCCGCGGAGCCGGCGGAACGAGAGCACATCAAGACGCAGTATGCAGGATCCCGGGAATACTTCGCCTGGCGGGGAGGCGTGGACGGGCGTCCCGCGCTGCTGAATGTGCTCAGGGCTTTCTCCGCCTTCAAGAAGCGGCAGAAAAGCCAGATGCGGTTGCTGCTCATCGGGGATAAGGGTCCTCAATATGAAGCGTTCAGGGAAAAACTCGAACGGTTCCGGTTCCGCGAGGACGTGCAGGTCATCACGGGCGCCTCCCGGGAAACCGAAGAGCAGATCATGAGCGCGTCCTATGCAGCGGTGATCTTTGCGGATGCCTCCTGCCTTGCCGAAAGCTGCCTGGAGGCTATGGCCCAATCGGTTCCTCTCATCACGTCTAAAACCGGAGCGGCGCCGGAAATCTGTGGCGATGGCGCCCTGTATGCCGATCCGGGCGATTTCCAGTCGATCGCCCTGCAGATGCTGTTGCTTTTCAAGGACGAGGCCAGGCGCCGGGTGCTCATCGACCAGGGATTGCGCCGGTCCGGGCAGTTCAGGTGGGACGATTGCGCCGCCCGGCTCTGGCAGCATATCCAACCCGGCATTTGCTGAAGACTGCTTTTTTTTGCATTCAATAATAGTAATTTGCGGTTCCATATGAAAGAATCACAAATACAGATCAACGTATTGCTGGATGACGACAAGATCCCCCAGCAGATCACCTGGAACGCTTCGGAGCGCGCGGAGAACGTTTCGCAGCAGGCGAAGGCGATGGTGGTGGCCTTCTGGGACGCTGCGGAAAAATCGGCCCTGAGGATCGACCTGTGGACGCGGGACATGATGGTGGATGAGATGGCGGATTTTTATTTCCAGGTATTTTCCACCATGGCGGATACCTTCCGGCGTGCTACAGGCAATGAGCAGTTGAGCGGTGACATCCGGGCATTCGCCAGGGATTTTCACAGGAAATTCATTGAACAGGAGCGGCAAAAAACTTAAATTTAAATACAATGGGTCTGGAACAAAAGGTCATGGAAGAACTCAAGACCGCCATGCTGGCAAAAGATGAAAAATCACTGCGTTCCCTTCGGGCCATCAAGGCAGCCCTGATCAACCTTAAAACCTCCGAAGGTTTTAGTGGCACCGTGGGCGAGGAAGACGAACTGAAATTGCTTCAAAAGCTGGTCAAACAGAGGAAGGAATCCCTGGAAATCTATGAGAAGCAGGGCCGGAGCGATCTCGCCGCAAAGGAACGGGAGGAAATCGGCGTGATCGAGAAATTCCTGCCCCGGCAAATGGGCACCGAAGAGATCCGGCAGGTTCTTCGCTCCGTCATCGCGCAAACCGGGGCATCCTCACCCGCCGATATGGGAAAGGTGATGGCTGCGGCCAACAAACAGCTTGCGGGCAAGGCCGACGGCAAGACGATCGCGGGGATCGTAAAAGAATTGCTTTCCGCGCAATAGGACCGGCCGACCGGCAACCAACCACCGAATCATGTTCATCGACATTGCATTTTTAATCGTGATGGTCCTGGCAATCGTCAAGGGACTGCGCAAGGGGCTGATCGTCGGCATTTTCTCCGTCCTGGCCTTTATCATCGGGCTGGCCGCCGCGCTGAAGCTGTCCGTGGTGGTGGCTTCTTACCTGCGCCACGATGTCACTTCCTTCAACAAATGGCTCCCCGTCCTTTCCTTTTTGCTCGTTTTCCTGGTCGTGGCGTTGCTGGTCGGGCTGGGGGCCAGGCTGATCCGGAAGACCGTGGATTTTGCCATGCTGGGATGGCTCGACCGGCTGGGCGGAGTCATCCTGTATGCAGTCACCTACACGATCATTTTCAGCGTCCTGCTCTTTTTTGCAGAAAAGCTATCCCTGCTGCGGCCGGACGTAATTGCCGAATCCCGTGTTTATAAATATATTGCGCCCTGGGGGCCGGAGGTGATCGGCTACTTTGGAAAGATCCTGCCGGTATTCAGGGATATGTTCCGTGACCTGGAATCATTTTTCGGACGTCTCGTGCCGCCAAATTCACGATAACTGTCTGATGCCTATATTATTTCAATATTTTTTGCGCAGAAACGTTTATTTTAGCATAGTATAACCGAGCAAAACAAATCGTTGAAGATCGATGGAATATCAAATTCAGCAGGACGGCAAATTCAAGTTTATCGAGGAGGGGCGCGGTGAGCCTTTGTTATTGCTGCATGGATTGTTCGGAGCGCTGAGCAATTTTGAGCATCTGATCGACTATTTCCGGGTCAACTACCGCGTGATCGTCCCGATGTTGCCGCTTTTTGACCTGGACCTGCTGCATACCACTGTCAGCGGACTGCAGAAATTCGTAGCCCGGTTTGTGGATGCAAGGGGATATGAAAACATCCACCTCCTGGGCAACTCCCTGGGAGGGCATGTCGCCCTGGTCTACATCCTGAAACATCCCGAAAAGATCCGTTCACTGACCCTCACCGGCAGTTCGGGACTATTCGAAAACGGAATGGGGGACAGTTATCCCAAACGGGGCGACAAGGAATATATTAGAAAAAAAACGCAGCTAACCTTTTATGATCCCGCCATGGCCACGGAAGAGCTTGTTGATGAGTGTTTTGAGATCACCAATAACAGGCTGAAGGTCATCAAGATCATTTCACTCGCCAAATCGGCGATCCGCAATAATCTCGGAGAGGAGCTGAACCAGATCCAGCAGCCAACCTGCCTGATCTGGGGCAACAACGATACCATCACCCCGCCTTTCGTGGCGCAGGAGTTTCACAAGCTGATTCCCAACAGTGAGCTGCACTTTATCGATAAATGCGGTCACGCGCCCATGATGGAAGTGCCGGGCGAATTTAACAAGATCCTGGACGGATTTCTTTCCAAATTGAAGGTACCGGCTGCAACAGTTCATTAGTTTTTTGTGTCTATAGATCGGACGGTGAAGGGTTGGTCATAAAAAAACCGGGGGAACCACATGCTGGTACATGAACTTATAAATACCGCCTTACCGCAGCTGCAGCCGGGCGACACCGTCGCGACGGCGCTCCAGCTGATGAGCGATTTCAAGCTGAGCCACCTGCCCATCGTGGAAGAGGACCGTTACCTGGGCCTGCTCAGCGAGGGAGACCTGATGGATGTTGAAAATGACATGCTGCAAATTGACAGCTGCCGGGAGGACTTCAACCAGGTGGCGGTCACCTCCGGCCATCATTTCCTGAACGCCGTCAACGTCGCCAACCGTTACCAGACGAACATCGTCCCGGTGATCTCTGAAAACCGCGAGTACCTTGGCAGTATTTCCGGGAGTGAGCTGCTTTCCATCCTTGGCAGTTTTTCCGGTGCCAATGAAACCGGCGCCATGGTCATCCTCGAGACAGAAGCCAGCCGGTTCTCGATCTCGGAGGTCAGCCGGATCGCGGAAAGCGACGGGGCCTCGATCCTCCACCTGAACATCACGTCCAGGCCGGATTCCACGCTGCTGCAGGTCGCTGTCCGCCTGAACAAGCGGGAAATCTCCGTGGTTCTGACAGCACTGGAACGGTATGGCTATTCGGTGTTATATTCCTCCGGGGAAGAGTTGATCGCACCGGAGATCGACAGCAATTATAAAAACCTCATGAATTTCCTGGGTTTATAGACCCTGCGGGCAGCCGGCCCGGATTCCCGGCCCCAGGAACCGTTTACCCAAATGAGTTACTTTTACAGGATGCAACAGGGATGGACATGAAGCATTTGCATCAAAATTTATGCGCATAGCAATCTACAGCCGGGGTCTCGAGGGGGATCAGATGAACGACCTGAAATTACTGATGGCGGAACTGGCTCACTACAAGATCGAGCCGGTGATATACCAGCATTTTTTCAACCAGTTCTATTCTTCGATCGATATCGCCAGCAAATATTCCACCTTCAACAGCCCCGAGGACCTGGAGGAGGTCGATTATCTCATCAGTCTTGGCGGTGACGGCACCCTGCTGGACGCCGTCACATTCGTGGGGTCGAAGTCCGTCCCCGTACTGGGCATCAACTACGGAAGACTGGGCTTTTTGGCGAGCATCGGCAAGGATGAGCTCCACACCGCTGTAAAAGCGCTGGTGCAGCATACCTACATGATCGACAAGCGGTCCCTGCTGCACCTGGACGCCAACATGCCGTTGTTTAACGGCGTCGCATTCGCCCTCAATGAATTCTCGATCCACCGGAAGGACACCACCTCGATGATCAAGATCCACACGTACCTGAACGGCGAATTCCTGACGACCTTCTGGGCGGACGGCCTGATCGTCTCGACGCCGACCGGTTCCACGGGCTACTCCCTGAGCTGTAACGGGCCCATCGTGTTCCCGGAGTCGGCCAGCTTCGTCATCACGCCCGTGGCGCCGCATAACCTCAATATCAGGCCGATCGTGGTTCCGGACAGTACGGTGATCTCCTTCGAAGTAGAAGGCCGCACGGACGGTTTTCTGTGTACCCTGGACAGCCGGAGGGAGATCGTCACCAAGGAAGTACTGCTCGCCGTCCGGCGGGAAACCTTTTGCATCAACCTGGTCCGGCTGGACGAAAACGACTTCCTGCAGACCCTCCGGAATAAATTATCCTGGGGGCTTGACAAGAGGAATTAATAGTAAATTTTTAACTTGCGGATATAATTAAAACCCCGTTTCTTCGTTTTACCAAAATATTTGGCACCCAATATGAAACAGCTTCTTTTGGTTCTCGCGACAATCCTCTTCCTTCATGCCGGCGCCGGCGCGCAGTCTGACTACGGGGTTACCCAGGAGGCGGAATACGGACTGTCTCTCGGGGTGGCGCATTATTTTGGCGACCTCAATAACCGGGCGGACCTGAACCGTCCCAAGATCGCCCTGGGGGCCTTTTACATGAAGGAAGTCAATCCCTATATCGGCGTCAGGCTCAACCTGCACTATGCCCAGCTCGGTTACAGCGACCAGTACAGCCAGAATGAATTCCAGCGCAGGCGCAACCTCAGTTTCAATACCAACATCTTTGAAATTTCCCTGCGGGGCGATTTCAATTTTTTCCAGTATAACCCTTCGGACCCGACCCACAGCTTTACGCCCTACGCGACCCTGGGCCTGGGCGCTTTCAGTTACAACCCTTATGCCTACCTGAACGGGACGAAGTATTACCTCCGCCCCCTGCACACCGAGGGGGAGACCTTTTACAAGGGACGGAAGGAATACGGGACCATGGCCCTTTGCGTGCCGGTGGGACTCGGCATCAAGTACGCCGTCACCGAGAAGGTGAACATCCGCTTCGAGATCGCTTACCGGTTCACCAGCACCGATTATATTGACGACGTGAGTTCAACTTATGTGGGCATCGACAAATTCCCGGCAGGCTCCGTGGCAGCGCAGTTGCAGGACCGGTCCTTCGCGACCGGCACCCCGATCGGCGTGGAAGGATTCCAGCGGGGGTTCAGCAAGCAAAAGGACGCTTATGCCATCGCGGAATTCGGGATCTCGTTCAACCTGACCTCTTACCAGTGCCCCTCGGCGCGTTAATCGCGTCCGCTACCTTCGCCCCGGCCAAATCTCCCCACGGGTATTTTCCTTACTTTTGTTTGATTGGACCACCCGCCGACCGGATTATTTGCATCAATAATGAGCCTTAAAGAGAAATTAGATCCCGCGAAGTTTCCCCGACATATCGCGATCATCATGGATGGAAACGGGCGGTGGGCAAAGGAACAGGGCCATGACCGCCTGTTCGGGCATTACCACGGCGTCGAAAGCGTCCGGAATATCGTGGAAGGATGCGCCGAACTATCCATCGAATACCTCACCCTTTATGCCTTTAGCACCGAGAACTGGGACCGTCCCAAGGACGAAGTGACCGGGTTGATGGAATTGCTCGTGCAAACGATCAAAAAGGAGGTGGCCACGCTGAACAGGAACAACATCCGGCTGCACGTGATCGGCAATATCCGGATGCTGCCGGCTACGGCGCGCAAGGAGCTGGACGATGCGTGCGATTCCACCAGTGCCAATACCGGGCTCCACCTGGTAATGGCGCTGAGCTACAGCAGCCGGTGGGAGATCGTCGAGGCCGTAAAGAAGATCGCGACCCTGGTACAACAGGGGACCGTTGTCCCAGAAGACATTAATAATCAATTATTTGAAAATAATCTTTGTACGGCAGGCTTCCCGGACCCCGAGCTGGTCATCCGTACCAGCGGCGAGTACCGGGTGAGCAACTTCCTCCTATACCAGCTCGCCTACAGCGAGCTCTACTTTACGGAAACCCTTTGGCCGGATTTCAGGAAGGAGAACCTGTATGCCGCGCTGCTGAGTTATCAGAACCGCGAAAGGCGTTTCGGAAAGACGAGCGAGCAGGTCACATAACCTCCTGCCGGGTCCCGGCAAAACGCCGGTTTTGCGGGCCTTCCGGCTTGTTTGGGAGGGGTTGATTTAACAAATACTTTTAATTATTGCCGTTAACTTGCCGCCTTATATTTGTTAAAATTGATTTGATGCACAAGATCTACAAGATTCTATTCTTGGTAGCTGTAGCCGTTACTGCCAAAACTAAAGTCGCCGCTCAGAAGGATACCTCTGTAAATGTGCAGCTTGAAAACATCCTGAATGCCCGCAATCCCAAACAATACACGATCTCCGAGATAAAGGTTTCAGGCACAAAGGCTTTTGATCCGAACCTGATCATATCCATATCAGGCCTCGCCGTAGGGGACAAGGTCATGCTCCCGGGTGCGGACAACTTTTCCAGGGCCATCACCAACCTGTGGAAGCAGAATATCGTCTCCGACGTGCAGATCTATTTCACCAACCTGGTGGGCAACAACCTTTCCATCGAGATCGCGGTGACCGACCGGCCCTCCCTGACGAGCTTCAAGTTCAAGGGCGTGGGAAAGAGTGAAGCGGATGACCTGACCAAGAAACTGGATCTGTCCAAGGGCCACCAGGTCCGCGTAACCGATGCCTTCAAACGCTCCGCCGTATCCACCATCAGCAGGTTCTTTGTGGACAAGGGGTACCGGAACGTGGACGTGAAGGTCGTGGAAACCAAGGACCCCAATGCAGCCAACGCGGAAAACCTCGTTTTCATCATCTCGAAGAACGGAAAGGTGCACATCAAGGATATTTTCTTTGCCGGCGACGAATCCGTGACCTCCCAGAAACTGAAGAAGCAGATGAAGGGTACCAAGGAGATGAGCCGCATTACGTTGTTCCCCACCTCCCTGGGCAATGTTTACGATTCCGGCCGGACCAACCGGATCTCCTTCAATGATTATCTTCGCACCGACGGATTTCTCATTCCTTCCAAGACCCGCGAGCTCCTCGATCCCTATGTCCGGCTTAAACTGAGCTCCTCGAAATATACCGACAAAAAATAC
>Ga0187809_10000485_pt1 | contig 21070 bp, 17 predicted proteins | sample NC_wetland_sal_i_8_FD_132415 | JGI IMG/M metagenome (GOLD analysis project Ga0187809, IMG submission 132415) | Wetland sediment microbial communities from Neuse River Estuary, North Carolina, USA - ASW_4 | ecosystem: Environmental > Aquatic > Freshwater > Wetlands > Sediment | place: USA: North...
CCGAGCACGGCATCCTGTTCATCGCCGACGAGATCCAGAGTGGCTTCTGCCGGACCGGCGACTGGTTCGCCTGCGAGTTCGAGGGCGTGGTGCCGGACCTGATCACCACCGCCAAGGGCATCGCCGGAGGGCTGCCGCTGGCTGCGGTGACCGGCCGGGCCGAGATCATGGACGCGGTCCACCCCGGTGGCCTCGGCGGCACCTATGGCGGCAACCCGGTGGCGTGTGCGGCCGCGCTCGGCGCGATCGAGACGATGGAGGCCGAGAACCTCGGGCTGCGGGCCAAGCAGATCGAGGCCATGTTCTGGCCCCGGCTGGCCGAGCTCGCCGCCAAGTACCCGCAGATCGGGGAGATCCGCGGTCGCGGAGCCATGCTGGCGATCGAACTGGTCGCGGGTGAGGGTGACAAGAGCCCGAACGCCGCGCTGGCCGGCCAGGTCAACGCGGCCTGTCACGCCGCCGGCCTGGTCACCCTGACCGCCGGCACCTACGGCAACGTGTTCCGGTTCCTGCCGCCGCTGTCGATCTCGGATGAGCTGATCGACGAGGGGTTGAGCGTCTTCGCCGACGCCTTCGCGGCCTCGCTCTGACCGGTGCCGGGTTTGACCCGATCCGAGCGGCTCGGCTAGCGTCCGCAACGCCCAGGTAGCTACCGGTTGAGGATGCCCACGCGCTCGTAGGCGACGCGGGTCGCGGAGGAAGCAGCGTGTCCGAGCCCGTCATCCTGCGGGAGATGCTCAAGTCGAAGATCCACCGGGCCACCGTCACTCAGGCCGACCTGCACTACGTCGGCTCGATCACGATCGATGCCGATCTGATGGCCGCCGCCGACCTGCTGCCCGGCGAGAAGGTCGACGTGGTCGACATCGACAACGGCAACCGGCTCTCGACCTACGTGATCGAGGGCCCGGCCGGGTCCGGGATCATCGGCATCAACGGTGCGGCCGCGCGGCTGGTCGCCCCGGGTGACCTGGTCATCGTGATCTCCTACGTCCAACTGAGCCAGCAGGCGCTGGCCGAGCATCAGCCGCGGGTGGTCTTCGTCGACCGGTCGAACCAGCCGGTCGACATCGGTTCCGATCCGGCCGCAACCGCCGGCGCCGGTGGGCTGGTGCGCGGGGATCGGCTCGACCCTGCGCTGGGCTGAACGGCGCCCGCTCGCGGCCGGCGAGATCGCCCGGACCGGCCCGGTAAACTCTGGCTCGGCCTTGCAACCCGAACCTGGAGTCCCCGGTGCCTCTCGTCGTGCAGAAATACGGTGGTTCGTCCGTCGCTGACGCCGAGCGGATCAAGCGGGTGGCCGAGCGGATCGTCGCGACGCGCCGGGACGGCAACGACGTGGTCGTCGTGGTCTCGGCCATGGGCGACACCACCGACGAGCTGATCGATCTGGCCAAGCAGATCGTGCCGGTACCGGCCGGGCGCGAGTTCGACATGCTGCTGACCGCCGGGGAGCGGATTTCGATGGCCCTGCTGGCCATGGCCATCCAGTCGCTGGGCTACCCGGCCGAGTCGTTCACCGGCTCCCAGGCCGGTGTGCTGACCACGTCGGTGCACGGCAAGGCCCGGATCGTCAACATCACCCCCGGCCGGGTGGAGAATTCGGTGGCCGAGGGCAACGTCGCCATCGTGGCCGGCTTCCAGGGCGTCTCGCCCGACACCAAGGACATCACCACCCTCGGCCGGGGCGGTTCGGACACCACGGCGGTGGCGCTGGCCGCCGCGCTGAAAGCCGATGTCTGCGAGATCTACACCGATGTGGACGGGGTGTTCTCGGCCGACCCCCGGATCGTGCCCAACGCGCGCCGGCTCGACACCATCACCTACGAGGAAATGCTGGAGATGGCGGCGTGCGGGGCCAAGGTGCTCATGCTCCGGTGTGTGGAATACGGCCGCCGCTACGGCGTTCCGATCCACGTCCGCTCGTCGTTCTCGAACCGCACCGGCACCATCGTGGCCGGCAGTATGGAGGATCTCACCGTGGAACAGGCCATCATCTCCGGCGTCGCGCACGACCGCAGCGAAGCCAAGGTCACCGTGGTCGGCGTGCCGGACAAGCCCGGCCAGGCCGCGGCGCTGTTCCGGGTGCTGGCCGAGAGCGAGCTGAACCTGGACATGATCGTGCAGAACGTCTCGACCAAGGGCACCGGACGGACCGATGTCTCGTTCACCCTGCCCAAGACCGACGGCCCGACCGCCGTGCAGTCGCTGACCAAGGTGCAGCAGCAGGTGGGCTTCGAGGAAATCCTGTTCGACGACCACATCGGCAAGCTGTCGTTGATCGGGGCCGGCATGCGTTCGCACCCGGGCGTGTCGGCATCCTTCTTCGCCGCGCTGGCCGAATCGGGCATCAACGTCGAAATGATCTCGACCTCGGAGATCCGGATCTCGGTGGTCACCCGAGACACCGACCTCGATGCCGCGGTCCGGGCGGTGCACAACGCGTTCGAGTTGGGCAGCGACGACGAGCAGGCGGTCGTGTACGGGGGGACCGGCCGATGAGCCGCTTGCGCGACGAGGAGAGGCATCGATGGGTATGAACGTCGGGGTGGTCGGCGCGACCGGACAGGTCGGGGCCAAGGTTCGCAGCATCCTCAGCGAGCGCAACTTCCCGGTCGGACAGATCCGGTTCTTCGCCTCCGCCCGCTCCGCAGGTGGCACGTTGCCCTTTGCCGGTAAGGATGTCGTCATCGAGGACGCCTCCACCGCCGATCCGGCCGGGCTCGACATCGCCATCTTCTCCGCCGGTGCCTCGACCTCGCGGGCGCTGGCCCCGAAGTTCGCCGAGGCCGGCGTGGTGGTGATCGACAACAGCTCGGCCTGGCGGATGGATCCGGACGTGCCGCTGATCGTGAGCGAGGTCAACCCGCACGCGCTGGCCGGGATGCGCAAGAACATCATCGCCAACCCGAACTGCACCACGATGGCCGCCATGCCGGTGCTCAAGCCGCTGCACGTCGAAGCCGGCCTGGTCCGGTTGATCGCCGCGACCTACCAGGCGGTGTCCGGCAGCGGGCTGGCCGGCGTGGACGAGCTCGACGGCCAGGTCCAGAAGGCCGGTGGCAACGCGGCCCAGCTGGCCCACGACGGCGCCGCGGTCGATCTCGGTGAGCCGAGCAAGTACGTCCGGCCGATCGCGTTCAACGTGCTGCCGATGGCCGGATCCATCGTCGACGACGGGGAATTCGAGACCGACGAAGAGAAGAAGCTGCGCAACGAGAGCCGCAAGATCCTCGAGATCCCCGAACTGAGGGTGTCCGGCACGTGCGTCCGGGTGCCGGTGTTCACCGGGCACTCGCTGTCGATCAACGCCGAGTTCGCCCGGCCGCTGGCGGTGGCCCGGGCCCTGGAGTTGCTGGCCGACGCCCCCGGGGTCGAGCTGACCGACGTGCCGACGCCGTTGCAGGCGGCTGGACGGGACCCGAGCTACGTCGGCCGGTTGCGGCAGGACGGGGACAACGGGCTCGCGCTGTTCGTGTCCAACGACAACCTGCGCAAGGGTGCGGCGCTGAACACTGTGCAGATCGCGGAGCTGTTGCTCCAGCGCTGATGATCGATGACACCCGACGGCGCCCCGGCCCGGCTTCGCACGCCGAGTTCCCGGTCAACGAGGCGTTCCGGCGCGAGGTCCGTGAGCGGGCGCTGGAGGTGGCCAGCCGGCTGACCGTGCAACGGGGTTGGCAGCAGGTCCGGTTCAACGAGGTGGCCGACGAGGTCGGCGTGTCCCGGCCGACGCTGTACTCCGAGTTCGGCAACAAGGCCGGGCTGGGGGAGGCGCTGGTGCTGGCCGAGACCACCGCGTTCCTCGCTGGCCTGGTCGAGGCGCTGGAACGCCATCCTGGCGAGCTGGGCGCCGCGGCCAAGTCGGCACTGCACTACACCGTCATGTCGGCCACGGATAACCCTTTGTTGCACGGGGTGCTGACCAGCGCCGGGGACGCCGACCTGCTGGCGCTGCTGGCCTCCAAGTCCGGCGCGGTGCTGCCGCTGGTCGTCGCCGCGCTGATCGACTGGTTCGCCGAGCACTTCCCGGACGAGCCGCGCCCGTTGCTGGACGAGCTGATCGAAGCCCTGGTCCGGCTCACCCTGTCGCACCTGATCCAGCCGACCCGGTCACTGCCGGACACCCTGGCGGCGCTGGAGCGCATCACCGACCTCGTGATCGAGGCCGGCAAGCTGCGTTAGCCGACCGGTTGGGTAGGCAGCGGGCCGTTCCACTCGAACGGCTCGATGCCGGCCAGCACCCGGCTGCGCTTGCGGCGGTTGAGGTGATCGATGTAGAGCGTGCCCTGCAGGTGCTCGGTCTCGTGGGCCAGGCAGCGGGCCAGGAAGCCGGTGCCGGTGACCTCGATCGGCTCGCCGTGCTTGTCCTGGCCGGCCACGGTGACTTCGAACGGCCGCCCGAGCGGCGCATACGGGCCCGGTACCGACAGGCAGCCCTCGTCCATCTTTTGTTCCGGCCCGCTGGTGGCCACGATCCGCGGGTTCACCACGTGCCCGCGACGCTGGACGTCATCGTCGTCGTGGCAGTCGTAGACGAAGACCGACCGGGCCACGCCGATCTGGTTGGCGGCCAACCCCACACCTTCGGCCACCTTCATGGTGGCGAACATGTCCTCGATCAGGCTTGCCAGCTCGTCGTCGAACTCGGTGACCGGGATGGTGGGCTCGTGCAGCACCGGATCGCCGACGATGACGACCGGCCGGGCGGTTCCGGGCACGCTCAGTGCTCCGGTTGGGCGCGCACGCCGTCGAGCACCAGCTCCAGCAGCCGGGAGTTCTGGGCGAAGGTGGCGTTGCGGGCCATGCACATGCCGCCCACCAGTTGCATCAGGTCGGCCTGGTCGATGTCAGCCCGCGCCTGCCCGGACTGCTGGGCCCGGACCAGGACCAGCGAGGCCGCCTTGGCCAGGTTGTCCCGGGAGGCCAGCCGGAAGTCCGGGTTCTTCTCGAACGCCTCGTGCAACTCGGTGAGGAAGGTGCGCTTGGCCTCGGCGTAGCGGACGAAGCCGCGCAGCCAGTCGGTCAGGTCCTGCCACGGATCGCCGTGGGCCTGCTCGGCCCGGTCCAGCAAACCCTGCACGTCGTCGCGATACACCGCCTCGACCAGGTCGATCCGCTTGGGGAAGTGGCGGTACAGCGTGCCCACGCCGACGTCGGCCGCCTTGGCGATCTCGTCCATCGACGCCTCGCTGCCGCGAGCGGTGAACACCTCGCGGGCGGCCGTGACCAGCCGCTCGTAGTTGCGCCGCGCGTCGGCCCGCATCGGCTTCTTCGCCTCGCTGCCGGCGGGAGCCGCGGCGGCCTCGGTTTCGATCGGCTGCGTTGCCGTGTCGGTACCCATGACCTGATTATCCCTGCGCCTGTCCTGTGTAGCCATCCCGCCGGCCGAACCGGCCGGTGGATTTATTCCCTGACGGTTCGCTGTGTGACTCGTCAGCTATCGACTTGCATAACCGGAGAGCACCTCCGTATTGTTTCCGGAGGAAGCTTCCGCTTAACCACTGTAACTCGCTCACCACTGTTGTAACTGCCAAAGGGGCACCAACGCACATGTCATCCAACACACTTACCGACCGCGCCCCGAGCGGCTCGGCGCGGCGCGGGCCGTTGCGCGGCCTGCCGCGGCGGCGCCGGGTCAACCACGCCTCGCTGGTGCTGGCCGTCATCCTGATCAGCCAGCTGATGGTCGTGCTCGACGCGACCATCGTCAACGTGGCCCTGCCTGACATCAAGCAGGCGCTGCACTTCTCCGACGCCCAGCTGTCCTGGGTGCTGAACGCCTACACGCTCACCTTCGGCGGCCTGCTGCTGCTGGGCGCTCGGGCCGGTGACCTGCTCGGTCGCCGGATCACCTTCCTGGTCGGCATTGCGGTGTTCACCGGCGCCTCACTGGTCGGCGGTTTCGCCACCACCGGCTGGTTCCTGCTCGCCGCCCGCGCGCTGCAAGGCGTCGGCGGAGCGCTGGCCGCGCCGTCGTCGCTGGCCCTGCTGACGACCATGTTCCCCGAAGGCCGGGAGCGGATGCGGGCCATCGGCCTCTACACCGTGGTCTCGATCAGCGGCGCCGCGATCGGCCTGATGGCCGGCGGCATGCTGACCCAGTGGGCGTCCTGGCGCTGGGTGCTGTTCGTCAACGTGCCGATCGGTGCCGCGGTGCTGGCGGTCGGGCGGTTCGTGCTGCCGGAGACCAACCGGCGCAAGGGCCGGTTCGACCTGGGCGGTGCGTTCACCTCGACCATCGGCATGGGCTCGGTCGTCTACGCCCTGGTCCGGGCCGCCTCCGACGGCTGGTCGGACCCGATCACCGTCACCACGATGGCCCTCGGTGTCGTGCTGCTGGTCTCGTTCGTGCTGATCGAGGCCCGGGCCGCCGAGCCGATCACCCCGCTGCGGCTGTTCAACAGCGCGGCGCGCAACGGCGCCAACGCTGCCCGCGGGCTGCTGGTGGCCGGCATGTTCGGGATGTTCTTCTTCCTCACCCAGTACCTGCAGGACGTGTTGCATTACAGCCCGCTCAAGACCGGGTTCGCGTTCCTGCCGATCCCGCTCGCGGTCTTCACCCTGTCCCAGCTGACCAGCCGGGTGCTGGTCAACCGGCTCAATCCGAAGCTGCTGATGATGGGCGGGCTGACCATGTCCGGCGTCGGGCTGGCGCTGTCCAGCCAGCTGACCACGTCATCGCCCTACCTGCAGATCGTGATCAGCCTGCTGCTGTTCGGCGCCGGTAACGGGATCTCGTTCGTGACCCTGACCGCAGCTGCACTCGACGGGGTGGCCCCGCAGGACGCCGGGGCGGCCTCCGGGCTGATCAACGTGGCTCAGCAGCTTGGTGGCACGCTCGGGGTGGCGGTCCTGGTCACCGTATTCGGCACCGCGATCAAGCACGTCACGCCGCTGGCCCACGGCACCGCGCTGGAGCAGGCCAACCACGCCTTCACCCGGGCCGCCGACCAGTCGTTCATGGTCGGCACCCTGTTCGTCGTTGCCGCGATCGTGCTGGTCGGACTGACCGTACGTGGCCGGCGCCGGCAGGAAGCGGTGGTGGAGCCGGAGCTGGCCCTGGCCGACTAAACCCGCCTCCCTCTCCAAAATGGAGAGTTCTGCCTCCTCACGGAGCAGAACTCTCCATTTTCGGTTTGTGAGAGGGTGGCAGGCGTGCCCGCCAGTGAGCCTGAGCTGATCACCAGCGCCGCCAACCCGGTGGTCAAGCGGGTCCGGGCGCTGGCCGAGCGCAAGCACCGGCGCCGCGAGAATGCCTTCGTCGTCGAAGGGTTGCAGCCGGTGTGGCGGGCGGTCACGGCCGGCGTCGACCTGGAGCTGGTGGTCTACGCCCCGCAGCTGCTGATCAGCCGGCCGGCCCAGGACTTGGTGGCCGAGCTCGCCGGCCGGGGCGTGCGGACCGTTGCAGTCAGCGCCGAGATCTTCGGCCGGCTGTCCGAACGCGATAGCCCGGCCGGATTGTTGGCCGTGGTCTCCGGTGGCCTGGCCGGCCTCGAAGCGCTGACCGTGACGCCGGATTCGTTGTTCGTGCTGCTGCACGAGCCCGCGTCACCCGGCAATGTCGGCACCATCATCCGCACTGCTGACGCCGCCGGAGCCACCGGCGTGATCCTGCTCGGCCCGGGCGCCGATCCGCTGTCGCCCGCCGCGCTGAAAGCTTCGATGGGCTCGCTGTTCGCCCAGCCAGTGGTTGCCGCGGGGGACGAGTCCGGGCTGCTCGGCTGGGCCCGGAGCAACCGGCTGCACCTGGTCGCCCTGACTGGCTCCGGGGCGCAATCCTTGTGGCAGGCCGAACTGCCCCGCCCGCTGGTGGTGATGCTCGGCAACGAGGGCCGCGGTTTGACCGATTCGCTGCTGGCCGCGGCCGACGCCCGGGTCCGGATTCCGATGACCGGCACGGCGGAATCGCTCAACGTGGCCGCGGCCGCCGCCGTCGCGTTGTTCGAACTCAGCCGGCGCCAGGTGTGAGCTAGCCGGGCCGGCCGTCCACCGGTTCGGCGCCGTCCACGCCCTCGGCGGTGGATTGGGCCGCGGGACCGGATCTGCCCTGCGTGGCCTCGCCGCCGGTGACCCCGGGACGCACCTCGGCCTGCTGCAGCACGCCCGAGCGTTGCGAGCGAGCGTCGCCGAGGAAGCTGACCGCCCAGTGGAACAAGGTCGAGGCCCGGTTCTTGAAGCCGATCAAGTACATGATGTGCACCCCGAGCCAGAGCAACCAGGCGAAGAAGCCGAAGAAGCGCAGGTTGCCGATGCTGGCCACGGCCCGGAACCGGCTGATGGTGGCCATGCTGCCCTTGTCGAAGTAGTGGAACTCACCCTTCGGCTCCCGGCTCTGCAGCCGGCGCTCGATCTGCTCGGCGGCGTACTTGCCGCCCTGGATCGCCACCTGGGCGACGCCCGGGTAACCCTTGAGATTGATCATGTCGCCCACCACGAAGATCTCCGGGTGTCCGGGCAGGGTGAGGTCATTGCGCACCGAGAGCCGGCCCGCCTTGTCGACATCGGTGCCGGTCTGCTCGCCGAGCTGGCGGCCCAGCCCGGAGGCCTGAACCCCGGCGGCCCAGACCACGCATCGGCTCTGGATCCGGCTGGTGTGATCGTGCCGGTCCCTGACCTCGATCCCGGTCTCGTCGACCTTGGTCACCATCGAGTTGAGCCAGACCTCGACTCCGAGCCGCTGGAGCTGATCGACCGTTTTCACCGACAGCCGGTGGCCGAACGAGCCGAGGACTGCATCGGCGGCATCGACCAGGATCACCTTGGCATCGGCCGGGTCGATGCTGCGGAAGTTGTTGGTCAGGGTGCGCCGGGCGACCTCGGTGAGCTGACCGGCCATCTCCACGCCGGTCGGGCCGGCCCCGACCACCACGAACTGCATCCAGGCCGCCCGCCGCTCGGGGTCCGGTTCGAGCTCGGCCGCTTCGAACGCGCCGAAGATCCGGGCCCGCAGGGTCATCGCATCATCGATGCTCTTCAGTCCCGGCGCGTAGGTGGCGAACTCGTGGTGGCCGAAGTAGGAGTTGTCGGCGCCGGCGGCCACGATCAGGCTGTCGTAGCCGGTGGTGGTTTCGATCCCGGCCGCGGTCGAGTGCACCTGATGGCTGTCGACGTCGATCCGGGTCACGTCCCCGAGCAGGACCCGGACGTTCTTCTGCCGGCGCAGCACGTCCCGGGTCGGCGGGGCGATCTCACCCTCGGACAGGATCCCGGTAGCGACCTGGTACAGCAACGGCTGGAACAGGTGGTGATTGATCCGCGAGATCAAGGTGATCTCTACATCGGCCCGCTTCAGCGCCTTGGCGGCGAACAGCCCGCCGAAGCCCGATCCGATGATGACGACGCGATGCCGGTGTCCCAGGTGTGACTGGCTCATGCCTCCACTGTAGGGAGCCCGGTAGGCGCCGAACCGGTCCTGGCGTCCTGAACGCTGGTCGGTGACGGTTGTGGCCGGTTTGCCGGTCTGGCACACTCGGCCACCGCGCGTCGAAACCACCGGCTCCGCGGGGCAGACGGAGGCATCGGGTGAGTTCGACCGCGCCGGGCGGCGGTGGGTCGTGACCCCGCGCGTGCTGGCTGCACTCGTGGGCGCCGTGACGATCCTCGGGCAACTACTGCTGCTCGGCCCCGGCCGGCACCGGCTGCAGCGATCAGTTCGACGAATCGAGCAGAGCCCGCAGAGCCGGCCGGAGAAGCTGCTGCGGCTGCGCCGGGCGATGGGATGGGCCGAAGCGGGCGCGGTGGCACCACTGCTGGGCCTGGTCGGGTTCTGTGCTCTGTCGGTGGTCGGCCGGCGGCCGCTGCCGGCCGGGCAGAAGGTGCTGCTGATCGCGGGCGTCACGTTGATCGTGGGGCTGCTCTGCCTGACGCTGCTGGGTAATGCCCGAGTCGGTCGCGGGGCCATCGCCCGAGTGCGCGAGCTGCCCGCCCGTCCGCGGCGGCGGCGCGGTGGCCTGGTGAGCGGGTTGTCCGGCGGGATCAGCGCGCTGGGATTCGACCTGGTCCGGCTGCTCCCCGGTGCTGGCGCGGTGCACGTCTTCGCGCTCACCTGCGGCTACGCCGTGGTGCTGTCGTCGATCCCGACGCTGCTGCCCCCGCTGTTCGTCCGGCTGCTCGGGGCTGCACCGGTGCCGCCCGAGCTCGAACGGAGTTGCCGCGAGCTGGCCCAACGAATGGGCGTCCGGGTGCGGTCCTTTCGTAGCTACCCGGGCCGAAGCGAACGGAAAGCCACCGCCGTGCAGCTCGGGGTACTGCCGCGCCTGCGGTACGTGCTGATCTCGGATTACCTGCTCGACCAGCTCGAGCCGATCGAGGTCGACGCGGTGGTCGCCCACGAGCTCGGACACATCCGAGGTCGACATCTGTTGCTGAAGCTGGCTGCGGTGGCCGGCGTGTGGGCCCTGCTGGCCGGTCTGCTGTCCGGCTTCGCGTACTCCGTCCGGCGGCCCACTGACGCACTGATGCCCATCCTGCTTGTGCTGCTGGTAATCCTGGCGGTGCCCGTCGGGCTCGTCATCGTCCAGGGCCTGCTCGGCATTCGATTGGAGGCGCGCGCCGATGCCGCCGCAGCCGACACCGTCGGCGTGCGAGCGCTGGCCGCCGCCCTGGTGCGGACGGCCGAGCTCAATGACACCAAGTCCGATCCCAACTGGTGGCAATCGATTGCTAATCAGCATCCGGGCCTCGACGACCGGTTGGCTCGGCTCGAGGAGAGCTCGCTTAGCGGCCGGTGAACGTCGGGGGTCGCCGTTCGCGCCGGGCCAGCTCGGCCTCGGCCTGATCGGCGCTGTCCCAGCACTTCTCGAACGCCGCCTCGACCTGCGCCGGTTCGGCGCCGTTCAGGGTGAGCTTGTTGTAGGCGTGGGTCAGCGGCGCCAGCTCGGCCAACTCGTGGGCCCAGGCCAGCGCAGCCGGGACGTCGCCCAGCCGGTCGACCAGCCCGCGGCTCAACGCGAATTCCGCGTCGTAGCTGTCGCAGCCGAGCAGGATGCCGCGGGCCGTGCCGCCGCCGGCCAGTTCGGCCAGGCGCCGGATCGTCCACGGATCCACGGCCAGTCCGTTGCGAGCGGTGGGGATCGCGAAGCGGGCGCTCGGCGCGGCGACCCGCAGATCGCAGGCCAGCGCCAGCTGGGTGCCGGCCCCGATCGCCGGACCGTTCACCGCGGCCAGCACCGGCACCGGCTTGGCCGCCACCGCGGCCAGCATGCCGTACAGCGCCTGCCGGAAGTCCGGTCCGTAGACCCCGCTCAGGTCGGCCCCGGCGCAGAAGCTGGAACCGGCGCCGGTGATCAGCACCGCGCGGCCGTCGGCCTGTTCGACCGCGGCCTGCAACTGCTGGCAGTGGGCCAGGTCCAGGGCGTTGCGGCGCTCGTGCCGGTCGAGCTCGATGACGGTGACCGCCCCGTCGGGCCGGCTGCCGATCACGCCGCGCCCGGCCGGAGCACCGTCCGGACCGCCCGGCCGGCGGCCAGCTCGGCGAAGCACTGCTCCACCTCAGCGATGCCGGCGGTACCGGTGGCCAGCGGCGACAGTTCGAGTTCACCGTTGCGGATCAGGTCGAAATACCGCGGCAGGTCGGCCCGGGCATCGAGCGAGCCGCCGACACAGCCGACCAGGGTCCGGGCGAAGTGGAACAACTCCAGCGCGCTGAACTCGACCTTCTCGTCCTGGCCGCCGATGCCGACCACGCACACCGTGCCGCCGCGCCGGGACAGGCTCCAGGCATCGCGGATGGTGCCGGCTGAGCCGACACAGTCGAAGACGTAGTCCGCTCCGGGTCCGGTCAGCTGCCGGACCGCCTTGCGCAGACCGTCGTCGGCCAACCGGAAGTCACTGGCCCCGAGCCGGCGGGCCAGCTCCTCCCGGGCCGGGTTCCGATCGACGGCGATCACCCTCTCCGCACCGGCCAATCGGGCCCCGATGACGGTGGACAGGCCGACCCCGCCCAGGCCCAGCACGACCACGCTGGCTCCGGGCCGGACCTGCGCCACCTTGGTCGCGGCCCCGACCCCGGTCGTCACGGCGCAGCCCAGCAGGGCGGCCATGGTGTCGTCGATGTCATCCGGCACCGGGACCACCGAGTGCCGGCCGACCACGGTCTGCTCGGCGAACGAGGCGACGCCCAGGCCCGGGTACACCGGCTGACCCGCTCGATCGATCGCGTACGGCTGCGCGGCCCGGTCGTTGCCGTGCTGGCACAGGTGGCCCTCACCGTGCCGGCAGAAGAAGCACTCGCCGCACGGACTGATCCACAGCAGCACCACCCGGTCGCCGGGGCTGACGTGCTCGACCTCGACTCCGGCTTCGACCACGGTTCCGGTGGCCTCGTGACCCAGCACCGCCGGCAGCGGTTGGGCCAGCTTGCCCCGCGCCAGCGACAGGTCGCTGTGGCACACGCCGGTGGCGTTGATCCGGACCCGGACCTCGTCCGGGCCGACCTGCTTGAGCCGGATCGTTTCCAGCTCGATCGGCCGATCGGTTGATCGCAGTACGGCGGCCTGGATCTCGGTCGGATACTCCATGGCGACGAACCTACCCAGGCCCCGGGCTCAGTCCAGCAGGCCGTCCCGGCGGGCGATGGCCGCCGCCTCGGTCCGGCCGGCCGCGCCGAGCTTGGCCAGCACGTTGGACACGTGCACGCTCACCGTCTTCTCCGAGATGAAAAGGCTCCGGGCGATCTGGCGGTTGGTCCGCCCATCGGCGATCAAGCGCAGGACTTCCCGCTCCCGCGGCGTCAATGGGCTGGGTCCGGCCGGGGCTGCCCGGGCCGGCACGGCCAGGGTGGCCAGTCGCTCCAGCATGGCGCGCGCGCCGACCTCGCGCGCGAAGGCCCGGGCCACGGCGGCGGATTCGGTAGCGGCGGCCAGGTCACCGGTCGCCCGCTGGGCCTCGGCCAACCCGATCAGTGAGCGCGCGTGCTCGTAGCGGTAGCCGGGCGCGAAGCCCTCGACCGCGGCCCGCCAGCCGGCCAGATACTCCTCGGCCGAGCGGGTCAGGACGCCGGCGGCGTGTTCGAGCCGAGCCTGCTCGGCCGCCGCCCGGGCCTGCCAGGCCCGGCCCTCCGGTCCGAGTTCCCAGCCCTCGGTGCGGGTCAGCTCGTGTAACTGCTCGAGCCGGGGCGCCCAGCCGGCCGGCCAGGCCAGCAGCCGGTCCCGGACTGCGGCCGGAGCGCCGGCCACGGCGTCGGCGGCGATCCCGGTGCCGATCGCGATAAGCCTTATCTGGGCGAAGAAGACGGGCTGCCGCCAGCGCCGGCTGACCACCTCCATGGCCGCATCCAGATGTTCCAGCGCGGCCAGCGGGCCGTCGGAGCGCGCGAGCATCTCGGCCTCGGCGCCGGCCCCCCACACCGCCACCTGCGGGTCCCGGGACCAGCGGGCCCGGCTCGCCTCGGCCTGGCCCCGACCGCTTTCACCACGCCCGGCAGCCACCCAGCCGCGGATCGCCCGCAGCAGCGCGGCCCCGCTCATGGTGGCCTCTGGCGCGTCCAGTTCGGCCAGCACCTCGTCCCAGCGGCCGATCTCGAACTTGACGATGGCCTGAGTGCACCGGGCCATCGTGCCGTACGGCGACCACTGCATGCCCGAGCGCTCGGCGACGACCAGCGCGGCCGAGAACGCCTGGATGGCACCGGAAAAGTCGGCGCTCTCGTAGCGAACCGTGCCGAGGTTGTAGCGGGTCCGTAGCTCGACCGCCACGTTGCCCTCAGCCGCCGCCTGCTCGGCCAACCGGGCCAGCGACGCCCCGGCCTGGTCCGGTCGCTGGGCCCGCCGTTGCAGCACGATCAGCGTGGTCCGGGCGTCGCTGGCCGCCCGCAGCGCCGCCGGGTCGCCGAGTTCGTGGGCCAGGTTGACTGCTCGCTCGGCCGCCTCCATCGCCGCCCGCCACTGGGACAAGGCATCCAGTAGCCGGGCCCGGACGCTGAGGGCGGCCACCAGTTCGGGCCCGGGCGGCTGGTCGGCCAGCAGTTGCAGCGCTTCATCGCAACTGTCGCGGGCCGGCAGCAGATCGTCCAGGATCAGCCCGACCGCCGCCGCTTCGATGAGCAGGACGGCCCGGGGCAGCGGGTCGGGGGTGGACGGTAGCTCGGCCTGGAGCAGGTCGCGGGCCCGGATCGGGTAACCGGCGTCGGCCCGAGCCCGGGCGGCGGCGGCCACCAGTTGCCAGCGGGGCCGCGGCGGCTCGGCGACCGCGCTCAGCAGTTCCAGCGCCAGCTCGTAGTGCTGCGCCGCTTCGGCCGGGGCGCCGACGTTCAGCGCCTCGTCGCCGGCGCGGATGCCGGCGGCCAGGGCCACCACGTGGTCGTGCGATGCCCGGGCGTGATAGGCCAATTCGGCATCCGAGCCCAGCCCGGCGCCGGGTTGCAGGACGGTGGCGAAGGCGGCATGCAGCCGCACCCGCTCGCCGGGCAGCAGGTCGTCGTAGATGGCCTCGCCCATCAGCGCGTGCCGGAAGCCGTAGCGGCTGGTCCCGACCGCCTCGACCAGGTGAGCGTCGACCGCCTCGCGCAGCGCCGCGTCGAGCTCGGCGTCGGCCAGACCGGCCACCGATCGAACCAGCTCGTGGGTGGCCGGGCGCCCGGCTACCGCGAGCACCCGGATCGCGGTGCGGGCCGGCCCGCTGAGCTGGTCGGCCCGCAGCAGCAGCAGGTCGGCCAGTTCGGCGGTCAGCGCGGTGTCGGCCGCGGCCAGCTCCTCGGCGAAGAAGGCGTTGCCGCCGGAGCGCTGCACGATCGAGTCCAGGGCTGGGCCCGACAGTTCGGGACGGACCGCTCGTACCAGCTCGGCCACTTCCACCGGGGCCAACGGTGTCAGCTCGATCCTGGTCACCGCGGCCAACCGGCTCCACTCCGCGATCGGCGGCCGCAGCGGGTGCCGCCGGTGCAGGTCATCGCTGCGGTAGGACGCGACCACGGTGAGCTGCTGCCGTCCGAGCCGGGTGAACAGGTAGGTCAGCAGCTCACGGGTGGACTGATCAGACCAGTGCACGTCCTCCACGACCACCAGCAGCGGCCCGCGCTCGGCCAGCTGGTCGAAACTGGCCCGAACGGCGTCGAACACGGCCGCCCGGTCGACCCGGTCGTCTTCGCTGACCGCGTTGCGCCGGTGTGACGGCAGCAGCCGGGCCGCGTCCGGGTGGGCGGCCAGCACCCCACCCAGCAGCTCCGGCTCGGCCTCGGCCAGCCGCCCGAAGATCTCACTCAGCGGCAGGAACGGCAGCATCGTCTCGCCGAAGTCGACACAATGCCCGACCAGGGTGCGCACGCCCGAAGCCTCGGCCTGCTCGATCAAGCTGGCCAGCAGCCGGGTCTTGCCGACCCCGGCATCGCCGGAGAGCAGGACGCCGCCGGCCGTGCCCGCGCGGCTGGCATCGAGTACGGCCGACAGCTCGGCCAGTGGCGCGGCTCGGCCGATCAACGGGCTGCGAGGGCGAGGCACGGACTCCATTCTGGTGGCCCGCTCCGACAGAATATCGCCGGTGCCGCCCGGCGCCGGGGCTACGGCGGTCACAGCCCGCGGCTGTCCCGCCGTTCCCGCCACCGGCGTCGCCGCGGCTGGTGGTAGCGGCGCCCGTTCGCGGCCTGGAACTGCTGGCGGACCTGCTGGCGCCGGTAGCTGGTCTCGGCCTCGCTGCCGAAGACGTCGTAGACAGTGTTCATGGTTGATGCCTCCCTGTACGCATCCGTTCCGACTCTGGCCACGGTGCCGGTCTGAGGAGGCCGTCGGCATCGGGTGGATTCCCTATCCGCAGCGCCAACTCCGGCTCCTGAGGGCCGGCGATCGGCTACTGAGGAGCCCGGTCGGCGCGGGCCGGCACCAACCGCCTAACGTCATCGCTGATGGAGACCGACGGCGTTCCCCGACCGCGCATCGGCGCGTTGGTCGCGGTCACCGGGGTCGGCGCGCTGGCCACCGACACCTACGTGTCGTCGCTGCCGCAGGTCGAGCACACGCTGCCGACGTCGGCCACCCTGGCCCAGCTGACCATGACCGCGTTCATCGCGGGTTCGGCCATCGGTCAGCTGGTGTCCGGACCGATCTCCGACGCCCGCGGCCGGCGGCGCCTGGTACTGGGTAGTTGCCTGGTCTTCACGCTCACCTCGATGTTGTGCGCGCTGGCCCAATCCGGGCTGGTGCTGGTGAGCGAACGTGCGGTGCAGGGGCTGGCGGCCGGAGTCGGCGCGGCCATCGGCAAGGCCATGGTCACCGACCACTTCGACCGGCGCCGGGCCGCGCTGGTGTTCGGCACCATGGCCTCGATCAGCCTGCTCGGGCCGGTGATCGCGCCCGGGCTCGGCGCCGGGCTGCTGACCCTGGGCAGCTGGCGGGTGGTGTTCTGGTTCCTGGCCGGGATCGGGGCGGGCATGACCCTGCTGGCCGTCATCGGCCTGCCCGAGACGCTGGCGCCGGCGGCCCGGCACGGCGGCGGGCTGCACGAGCTGTGGCGCCGGGTGCACGACCTCGGCCGAGACCGGGCCTTCCGCGGCCCGGTGCTCGTCCAGTGCTTGCTCACCGCGGGATTCTTCGTCTACATCGGCGGATCGTCGCTGGTGCTGCAAGCCCAACTGCACTTCAGCCCGCGGCGCTACGCGCTGCTGTTCACGTCCAATGCACTGGTCATGGTCGCGGCCGCGGTCGGCTTCCGGCTCACCGTGGATCGCTTCGGCCCGCACGCGTTGCGGCTGATCGGGCTGAGCGTGTCCTCGGCCGCGGCGTTCGCGCTGCTCGCGGCCAGCCTGGCCAGCCCGGCCCAGCGGCCGCCGGTCGCCGTGGTCTGGGTCCTGCTGGCCGGACTGGTCGGCCCGATGGGGTTGAGCATCTCCGGCAGCGTGGTGCTGGCTCTGGAGGCCGGCCGGCGCGCTCCGGGCACGGCCTCGGCCCTGGCTGGTGGGCTGCCGTTCCTGTCCGGCGCGGCCAGCACCCCGCTGACCGGCCTGCTCGGGCGACAGACCGTGCTGACCATGGCTGGGTGCAGTTCAGCCTTCTTCGCCCTGGCTATTCTCGCGTACTGGCACTACCGCACCGGGGCTAGAGCGCGCTAGCTTCGGCATCGGGCAGGGCCCGGTTCCAGAGCTGGACCGAGTCGATGGCCCCGGGCCAGAAGTCACTCTGGTGACCCCCCGAGAACGCCCGGCCGACTGCGAACGCTCCGGCCGCGGCGTCGCCGTTGGCCTGGTGCCACACGCTCTGCTGCTTGACCCCGTTGACGAACAGCGTGTACGTCCCGGCGTTGGCATCGTGCACGCCGACCAGGTGGTACCAGGTGCCGACGACCGGCGGCTGATCGGCCAGCGCCCGGCCCTCCCCGGTCGAGAAGGCCAACCGCCCGTCGGCGGCCGAGTACTGCAGGAAGAAGCCGCTGGTGGTGCTGCCGTCCTGGCTGACCGCGGTTGCGAAGTTGCCGGTTGAATCGAGCTTCACCCAGGCCGAGACGGTGAAGTTGCCAGCGGTGTCGACCAGCGGCCCGCCCGCCGTCGCGTACTGGTCGGTCCCGTTGTACTGCACCGCCGAGCCGGACTGCCCGGTCGTCCACTGCGGCCCGTTGACCAGGCTCAGGTCGTGGCTGCCGGCGCTGTCGTGGGCCACCGAGCCGGAGCCCTCGTCGAACTTCCAACTGCCGACCGGCGCCTGCTGCCCGGGCGGGTAGGCGAGGCGGACCTGCAGCCGCTGATGGCTCGACTGGCGGCCGGCTCCGGGCAGGAAGTAGGTGGCGGTGGCGTTGAGGTCGGCTACTGTGCCGGGTGCTCCGGCCGGGGTGACCGTCACCGACGTGGTGGCCGAATGACCCGGTAGGACCAGCAGGATCGGTCGGGCGGTGCTGACCTGCCAACCGGGCGGAGCCGTGACCGAGACCCGCACGCCGAGCAGCGGGAGCCGGCCGGTGTCGGTCACGGTCACCGGGACGGTGGTCGGGCCGTCGAGCCGGGTCGCGCTCGAGCTGAGCGCGGCGGCCGGGTTGGACGCGCTCCAGGACTGGAACTCGCTCACCCCGACGAAGGCGCCCGGCGGGTTGGTGAACAGCAGCCGGACCTTGGTCGTGGTCAGCGCCGGGAAGGTGATCCGGTTCAGCCCGTTGCCGATCGGGGTGGCCGTATTGCGCTGTTGCGACGGTACTTCGGCCCAGGCCGAGCCGGTCCAGTACTGCAGCTGGTAGGCCGCCGCCGGCTTGACCCCGCCGCCGTCGGAGTAGCCGTACCAACGGATGTCGCTGATCTGGGTCGGGGCTCCGAAGTCGACTCCGTAGTAGTCCTGGGCATTCGGGCTCGCGTAGTTGGTCCAGCGGGTGTCTTCGGGCACCTGGTTGAACCACACCTTGCCGTCCAGGGCGTTCCACGGGTTGTCGTTCGGCCAGGTGTAGGAGCTGATCGGCTGGGGGTAGCCGGTACGCAGCGGGTTGGCCGCGTCGTTGACCAGGTGCACCGGACCGGCGCCGGCCGGGTTCACGCCGGCCGGAACCCGCAGGGTGATTGCCTGGACGTCCGGACGGCTGAGGACCAGCCGGCCGTCGAGGTAGACCTTGAAGCCGGTGCCGATGCCGTAGTGGCTGCCGTCCCGGTCGTAGGCCACGGTGACGTTGTGGCCGTGGTAGGGCACGTTCTCCAGGGCGAAGTGGTCCCAGGAGGCCGGCACCAGCGGCTTGATCGCCAGCCGGTCGCCGGTCGAGGGCCGCAGGCCGAGCAGACCCGAGATCACCAGGTCGGTGTAGGTCGAGTGGTTGTAGTCCTCGCTGTGGTCGTAGCCGTCGTAGATCCACTGGGCGGTGTCGGCGGAGTGGGCTTCGGCCACGTAGGGCTGGCCGTTCCTGTACTGGGTGGCGGCGTAGGTGTGCAGCTGGTCGGCGTACTGCTGCGCACTCACGTAACTCTGAGCCGGGTAGTCATCGAGCAGGTTAGCCATGCCGGTCAGGGTCTGGGCGGTGGCGAACGGCCAGCTCGGGCCGTCCCAGCGGCAGCAGTTGCCGGCCTGGTAGTCGAACAGCGGGCTGCGCCGCTCGGCGGTGGTCGGACCGTAGGGCGCGGCGAAGCCCTGCGGGTCGAACAGCTGGGCCCAGGCGGAGGCGTCCTGGGGCTCGGCCGCATCGAAGGCCCACGGGATGAAGCCGATCTCCTCGCGGGTGTTGAGCTTGGCCAGCGTCGGGTTGTTGTCCCGGGCCACGTGGTAGTAGAACTTCGACTTCGGGTCGTAGAGGTACTTCTGCATCGCCGACTGCAAGGAGTGCGCCTTGGCCGCGAACTCCCGGCTGGTCCGGACATCACCGGCCAGCCCGGCGATCTTGCTGATGGCCACCGCGTCGCCGTACTGGTAGGAATTCAGCGTCGGGCGGTAACCGGCGCCGCCGTGATACGGGTCCGAGGACTGGTAGGACGAGGCCGAGAACTCCATCGCATCCCACACCGGCACCGACCAGTACAGCCCGAGCTGGGCGTTGTACTGCTTGTCCCAGCCGTGCCACTGCTTGACCAGCTGCGGCAGCAGCCGGGTTATGAAAGCGGTGTCTCCGGTTACCGCGGCCTGCCCGTAGGCGGCCGAGGCCAGCCAGAAGCTGTACTCGTGAGCCCAGTCGCTGGTGTCGGCGTTGTCCTGGTCGGTCTGCGGCTTGGCGCCGGCGCCGGGCCCGGTGAGCCAGAACTTGATGTAATCGTCGGTGTATTCCGAGTCACGCAGCCAGCGGCCCTCGGAGATCTGATGGCCGGCGGCCGCGTCGATGGCCTGGTACGGGGCGGCGTAGCCGCAGCAGTCGAGGAACTCGGTGGAGATCCAGCCGTCCTGCGGCTCGGTGTAGCGCAGGTGCTCGTAGTACGTCCGCCAGCGGTAGTAGTAGACCTGCTCGATCTGCTGGTCGGGCACGTCCAGGAACGGGATGTTCGCCTTGTACCAGTCGGCATCAGCGACACCGGCCAGCTTGGCGTTCTCATCGATCAGATGAGTACCGGCTCCCACCGCCGGGTAGACCCCGTTGCCGGCCGGTGCCGGGGCGTGGGGGTGGGCTTGCGCCGGTCCGGCCGCGACGGTCACAGCACAGGCGACGGCGGCGGCGGTGACGGCGGCGAGCAGGGCGCGACGGCGGGTCATCGAACGGCTCCAGGGTTGGTGGGCGCGGATAGGCCGGTGTGTCCGAAACTGCCGCTTAGACAACCCTCAGTGATCGGTCATGTCAATATTTCGATCGAATTTGATCGTTCCGCCTTCGGGTTTCCGCTGAATGGCCGGCGAGGGGCGGGGTTGCCAGGCCGGCCGGTGAGAGGATGCTCGGCATGGCAACGACAGCTGAGCACTGGGATGAGCGCTATTCCGAACGAGCCCGGATGTGGGGCGGCAACGTCAACGCCTCACTGGCCGGTGTGGTCGACGGGCTGGTACCCGGGCGGGCCCTGGATCTGGGTTGTGGCGAGGGTGGCGATGCCATCTGGCTGGCCCGGCAGGGCTGGCAGGTGACCGCGGTGGACGTGTCCGAAATCGCGCTGGAGCGGGCCGGCGAGGACGCTGCTGAAGCCGGCGTGGCGGACCGGATCGCCTTCCACGTTGCCGATCTCGAACATGACTTCCCGGACGGCCGGTACGACCTGGTCTCGGCGGCCTTCCTGCATTCCCAGCTCGAGTTCGACCGGGTGCAGATCCTGCGCCGGGCGGCCGAGGCCGTCGCCCCGGGTGGGCTGCTGCTGATCATCGAACACGCCGAAGCCCCGCCGTGGGCGCAACATCATCACCATGATCGGTTCGCGACCGCGCAGGAAAGCCATGCCGCACTCAACTTGCCCGAGGCCGACTGGACGGTGCTCGAGGTGGGCACCCGCGATCGGGTCGGCACCGGTCCCGATCACCACCAGGCCGAGCTGGCCGACAACGTGATCGCGTTGCGCCGCAACGGCTGAGTCAGCCCGAGCGGTCGGCCGGAACCAGCCAGGCGGCGGCGTACGGCGCCAGCCAGTAGTTGCCGTCCTCGGCCAGGGTCGGGATCGAGTTCGTCACCAGATCGTAGGGTGATTCCAGCTCGAGGCCGGCCATCCGCCAGGCCGGCCAGGCTCGCCAATCCGGTGTCACGTTGTAGAGCCCCAGCAGCGGGCCGATCG
>Ga0187809_10000487_pt1 | contig 21000 bp, 18 predicted proteins | sample NC_wetland_sal_i_8_FD_132415 | JGI IMG/M metagenome (GOLD analysis project Ga0187809, IMG submission 132415) | Wetland sediment microbial communities from Neuse River Estuary, North Carolina, USA - ASW_4 | ecosystem: Environmental > Aquatic > Freshwater > Wetlands > Sediment | place: USA: North...
CCATGCAGAGCACCGCCAGCGACCAGAGCAGGCCCGTCGAGCGCGGAACGGCTCCTCCGCCCAGCAGCACCGCCCGTCCGTAGAAGAAATTGCCGACGCCTAACGCAACGGCTCCGGCCGTGAGGCCGGCGGAGAGCCGCGCGCCCAGCACTTCGCCGCGCCACACGAGCAGCAGCACGATCAGCATCAGGTTCGCGGCGCCCAGCGCGTTCCAGGCCAGGGCGACGAGCCGCATCGCCGGATCGGTCGCCGCCGCGGATGGCCCGACGCCGGGATACGCCGACAGCTGCGCGATCACGATCACCGCCGCCGCGATCAGCAGAAGTGCGTCGACCATCGCCTCGAACCGTATCCAGTTGCGGTGGCGGTAGCGCGTCAGCGCCATCGCGAAGCCGACCATCGCGCTCACCTGCAGCGCGATGCCCGTGAACGCTTCGACGTACGGCGGGCGCGGCGGCTCGCCCGTGACCATCTCGACGATCGTCCACGACGCGTGCCCGATCAATCCGAACGCCGCGGCTAACGCAAGCGCCGTGAACAGCGCGCGCCGGGTGCCGCGCGACCGGTTCCGCGCATCGGCGAACATCGCCATGCACGCCGCGAATTCAGCCGTCAACAACAGGTCGGAACCGAGCGCGCCGCCGGGCACGTGGCCCGATCCAAGCACTGCGATCGCTGCGACCGCGAGCGCACCGGCGACCACGACCGGAGCCGGCTGCGACGAGATATATGAAAACCGACTCATGCCCAGCGGGGTATCACCAAAGTGCGCGTTGATGCTGGGGAAAGCGCTGCGGAAGCGCGCGGGCGACGGGCGTGTGTCGAAATGGAACCGCTCGAGGAAATGACGCCCGAACGGCTGTTTCGTTGCGTGTCCGCTCGCCGGGCGTCGCTCACGTAATGTCGCCCGGCGATCCGATACCGGGACCGGCGCTGCGCGGCGACTCGATCGGCAGGAGCAGGAGAACAATCATGTCGAAGGCGTGGCGCGACCACGACGATTGGCAGGACGATGAACCAGAGGAGCCTCAGTGGTCGGAGGAGTTGTCATTCGGTGATCCGGACGCGTGGCGCGGCGGCGTGTACGACGCCGCATACGACGCGTGGAAGCGCGACGATACCGAGTGGCCCGAATGGGATGCTGGCCCCGAATATCAGATGTGGAAGCGCCTGGCGGATGATGAGCGCTAGCCAGAGCGCCGCGCGCGCCTAACCCTACCGGATGATCGTCCCGAAGCGGCTCCAGCGCACACGAAGGTCCTGGAAGTCGAACGACATGTAGATGAACATCGGCTTGCCGCGAATGTTCGCGCGCGGAACGAAGCCGTAGTAACGCGCATCGACCGAGTTGTACCGGTTGTCGCCCAACGAGAAATAGTGCCCCGCCGGCACGACGAACGGACCCCAGTTGTCGTGCGAGGGATGCGCGGGCGGCTGTCCAAAACGCGATCCCTTGATCTCGAACGGGATCTGCCAATTGAAGAGCGAGTCGGGTGTGTCGACGAAATCGTATGGTTTGTCGCCCACACCGAATCCCTGTCGTTGGGCAATCCCGTTCACGTACAACATGCCGTCGCGCATGTACAACGTGTCGCCAGCCACTCCCACCAAACGCTTCACCACGATCGGGGTGAGCTCGTCTTTCACGCGCATGCTCGCGGGCAGTCGATCCTGCGATGGCGATTGGTACACCACCACCTCGCCGCGATGCGGATCGCGGAAGCCGGGCAAATTGTAGTGCGTGAACGGGACGTGCGCCCCGAAAATCATCTTGTTGGCGAAGAGAAAATCGCCCACGAGCAGCGTCGGCTCCATGCTCTCCGACGGAATGCGATACGCCTCGACGATGAACGTGGTGACGAACAGAAAGATCACCGCCGCCGCGATGATCGTGCGGCTCCACTCGATGAGCGAATCGCGCGCCGATTTCTTGGGACCGCGCGCTTCGGCCACGACGTTCTTTCGCTTCGATGGCGCCGGTGTGTTTTTCTTGTTCTTGTTCTTCGCGGCCACTGCCATGTCGTGTCGGCGTGAGAGCAACATGATCGCGGGCACATCTGCAGGTGCGCCTTACGATCGTCTGCGTATTCTGGGCCGCGACCAGCGGAAAACCAAGACCCCGGCCCCGTGCGTCCTGGATGTGCGACGGGGGCGTCCCGCTATGGCACGCCCCCTTCGTCTGCTCGACGCGTTGAGCCGCCGTCGAGTGAGAATTACTTCATGTGCTTGCTGGCGAGTTTCGTCATCTCGAACATCGACACCTGCTTCTTGCCATTGAACACGCGGCCGAGTTTGTCGTCGGCGTTGATCATGCGCTTGTTCTTCGAGTCCTGCAGATTGTTGCGCTTGATGTAGGCCCACAGCTTCTTCGTGATCTCGGTGCGAGGCATCCCACCGCTGCCGACCACTGCCGCGAGCGCATCATCGGGCTGCATCGGACGCATGAACGCCGGGTTGGGCGCGCGCTTCTTCCGCGGCGCAGCCTTGCGTGCTGCCTTCCGTCCACCCTTCCTGGCCGCTTTCTTCGCTGTGCGCTTCGAACCCTTCTTCGCGCCGCGCTTCTTTTTGGTGGCCATCGATGGTCTCTCCCGATTGGTTGAATGGATCTCGTCCTAGAGAAGAACAGGGCTCCGTCGGGCCACAAACTAAGAAGGTCCTACAGCAGCGCAATAGGGGCGCACACGATTTCTCCCTCTGTAGACGTGGATTTCCCTCTGGGAATTCCTCTCTGGCGGCGTTCACCAGTCTCGATACATTGGGCTCGACCCATGAATCCGCCATCAGGCTCACCAGCGTATCGAGCGCATACTCCCGTGCGCACGCCGACGCCGTCGATTCCCGCGCGCGACCACGCGGCGCTCACCAACGCGGAGCTCGTGCACCGCATCGCCGGTGGCGACCAACGCGCGCTCGGCGCGCTCTATGACCGGCAGGTGACGCTCGTGCATTCGCTCGCGCTGCGCCTCCTCGGCGACGCCGACGACGCCGAGGATGTCGTGGAGGAAACCTTCTGGCAGGTGTGGCGGTACGCGTCGCGATACGATGCATCGCGCGGCTCCGTGTCGACGTGGCTGTGCTCCATCGCGCGCAGTCGCGCGCTCGATCTCCTGCGCGCCGCGCGCCGGCGCCCCGAGCGCAACGCAACGTCCATCGACAGCGCCGACGACACCGCGCTCGCCTCACCGAACACGAGTCCACTCGACGGCGCCGAGCAGAACGAGCAGCGCGCGCTCGTCCGCAGCGCGCTCGCCGACTTGCCGCCCGAACAGCGCGAGTCGATCGAGCTCGCGTACTTCGCCGGCCTGAGCCAATCGGAAATCGCCGAGCGCGTGGGCCAACCGCTCGGCACCATCAAAACGCGCATCCGTCTCGCGATGATGAAACTCCGCGCGCGATTGTCGTCGCTCCGGGAGAGCGCGACGTGACACACGCCGAAGCGCAGGAGCTGCTCGGCGCGTTGTCGCTCGACGCCACGTCGAGCGCGGAGCGAGAGGCCGTGCTCGCGCACGTCGCCGAATGCGACGACTGCGCACGCGAGTTGGGCGAGCTGCGCGACGCCGCGCACAGCATGGCGCGGCTCGCGCCCGAGGCGCCCATGGATCCGGCGCGACAGGCGCGCGTGCGTGCGCACCTCCTCGCACGCGCGGCCGAGCGTGCCCAACCGGCACATGCGCCGCTACCTGGATCCGTGAAGCCCGCGTCGATCGCGATGCCGCCGCGCCGCCTCACGCACGTCTCGACCGCGCGCCTCGTAGCCGCCGCGGCGATCGTGTTGGTCGGCGTCGCGCTGGCACTCTGGGCCGTGTCAGCCGAACAGCGCGCGAGCGCACTGCAGCGCGACACGCAGCGATTCCTCGCCGCCCAACGGAGTTTCGAGCGGGAAATCGCTGCGCGCGACTCCGCGTTGGCCGACCGTCAAGCCTTGCTCGATGCGATGACGGGAGCCGGCGTACAGGTGATCGAAGCCGGCGCGCCGAGTGCGCGCCAGCCATCAGCCAAGATGTTTTGGGATCAGATCACCAGTCAGTGGACGTTCGTCGCCCATAACCTGCCGCGCGCCGAGCCCAACCGAACGTACCAGCTGTGGCTGATCACGCGCGCCCAACGGAAGATCAGCGCCGGCGTGTTCGCCACGAGCGCGTCTGGCGACGCGCTCGTGATCGCCCACTATTCACTCCCGAAAGATTCGCTCGCGGCGATCGCCGTGACCGACGAACCCTCGGGCGGCTCCCCCCAACCCACGACGACGCCGGTGTTGGTCGGGCCGTACCGATGAGGTACGGACGAGGCGCTCACACCTGGAGCCGATACCCCGTCTTCCGCACGGTTAGGAGGTGGCGCGGCGAACCGGGATCGCGCTCCAGCTTCCGCCGGAGCTCCGCCATGTGCGTGTCCACCGTGCGGCTCACGATTTCGGCGTCGTAGCCCCACACTTCGTGCAGCAGCTCGAGACGCGACGCAACCTGACCGTTGCGCTGGATGAGCGCCATGATCAGATCGAACTCCTTTGGCCGTAGGGGCACCGGCTCGCCGGAGCGCAGCACCTCGTGCGTGGCCGGTCGTACTTCGACTTCACCAAATCGCACCGGCGGCGGCGGCACCTTCTGCGCAACCGGCATCGGCGACGCCGCACTGCGGCGCAGCAGTGCTTCGACGCGCGCCAGGAGCTCCATCAGGCTGAACGGCTTGGTGACGTAGTCGTCCGCGCCCCAGCGGAACCCACGCACCTTGTCGGCTTCATCGCCGCGCGCCGTGAGCACCAGCACGGGCCCGGCGAATCCGTCCTGCCGTAACAATCGCAGCAGCCGATAGCCGTCGAGCTTCGGCAGCATGAGATCGAGCATGATCAGATCGGGATGCACCGCGCGCGCTTGCGACAGCCCTTTCACGCCGTCGCCGGCGATCGACACATCGTATCCTTCGAGCTCGAGGTTGGTCTTGAGACCGGACGCGAGATCAGTGTTGTCTTCGACGATCAGGATGCGGTGCATGCGAACTCCCTGGCTCGTTGCAACTCCCTGGCTCGTACTATCGTGCGGCAGCGAGATCATGCGTTCCTCCTTCGGACGGTATACTCCCCGCTCCACCCTCTCCGCCTCCGACGCGAGCACCGGGTAACTCCACGACAAAGCGCGCTCCGCCAGACGGCGCCTCATCCACGCGGCACGTGCCTCCGTGCAGCGTTACCAACTGCCGCACCACCGAGAGCCCGATGCCGCTCCCCGTGGATACGGAATACTCTCCGCTGTGCAACCGTACGAATGGATCCCAGATTCGTTTGCTCTCCGATTCCGGCACGCCGTCGCCCTCGTCGTCCACGCACAACACCGCGCGATTGCGCTCGAGCGAGAGGCTAACCGCAACCGTCTGTCCATCGGGACCGTACTTCACCGCGTTGTCCAGCAGGTTGAGCAGGATCTGCCGCAACGCTCCCTCATCCACGGGCGCCACGACGCGCTCGTCCAACGCCAATCGGAGCGTCGTCTGCCGTACCTTCGCCAGCGGCTCGAACGACTCGATGATCTCGCGAACCAGGGGCGCCAGCGGCCGTGCCTGCGCGGAGACGTGCGTCGCGCGACGCTCTGTGCGCGAGAAGAGGAGCACGTTGTCGACCAGATGACCCAGCCGTCGCGCCTCTCGCAGGATCACGCGCAGCGCATCGCTCCGACCGCGCTCCGTGGTCACCCGACCGAACGACAGCGACTCGGCGAACAGGACGATCTGCGCCAGCGGCGTCCGCAACTCGTGCGACATGCTCGACGTAAAATCCGCGCGGAGGTGCGCGAGTTCCTCGGCGCGCCGCGAGAGGTGGAACGCCACCACCACGAGGGCTCCCGTGCAGAGCAGGAGTGCAACGAGGAGCGGCACGCGGTTCCGCGGAATGCCGCCCCGCAGCAGCATGTCCGCCGCCTGCTGGCGAACCGCGATCTGCACGGTGGGGCCTTCGGCGAACCGCCACAGCTGCTGCGTGGCGCCGAACTCGGTGAGTCCTTTGACCGGCGACTGGTACATCACGCGGCCGCCGGCGTCCCACACGGTAATCGACAGCAGCGAGTCGTTAGGCAGCCCGCGGCTCAGCGACCGCGGCACCAACGGCGTCGCCTTCGCGAGCTGCGGCAGCACCGTCTGCGCATAGGTGCGGAAGACGATCGAGAAGCCGTACACCATGTTGGGCGCCGCGTGGATGCCGCGGATGTACGCCATCAAGAAGATCTGGGTGTCGTGCGAGGAGCTGTCGACCATGACCCAGAGCGACCGGTCGTGCGGGCCCGCGCCCTCGGACGATGCGGTCACCGTGTCGAAGTTCGCACGCAGCGAATCAAGCAATCGCCCTCGCTCGGCGTCGTTCGGCATGGCCTCGCCGCTGACGTCCATTTTGTGCGACGACAGATCGTAGCTGAAGACGTAGCGCGGCGACGGCACGTACATCCAACCCCAGTCGCGCATCTGACCGGCGGCGTTACGCAAGGTCGAGAGTGGATAGACATGGTCGGCTTCCATCGTCGCCGAGCCCGCGCCGACCGACGAGAGAATGGCCATGGAGCCGCCGTAGAGCGCCTTGCCCGCCGCGTCGGTGAAGTTCGCCGCCGCGAATTCCGCGTAGTCGCGCATCGCATCCTCGGCCGCTGCGCGGTGCGAGCTGGTCGAGAGCCACGCCACCCATGTGATGGCGCCGGCGACGACGAGCGTCAGCAGCAAGACCGCGACGAGCGGGGCCGCGGAGGCTGACGACGATGGACGCGGCGGACTCTTGGCCATGCTACCCTCGTGAATCGGAAGCTCGCGCGTGTCCACGAAACGGACGGCTATCTGACGATGCGCAGCGTATCGATGACCATCAGGCAAGCTGACAAACACCGGACGTGGTCCGGACGTCCGTTGGACGCCGCCGCGCTCTACTTGGTTTACATACGACGCCCGTCAAAATGCAGTTTCGCGGGGACGTCAGGCATCGGACAAGGCCATCGAGCGCAAGAGCTGCAACATTTCGACATCGTTCGGGTCCGGTGCGAGATTGTCCTCGGACTCGGGTTCCGCGCGATGCGGCGTTTCGAGAATTAACGGGACGCCCAAGGTGCGACGGTCGGCGAGGAGCCAGCGGAACGGCTCGACCCCGATCTTTCCCTGGCCCAGGAGGGCGTGTCGGTCGCGATTCGATCCCTGCGCGCCTTCACTGTCGTTCAGGTGAAAGAACGACGGCGGTTCGCCGCAGGCAGACTCGAACGCATCCAGCACAGCCCGCTGTGCATCGGCCGACGACACGATGTCGTGTCCCGCCGCAAACAGGTGGCATGTGTCGAGGCCGTAGCCCACCCGGCTGCGCAGCCCGGCCGGGATGCCGGCGAGAATGGCTCGCACTTCGTGCGGCGTGCGGCCGACGGTGAGGCCGGCGCCCGCTGTATTCTCGACCAGAAGGCGCGTCGGGCCGGGCACGCTCTCGAGCGCCTGCGTCATTGCTCGGGCGACGCGCGCGGTGGCCGCATCGGGATCGCCGCCCAACGCAGCGCCCGGGTGGAAGCACACCGCGCCCACGCCGAGCGCCGTGGATCGCTCGAGCTCCTTCGCGAGGCCCGCCGCCGATCGGCTCCATTTCTGCTCGTCGGCCGTCGCGGTGTTGAGGACGTACGCCGCGTGGACCTGGATGTTGGCCGGATTGAAGCCGGTGGACGCGACCGCTCCGCGGAATCGTTCGACGCGCTCGCCGCGAATGGAGGACTTGTCGCCGTAGTAGGTCGGAATCGCGGTGAAGAGTTGCAGCGCGTCCATGCCGGCGGCCGCGGCGCGCAACACGGCGGTCTGGATGCCGCCTTCGTCCGACGCGTGCGCGCCGAAGATGAACCGGCGTGCCTGGCCGCCGGCGCTCCCGTTAGGCATTCACGACCCGTCCGACGAGAGGTCGATCATGCGCGATCCGCCGCTCAGATACTCGACGCTGCGCGGGTCCTGCAGTTGGCCTAACCGCTTGACGATCGCGGCGATCCGCGCGCTTTGCGCGTGAATCGACTCGCCGAGCGCGCGGAGCTCCGCGTTGGCGCTGGCGATGGCCGCGATCGCCTGCGCTTCGATCATGAGCGTGGTGAGCGGGTTGTTCACTTCGTGTTGCACGGCGATCGCGGTTTCGCCGATGCCCGCGAGCCACTGGGCGCGCGCCAGCCTGTCCACGGCATCCCGGCGTTCCGCGTCGAGCGCGATGCGGCGCTCGGCGATGGCGAGGCGCGCCATGAGCTGGGTCGGCTCGAGCGGCTTCATGAGGTAGTCGTCGGCGCCCGCTTCGAGCGCCGTCTGCACGTCCTCCGGTGTGTCGCGTCCCGTGACGACGAGCAGGAACGTGTGGCGCGTCGCATCGCCGGCGCGCGCGCGGCGGCAGACCTCGAGTCCATCGACGACCGGCATGTTCCAGTCGAGCACGGCCAGGGGCGGCGGGTCGCTCGCGATCGCGGTCCACGCGGCGTCGCCGTCCGCGCTCACGGCGACGTCGTGGCCGCGCCGCTCGAGGGCGCCCCGCAAGAGCCGCTGCATCACCGGATCGTCGTCGGCGAGCACCACGCGCATCAGCCCATCCCCGTCATTTGCCGCTGCCTAACGGGGCCACGTCCACGACCGTGGCCGCCGCGCCGCGGCCGCCGGTCGCGTCGCCGGACGTCCAGCCCACGGCGACGATGCCGCGGCCTAACGCAATCCGCGGATCGCTCGCCCGCTCGGTGCCCGACGACACGGGCATGCGCGCCGCGAAGACGTGGCCGGCGGTGTACGACACCGCCACGCCCACCCGGGCGTCGTCCGCGTTCGGATACTCGTACGCCACGAGCACCGTATCGCCGTGCGCCGCGACGTCGGCGTGCGCCGGATCGTCGCCGAAGAACACGCCGACCGGATCGTGCCACGTTGCCCCCCGATCCTGCGAGTGCGCGTACCAGACACCGGCGCCGTCCTTGGGCACGATGAAGTACGCGAGGTGCAAATACCCGCTCGCCGAGTCGGCGGCGATCGCCGGGTTAGGCCGAGCGCAGCCGAGCGGCGCGTGGTCGCGCGCGTCGGCCACGACGGGCGCGCTCCAGGAGCCGCCGCCGTTGATCGAGCGCGACACCATGAGCTGCGCGCTGCTGTCGGCGCGCGGCTGCCACCACGCGACGAACCAGCTGGCGCCGCCCGCCGGCGCGAACACGATCGAGCTCGGGCATGCGTTCGGCGGCGCCACGAATGGAGCCGTGGCCGCAACGCCCAACGCAGGCCTCGCCCCCGCGTCGATCGCAAGGCGCCAGCCCGCGCCCGGCGCGTTGGGCGTGCGCATCGCCTCGCGCCACGTGAATGGCCCCCGATCGCACGCGCCACAGCACGCCGTCGCAATCGCGAGCACGGCAAAGCGGCGCAGCGTGGCGCCGTCGACGCGGGTCCGGCTCGAACGGAAAGGCACGCCGGCAATCTAACCGCCGGCAGCTACCCGCTGGTGGATGCCTGCGGTACCCGCGCCCTCGCCCACACGGCAATGCGATAGAGCGGATAACTCACCGCCAACAGCGCGAGCGCCTCGGCGGTGAGGCGCCAATCCGCGACGACGTCGCCCACCAGGAACGCCAGCGATCCGACGAGCGCCAAACCGGTCGTCCAGGGATAGCCCCACGCGCGGTAGGGCCGCGGACGGTCCGGCTCCCGTCGGCGAAGCAGAAACAAGGCCGAGAACGACACGATGTAGTTCGCCACGAAATACAGGGCGGCGACCGCGATGACGCTCTTGAACACGCCCGTCGCGATGAACGCCAACGCCACGCCCGCGCTCGCGGCGAGCGACACCGTGGGCGTCCCCGTCGCCGAGACGCGCGCGGCGGCGGCTGGGAACAAACCGTCCTGGCTCATGGCCACGGGAACCCGCGATGACATGAGCAGCAGGGCGTTCACGCTGCTGATCAGCAGCAGCACCGTTAGGCCGTTGACGACCATGGACCCGCGCGCGCCGAAGAGCGCGCCCGCCGCCGATGACGCCACGAGCGGGACGTTCGCCATGCCCGGCAGCGACAGGACGTACGCAAAGGCCAGGTTGAGCAGCACGTAGACCGCGATCACGGACATCACGCCGCCCAGCATCGAGCGCGGGATGTCGCGCCCCGGATCGTGGACCTCCTCCGAGAAATACACGACGCCGTTCCAGCCGTCGTACGTGTAGATGATCGACTGCATCGAAAGAACGATGGCCGCGAACAGCGCCGCGCCGACGGGAGCGGCGGCCGCCGCTGGTACGTTAGGCGCCGACGTGCGGAGCAGGAAGCACGCGGCGATGAGCGCAACGAGCGCCAGTCCCTTGAGCAGACTCGTGATCGCTTGCGAGCGTCCGCTCGTGCGCTGCCCCCGCCACAGGATGGCCGTGAACACCACCACCGTCGCCGCCGCTACCCAGTTGGACAGCGGCTTCATCGCCGGTACCAACTCGCCCACCGAGGTGCCGATGACCATCGACACCGCGGCGGTGCTCGCGCATGTCGAGAGCCAGTCGCTCCACCCAATCACGAACCCCGGAAACGATCCGAACGCATGTCGCGCAAACACATATTGGCCGCCCGACCTCGGCAACATCGCGCCGAGCTCGGCCAGGCTGAGCGCACCGAGCAGCGCGTAAAGGCCCCCAGCGACCCACACGCCGAAAAACAGCGCCGGTGTCGGCAACCGTCCCGCGATCTCACCCGGCGTGGCCAGGATGCCGGCGGCGATCGTGTTCCCGATGATCACCGCGAGTCCGAACACCACGCCGAAAATGCGAAGCAGTCGTCCGCCGCTTTCGACCTTGGACGAAGTCATGGCTCGTGTGTGTGAGATCGGGACGTGCGCGACCGTTGACCGAGCTGGACGCGCGAAAGGGAGCCGTATGATGCCACGCAAGGTTCGCTGCGGCCAGACCGACACGTCCGTTGGCCGGCTCCGACGCGGTGCGGTATCTTTAGCGCCCGGCCGACACACGTGTCCGCCGTTGGCCCGACGGAGGAACCTCATGTCCGCACCAGCAGCCCGCACGCGCAAGCGCGCCACCGCAGCACCGCGCGCCAAGACGAATAGCACCGCGCCCGCACCGGCGACGCCGCACCACACGCCGATGACCGCCGCCTTCAACGGCACCCGCGCCATGCCAGTGCCGATCAACGAGGCGATCCGGTCGTACGCACCGGGTTCGCCGGAGCGAAAGGAGCTCAAGGCGCGCCTGCGCGCGATGGCCGCCGAACGCATCGACATCCCGCTCGTCATCGGCGGACGCGACGTCCGAACGGGCGCAACTGCTCCCACGGTGATGCCGCACGACCACCACCACGTGCTCGCCGACTATCATCTGGCCGACGCGAAGCACGTGACTAACGCAATCGACGCCGCGCGCGCCGCGCATCGCGAGTGGTCGCGCTGGTCGCTCGACGATCGCGCCGCCGTTTTCCTTCGCGCCGCCGAGCTCCTCGCCACCACCTGGCGCGCGACGCTCAACGCGGCGACGATGCTCGGCCAATCCAAGACGGCGTTCCAGGCCGAGATCGACTCCGCCTGCGAGCTCATCGACTTCTGGCGGTACAATCCGTGGTTCGCGCAGGAACTCTACGCCGAGCAGCCGCGCTCGGATCACGCGCAGTGGAATGCGCTCGAGTATCGACCGCTCGAGGGCTTCGTGTACGCCGTGACGCCCTTCAACTTCACGTCGATCGCAGGCAATCTGCCGACGGCGCCTGCGCTCATGGGCAACACGGTGGTCTGGAAGCCCGCGAGCAGCGCGATGCTTTCGGCGCACTACATCATGAAGGTGCTGGAGGCGGCAGGCTTGCCGCCCGGCGTCATCAACCTCGTCTCGGGCGACGCCGCGGCGATCTCCTCGCAGCTCATCGGGCATCGCGATTTTGCCGGCGTGCACTTCACGGGCAGCACCGGCGTGTTCAATGGGATCTGGAAGCAGATCGGCGAGAACATCGCGTCGTATCGCTCGTATCCGCGCATCGTCGGTGAAACCGGCGGAAAGGATTTCATCGTCGCGCACGCCTCGGCCGACCCCGTTGCGTTAGCCGTGGCCGTCACGCGCGGCGCGTTCGAATACCAAGGGCAGAAGTGCTCGGCCGCGAGCCGGATTTACGTGCCGCAGTCGTTGTGGCCGGAGGTCCGCGACCGCATCGCCGCGATGATCGAGGACATTGCCGTGGGCGACGTCGCCGATTTCCGCAATTTCATGGGAGCGGTGATCGACAAGAGAGCGTTTACGAAGATCGGTGAATACGTGGCCGAGGCCAAGCGCAGCGCGCGCATCATCGCCGGCGGCGGGACCAACGGAGACGAGGGGTACTTCATCGAGCCGACGCTCGTCGAGACGCGCGACCCCGGCTTCCGCTTGCTGTGCGAGGAAATCTTCGGGCCCGTCGTCACCGCGCACGTCTATCCCGACGCCAAGTACGAGGAGACGCTCGGCGTGATCGATCGCACGTCGCCGTACGCGCTCACCGGAGCCGTCTTCGCCACCGATCGCGCGGCGGCGCAGCTCGCTATGTCGGTGCTGCGCGACGCGGCCGGCAACTTCTACATCAACGACAAACCGACCGGCGCCGTGGTTGGCCAGCAGCCGTTCGGCGGCGCGCGGGCGTCGGGCACGAACGATAAAGCCGGCTCGAAGCTCAACCTAACGCGCTGGGTGAGCGCGCGCGCCATCAAGGAGAATTTCAATCCACCCACGGACTATACGTATCCGTTCATGGGTGAAGCCTGATGCGGGCGCGGTTCTACACCTGCGACGTGTTCACCAATCAATTGTTCGGCGGCAATCCGCTCGCGGTGTTTCCCGACGCGAGCGGGATCCCCGAGGGCGCGCTGCAGAGCTTGGCGCGCGAGTTCAACCTCTCCGAGACGGTGTTCGTGTACCCGGCGCAGCAGCGCGAGCACACGAAGCGCCTGCGCATTTTCACACCGGCTGCCGAGCTCCCGTTTGCCGGGCACCCGACCATCGGCGCGGCGCACACGTTGGCCACGTTAGGCAGGTTTCCGCTGCGGGGCGCCGAAACGAACATCGTGTTCGAGGAGGGCGTGGGTCCGGTGCCGGTGCTCATCCGCGCCACGGACGGCAAACCGACGTTCGCGCAGCTCACCGCCGCACAGGCGCCAGAGATCGGGCCGCCGACGCCCGGCCGCTCGACGATCGCTGATGTGTTGGGCCTCGAGGCGGCGGACATCCAGGGCGGCATGACGGCGCCGCAGGGCGTGTCGTGCGGCCTGCCGTTTCTCATCGTGCCGCTCAAGGACCGCGACGCCGTTAGGCGGGCGCACGTGCGCATGGACCACTGGGAATCGTCGGTCAAATCGTACTGGGCGCCGCAGATGCTCGTCTTCTCGCGCGACGCGGAGCGCGAGGGCGCCGACCTGCACGTGCGCGTGTTCGTGCCAGGACTGAGTGTCCCCGAAGATCCCGCCACTGGCTCGGCCGCGACGGCGTTGGGCGCCTACCTTGCCGCCCGCGACACGCAACCCGATGGCACGCTGCGCTGGGTCGCGGAGCAAGGCGTGGAGATGGGACGCCCGAGCGTGCTCGAGATCGTCGTTGAGAAAGTGGGCGGCGAGATCCGCAGCGTGAAGGTCGGCGGCGAGACGGTGATGGTTTCCGAAGGCGAGATCGAGATCGGAAACTGACTGACGCGACGCCGCTCGGAATTTTGGGACGCGCACGGTCTATTACCTGACGAGCCGCCGGTGGCGGTTTCTCGTCGAGCGGCCGGTGGTGGGCGGGATGATCTTCGGCGCGTGCGTGTCTCTCTTCATGCATTACGTGGTGGTCCCGTTGTCGGCCGCAGGACCGAGCCACCTGTCGTTCGCACTCAAGAGTGCGGAGTTCGTGGAGCACTGGTTCTGCGTCGGGCCGCCGATCGCGTTTCCCGTTAGGAGATTCGGCGGCTGAGCGTAAGTTGGGCAGCCGTCGTGGCGAGCGTAATCAGCTGCTGAACTGGGCCTTGGTATAGACTAGTGAACCACATCTGAGTTTTAGGCGAGCATCTGGTTCCGGTACTTATGCCCATGAAGAAACGGACAAAGCACGGTCACTCAGTACAAAGCACGGACCGCTCGGCTGCCGTGCGAGCATCGCGCTGGCGCGAGGTCGCTTCGACGGGGTCTTAAACGACAGTCACTTTGTGTTCCCGCAGGAGGCACTTCCCCCGACAGCCGAGCGGTCCGTGCTTTGTCCTGAGTGACCGTGCTTTGTCCGTTTCTTCATGAGCAGATGAGTGCAACACGCCGCGTTGGATTGCTCCGCGCGCGCTGGTGGCGTTGTCTCGGTGCGATCACCATTCGGACGCAGGCCACCGCCACGCGCCTTGGGCATCCGCGCATGAATAAGATGGACACGTCACGCGCACTGCCTGGAACGCTGCAGGCCTGGTCTCGTGCGATTGCCATTTCGGACCAATCCGCTAGTCATCGCCGCGAACGCCGAATAAATTGACGCGCATTGCCTTCTGCGCGCACTCCGGATGGCAGCCGCGGTAGAACGGCACGGGTTCTCCGCAAATGGAGCAGAACCTATCGGCGTCAATCTTTATGGCTCCGCATCGCAGCTTGGTTAGTCCGGCGGCCAGAGGCTATCGACATCAATCGAGACCGTGTGCCGGGTCCCTGTTCATAAGGACGTGACGCCGCTCTGGCCGATGTGCTGTTAGAGCCGCCAGTCGCACAGCGCCGCCTAGCTCCAGTTCACCCTCCGTTGTGCACATCCGCCGGCGACGAGCCTCGATCTGTCGAGTTGTGTCGAGACGTCGGCCGCTGGCCATGGCAGTTCGCGCGGCGCGCGTGAAACCAAACAGGGCCCACGGTACTCGCCGCGTCAATTCAGAGATGGACTGATCGACCTCCGACTTGGTCGCCGGGAACGATAGCTGCCGCCAATGCCATACTTGGCCGGGACCGTACAGAGTGTGAAGCACCAATTCGTGCGTTACCTCGACCGGCAAGGGCACGTACGAGCTGATGGCCCAGCGCGTGATTCGCCGGCGGTAGACCCAACAAATCGCGGTCAAAGGCACCGCCTCGCGCGTGTCGCCGTAGCACGCGCTCACCGACTCGCTGCCAAAGTCGGCGGCGCCGACCCGCTGGCGTAGGCCCTCGCCACGGGCCTCGCTCATGACACGTCGCTGCTCAGCCTCTTCGAATAGACTTCGCCGGGCGCACGCCGGGTGGCAATCGCTCCAGAAGCCCGCACTGCGACCGCAGACTTTGCAGTCTGGCATGACCAATCTCGACAGCCTTCGTCGATTGGAGGGACACGGCGCCGGTTTGGCGTGACGCACGCTAACGATGTCTAACGCGCGATTACTTCACGATCGCTTGACGGACGTCGATCCGCCAGGTGAGGAACGCAGCGCCGCGGCGTCGAGACCGGCGTCCGTCGGTGCGGGGAGATGTTGCACGCGGGCCTTCAAACTATGGTGTGACTACTCCGCCCGCAGCGCCGTCAACGGGTCGAGCCGCGCCGCACGCCGCGCCGGAATCCAACAGGCCAGGAGCGACGCGCCCGCCAGGACCGCCGCGCCCACGACGTAGGTCACCGGGTCGAACGGACCCGTGTCGAACAGCAGCCGCGCGATCGCCGCGCCGGCACCCGCCGCCGCCAGCGCGCCGATCGCGATGCCGCCGCCCGCAAGGCGGAGCCCGTCGCGCACGACCAGCCGCGACACATCGCCCGGCCGCGCGCCTAACGCAACCCGCACGCCGAGATCCGGCGTCCGCTGCGCCACCGAGTACGACAGCACGCCGTACAACCCCACCACCGCCAGCGCCAACGCCGCCGCGGCGAATCCGGTCAGCAGCCACACGAGAAACCGTCGCGTCGCCACCGAGCGCGACACCACGTCGCCCAGCGTCGTACCGCCGAACACCGGCAAGCCGCCGTCCACCGACCAGATCGTCCGTTGGATCGCGTCGAGCATCGCCTGCGGATCCGACGCCGTCCGCACGATGAACACCGCAAACTGCGTCGCGCCGCTCTGGAGCTGGAACGCCGACCCGTAGATGGTCGGCTGCACCGGCGCGTCGAGCCCGCCCACCCGCACGTCGCCCACCACGCCCACGATCGTGAGCGGGCGCCCGCCCCACTTGATCACGCGGCCCACCGCGTCTCCGTTAGGCCAATACTGCCGCGCCATGCTCTCGTTGATCACCGCCGACCATGGCGCGTCGGGCAGGTCCGCGGGGCCGAACGTCCGGCCGCGGAGCAACGCAATGCGCATCACACGGAAATAGTCGTCGCCCACGAGCGCGTTGGCGGCCCAGTGGTATTCGTTCGGATCACGACCGTCGACAGTGAATCCGATCTGCCGCTCGTCCGCCATCGGCAGGTGCGTCGTGAATCCGACCGCCTGCGCACCCGGCAGCGCCCGCAGCCGCTCGAGGATCGACTGCTCCGCCGTACGCCGCTTGTCATCGCTCGCATAGCGGTGATAGTCGAACGTGGTACGCGCCACCACCACGCCGCTCGGATCGAATCCCGGCGGAACGTCGAGCACGCGGATCAGGCTGCGCACGAGCAATCCGGCGCTCACCACGAGCATCATCGCGCTCGCCGCCTCGAACACCACGAGCGCGCTGCGCAGCCGATGCCGCGCGTGTCCGCCGCCGACGTCTCGCCGCCCCGACTTGAGCGTTTCCCCCGCGTCGCTCCCGGCCGAGCGGAGCGCCGGCACCACGCCGCACACGAGGGCCGTGACTAACGCGAGCACGGCCGTGAACGCGAGCACGAGCCCGTCGACGTGCGCCTGCGCGAGCCCCGCAATGTTGTCGGGTCCGACGCGGCGAATCACGGCCACCATGGCGATCGCCAATCCGATGCCGACCGCACCGCCCGCCGCGGCGAGCAGCAGCGCCTCGATCAGCGCCTGGCCGATCACGTGCCCCGCGCCCGCGCCTAACGCTCGCCGCAGCGCCATCTCCGGTCGGCGCGACACGGCGCGCGCCAGCAGCAGATGCGCCGCGTTCGCGCACGCGATGAGCAGCACGACCGCCACCGCGCTCGCCAGGGCGAGGAGCAACGGACGCGCATCGGCGCGCGCATCGGCAACGAGGCCGTCCACCGTGGCCTGCGTCTGCACGTTGCCGGTATAGATGGCGGGATACTCCGCGCGGAATTCGTTCACGATCCGCGACACATCGCCGCGCGCCCGATCGATCGTCACGCCGGGCGCGAGGCGCGCCACCATCCGCACGTCGTAGCTCTCGGCCCGGGCGGCGAGGGCCGCGCGCGTGAACACGAGCGGCGTCCACAACTCCGCCTTGTCCGACAGCGGCATCCCGGGCCACGGAAACTCGAAGCCTTTGGGCATCACGCCCACGACGGTGAACGATTGCTCGTCGAGCCGCACCGTGCGCCCGACGATCGCCGGATCGGCGCCGAACCGCCGCTGCCACAACGGGTAGCTCAGGATCGCGACGCTCCCCGCCCCCTCCTGGCCGTCGGCCGCCGCGAAATCCCGCCCGACGAACGGCCTCACGCCGAGCGTCGCGAAGAGATTGGGCGTGACCCGGGCTGCCGCCAGGCGTTCGGGCGGCCCGTCGCCGGTGAGGTCGAGGTCGACGGTCGAGAAACCGGCCATCGAGGAAAAGACGCGATTGCGGTCGCGGTAGTCCACGAATTCCGGCAGCGAGGCGCCCAGCCGATCGCCGCTGCCGCCTAACGCAGGCAGCCGCTGATAGACCGTCGCCAGCCGCGACGGCACCGCGTACGGCGGCGTGCGCAGCAGCACGGCCCGCACCAGCCCCGCCACTGCCGCGTTGGCACCGATGCCCAACGCAAGCGTGAGGACCGCCGCCAGCGTGAACATGGGACTCCGCGCGAGCGACCGGACGCTGTATCGCAGCTCGCGCTGGATCGCGCGCACGCGTTCACGCCCCGCGCGGCGCCGCTCGCGCTGCGCCGCCGACGCGCGCAACCGCTGCGTCGCCGGCCCGATCGGACCGAAGCGCTCCAGCGCTTCCGCGCGCGCTTCCTCCGGCGTGCGGCCGAGCCGCACCAGCTGCTCGACGCGCGACTCGAGATGGAACGCCACCTCCTCATCCATCTCCGCGTCCAGTTGCTCGCGCCCGAGCGCCAGCCGGGGCAGCCGCCGTATCCGTCGCTCGCTCACACGAACGCGCCCGCCCGCATCACGCCGGCGCCGCGCGCTGGCGCGCCGTGAGGATGCTCGTCACCGTCTCGGCGTACCGCACCCATCGCGCGCTCTCCGCGCGCAGATGCGTACGCCCGGCCGCGGTGATGCGGTAATACCTCGCCCGGCGATTGTTTTCGGTGATCCCCCACTCGGCATCGACGAGCCCGCGCTCTTCCATGCGGTGCAGCGCCTGGTACAGCGCGCTGTCATCGACGTCGAGGCGGCCGCTCGAGTGCGCCTCGAGCCACGACGTGATCTCGAAGCCGTGCATGGGGCCCCACGACAATCCCTTGAGGACCAGCACGTCCAATGTGCCCTTGACCAAGGGCAACGTCTCCGCCGCCATCTCGCCTCTCGGTGTATGATCTCACCTGAGAGTCTAAAATGAGCGGCGCCGGCCGTCAAGCCGCCTAGGTGCCCGTCCGCATCAACGCCTGCCCCGCCCGCTGCACGGCGATCGCCCGCAAGTTAGGCGTCCAGATGCTCACCCGGTTTCGCCCGCCATCCTTCGCCGCGTACAACGCTTCGTCCGCCCGCGAGTGCAGGTCGTGCACCACGTTCTCGTCCGCCACCCGGTCCGCCACCAAGCCGATGCTCACGGTCACCGGAACCTTGCCCGAAATCCCCTGGAACTTGCGCTTCGACACTTCTTCGCGCATGCGCGTCGCCAGCCGGAACGCGCCGGCCGCATTCGTCTCCGGCAAGAGCAGCATGAACTCGTCGCCGCCGGTGCGCGCCACCACATCGCCGGTGCGCGCCACCGATCGCAGCAGCTCGCCCACTTCCTGGATCACCGCGTCGCCCGCCAGGTGTCCGAACGTGTCGTTGATCGTTTTGAAGTGGTCGATGTCGATCGCGATCAACGACAGCTCGCGACCCGTCCGCGCCGCACGCGACACCTCGCGCGCCAGCTGCTGCTCCAACCCGCGCCGGTTCTGACACCCGCTCAGTGCGTCGGTCATCACCAGATTCGCCAGCTGCGGACGCACACGATTGTAGGCGCGTCCCACCAGCGTCACGCTGTCCGGCCGCTTGTCGGCCGCCGCATCGTACTCACCCGAGAAGTCGCCGCCTTCCGCCCGGTCGAACAGCGACACGATCTCCGTGAGGCGCCAGTTGAAGTTGCTATAGTGGACGATGAACGTGACCGCCGCCACGGTGAACACGGCCGCCGTGCCTAACTCGGACGCCCACGACAGCGTCACGCCGTTCGCGATCGCGTTCGCCACCAAGCCGAGATAGCCCGCCACCAAGCCGCCTAACACCATCCAGGCGAGGCGGCGGCCGAAATAAAACTCGGTCAGGTGCAGAATCGCGAATCCGCCCAGCAACACCCGGTCGTAGTGTTGCGGCGGAACCAACAGGTAGGCGATGGTGAGCATGAACAACACGTCTGCCGCCATCGTGATCGCCACCATCCAGTCGCGCGCCGCGCCGCGCCGTCGCGCGCTGCGACTCAACCACAAATTGATGATCAGGTAGCCGAGCAGCGTGAATAACCCGACACGCGGCGACCGTGTGACCGTTCCGGTGATGTGAAGGATGAACCCGACCGCCCCGGCCAAGGCCGCAAATCCCGCGCGAACCTTGCCCTGCCACAAAAGCACCTCGGCGTTCGTCTGCTCGTGGGCGTGTGGCGGCGTCGATGTCGAGTGTGCGTCTGGCATCCGCTATGGCTGCGTGGTGAACGCCATGAGGTGGAGCGCAGATGCCGGCGCACGTCGCTCGGGGCTGAGAGACGAACGCGCGTGCGACGTTTCGGCAACCGGGCGATTGCTGCGGCGTGCTGGCGTGCTCTTTCGACGACGCGCAGGCGCGCGATGTAACGCTTACACCGCTGTCGGAGCCGTCGCCATCCGGCTTACTTGGCGCGTCGAATTCGCCCTTTGACGACCCGATTGCGGTCGTCCACGAACACAATCCGTGGCGTGAACGCCGCAAGCTCGCTCTCGTCGTAGTCGGCGTAACTCATGACAATGACCGGATCACCCACGGCCCCCATGCGCGCCGCCGCACCATTGAGTTGGATGGTGCCGCTCCCGCGTTCGCCCTCGATCACGTACGTCTCGAGGCGCGACCCGGTGTTCACGTTCACCACCTGAACCTGTTCGTACGCCTCGAGATCGGCCGCGTCCATGAGATCGCGGTCGAGGGTCAAGCTGCCCTCGTATTGGAGATCGGCGCCCGTAATCGTGCCCCGATGAATCTTCGACTTGCACATCTTGCGACGCATTGTGTGTCCGCGCTCTCGCTCGTGAAAAATTTCAGCTCGACGCCCGGCCCATACTTGGTCGGGACATGATGCTCGAAAGATAGCGGCCTTTGTCCGCCCTCACTGATGAACGTCCACGTACATGGCGCCACGCCACGACCGCGACGGCTGGATTCCGCGCGCGAGATCGACGTGCAGCAGTCCGTCCAGTAACGACACGCCGACGCCGGCACCGCTGATCGGACGCCCGGGCGACGTCCAATTGCCTCGCGGGCCCGCCCAGCCGAGGTCGAAGAACACGGTCGGGCGGACAGACACCAGGCCGTACGCGAGCTCGGTACGTGTGAACCAGTATGCGTTTCCTCCCTGAGCGCCCATGACCTGACCGCGAACGGTCTGCGGTCCGCCCAGATACCACATGCGCTGCGGTGGAACACTGCCCACGCTCGTGCCCGCGCTCGCCGTCATCGCCAGGGCCCAGCTCTCGCCCAACCCGCGCGACGCCGACGCATCGATCGACCCGCGTCCATAATCGAACGTGCCGCCTGCTCCCTCGAGCGTCGCGCCCACGCCGAATCGCCACCCCGCCGGTTCCAGTCCGAAATCATCGCGCAGCGACACGACGCCGCCCGCTTCGCGCGCGCGCGCCGCCCG
>Ga0187809_10000488_pt1 | contig 20957 bp, 19 predicted proteins | sample NC_wetland_sal_i_8_FD_132415 | JGI IMG/M metagenome (GOLD analysis project Ga0187809, IMG submission 132415) | Wetland sediment microbial communities from Neuse River Estuary, North Carolina, USA - ASW_4 | ecosystem: Environmental > Aquatic > Freshwater > Wetlands > Sediment | place: USA: North...
GCACGGCGATCGGGAGTCGGCGCGGGCACGCACAGGACTGAGTACCGTGTGCTCCGTGCGGCGGTTACGGCATCGGTCAGGAAACGGCAGCTTTGATTAGCCCGGCAACCTTCTGCTCCACCGCGGGGCTCCACTCGTGCAGCGCGAACGACACGGGCCACAGGTCCCCGTCGTCGAGGTGTGCGGCGTCCTGAAACTCCAGCGTCGAGTACCGGGTGTTGAATTTCCCCGAGTTCTTGAAGCAGAAGACGATCTTGCCCTCCGTGTTGGCGTAGGCGGGCATCCCGTACCATGTCCTCGGCGACAGTTCCGGGGCGGTGGCGGTTACCGTCGCGTGGACGCGCTCGGCGACCGCGCGATCCTCCGGGTTCATCTTGGCGATTGAGTCGAGGACCGCCTGCAGCTCATCAGCCTTCTTGGCCCCCTTCTTGCCCTCCGCGCGCAACTCCGCGGCACGCTGCTTCATCGCGTTACGTTCCGCGGCACTGAAGCCGCCCGACCCAGGCTGGGAACTCTTCGCGGGCATTGCCACCCCTGCCTTCCGATTCGTCCAGGCTCGGCGCGATACCGGCCAGTTGAACGAAGATTAGGCCCGCTGCGGCCGCTGGCGCTTCTCCAATCGTGACCGATGACAAGACCTACCGAATTGTGGGCAGCGGCGCCGTGTACGAGACATCATTCGGATCTGGCGCGGACGGGATCGAGCGCTAGGAGCATGCGAGACGGCGCCGGGGCTACGTGCGCACGCTGCAACCACGAGCTCTGGACTGGCTGCGGCCGTCACGAGGCTGTAGTGCGGGGCATGGCCGGCTGGATGGCCTTTGCGCGGTCCGTTAGCGGCTGGCAGCCCAGCCGCTGGGCGCCGCGGGCGCCCTGCGGGAAATGATCGTACTCATCCGGGAATTGCGCTCGCAGGTCACGCCCGTTGACCGCGCGGCCCCCGGCGAGTCGAGCAGTGTCCTCCGTCAGGGCGAGCGGGCGGAACCCGGGGCGCTGCGCCGGGCAGTCGGCGCCGTCATCGGGATTGCCACGATGGCGGGGACGGTCGGAGGGCCGGCTCTCGACGCGGCACTTAAGGTGAGGCAGCTGCTCGGGGTGTGACAGCGGGCTTAAACCCTGAACGTGTCAGTGCTGTTATCGCGCATAGCGCGGGCCAATACCACTAAAGCCAGTATCGCCTTTACCGAAACTGAATCATGCGTCGAACATTGACCGAAGCGGTCGGCGTAAGATGCCGTCCCGTTAGGAAAGGCGCGCCATGTCCACCGCCGAATCCACCATCACCGAGCAAGCTGACCAGCATCACGACCGCGACCGGGACCGGGAACTGGTGCGGGCCATCACGGACGCTCTCGTCCTCGCGGTAGGCAAGCGAGCGGCTCACGAGACGTTCCGGCGGGTCCGGGCCAGGTCTGGCCGCGCTCCGCAGCGCCGGGCTATCCACGCCGCGGCGCACCTGGTCGGCTACAGCGCCCTGGTCGGCTATATCTGGCACCAGCGGCGGACCTCACATAATTCCGCGGCCTGACCGCCCCGGTCCCCTCCGAGCGCAGGTCACCATGTTCGTGTTCTTCTCGAGCCGTCTCGGGATCGCCGGTTCCATCGCCGTATCGGTGGTCGTGACCCTTATCCTGCTGGTCGTATTCCGCGTGATTCGATAATTTGACCCGACGCGGTATAGGTGGTTGCTTACGGTCCGGTGCGATAGGTACAGCTGCTGCTGCCATCCCGGCGGCGGGCGCCCTGCAGGTCATCACCCGGGAGCTCTCGTTTAGCAAAACCTAGAGCCAATAGCGCTATAGCCATCAGCTTTTGGCCAGTGCTGCCAATTTCAGCTGCAATGGTATTGACCTGCAACCCAGGGTTCAGAGGAAGGTCATGGCCATCTCGTATATCAGGGCTGAGCGATGCGGATAACGCCTGGCCGCCTGCCGCGCCGCGCGCGGCTGGCCCGTGCGCTCGGGCTGGACTGCAACCCGCTGCGCCGGGCCAGTGACCGGGCCGAGGCCTGGATCCGGATCGGCCTGATCGCCGTCTTCCTGATCGCCGGGCCGATTGCCGCCCTCAGCACGGGAGCATGGGAGTATCGCGCGGGGATCACCGCGGCCTCGGTGCAGCCCGTCCCATCCCACCCCGTGAGCGCTACCGTGCTCCGGCCGGCCCTGGTCCCCAGCTACCTGAACCAGGCTGACCAGCAGAGTCAGGCCCGGGCCGGAACCTGGCGGCAGAGCACCCATACGTCCGCCCGCACCAGTGAGTTGCTAGGCATAGTCATTACGCTGACCCTGATAGCGCTCGCGCTGCTGGCCGCCCAGCGGCTAACCCTCGCGCTCCTGACCAGACGGCGCCTGGCCGCCTGGGAGGCGGCCTGGTCGAGGGTCGGGCCGCAGTGGTCTCGCGGTCGGCCCTGACCTCCGGAGGAACCCTCACGGCCGAGCGGGCCCCGGGCCTGCTCGGCCGTTGCTGCCGCCCGTCCTCACGCAGCTCTCATCTGGCGGGCTCCTCCGGCCACGGCGGCCCGCCGACCCGGCGCCGCGGGCATGCAGATGACCATGGTCAACCCGCCGCCGGGAGTTTCATCCGGTTCCACGGTGCCGCCCATCGCCTCGGCCAGGCCGCGGGACACCACGAGCCCGAGCCCGACACCCATCCGGTGGTTCGGGCCGCCGAGCCGCTGGAAGGGCAGGAACACCCGTTCCCGGTCGGCCTCCGGGATGCCCGGCCCGTAATCGATGACGCGCAGCTCGACCCGGCCCCCGCGGGCCGTGGCCCTAACCAGCGGCGGGACGGCCGCCGGGGAGTACCGCAGGGCATTGCCGATCAGGTTCGCGATGACCCGTTCCATGATCGCCGGGTCGGCCATTACCTCGGGTAGCCAGGCCGGGATGTCGGCCCGGACCGTTCGCGCCTGCGGCCCGAGGTTGTCCAGGGAGCCCGCGACGATCTCGCCGAGATCGGCGGGCCGGGGAAACACCGGAAGCGCCCCGGCCTGCAGTCGGCTCACGTCCAGCAGGCTCTCGGTGAGATGGGCGAGCTGGTCAAGGGACTCCTCGGCGGTAGCCAGCAGTTCCAAACGGTCGGCCTCGGTCAGGCGGGCGTGGCACGAGCGCAGGCCGCTCACCGCCGCCTTGGCTGCGGCCAGCGGCGCGCGCAGGTCATGGCTGACCGCGGTGAGCAGCACCACCCGCCCCCGGTCGGCGTCGGTCGCCAGGGCCGTCTGCCGGGCGAGGGCGCCACGGCAGACTACCCCCCACAGCCCTGCGTGAGCCTTCATGATCCGGCTCCATCCTCCCTTGTCCGATGCCAGCTCCAGTGCAGCCCGATACCCGTCACGTTGGCCAACGCCTGACACCAATAGCGCGATAGCTACGGGCTTCTCGCCAGCAACGGTGGACCGGATTCCGGTTCTGAGAATCTGATCCGGCCGGGATTAACCACTGCTCGTTCGGCGAAAAGAAAAAACATCTATGCCGAACGGTCCGTGGTGCGCGAACGGACACATGTGACCGCCCGGCGCGGCTAGGCATCGGCGCTGGGCAGGGCATACGTTACTGCCATGTGGCCCATCGACCGGCCGCCGCAGTGGGTGGACCGCAGCGCGGAGCTCGCGATCCTCCGGGACGGCGTAGACGCCCTCCGTCGTGACGAGGGAGCGGTGGTCTGGGTCGAGGGCGAGCCTGGCATCGGCAAGTCGACCCTGGTCGCCGAGGCCCTGGCCGGTACGAGCGAGCTGGGGTGGGACATCGGGTGGGGGATGGCAGACCAGCTCACCGAGCGGATGCCGCTGAGCGTGATGCGGGACTGCCTCCAGGTGCGGCCGGGTTCGCCGGACCCGCGCCGGGCGCACGCCGCCAGCCTGCTCCGCAGCCAGCGGCTCGGGCTGTTCGCCGACGGCGACGCGTCGGCTAACGGTGTCGAGGTCATAATGGCGCTGGCCGACGAGCTGTGCGCGGTCGCCCCCACGGTGATGGTTATCGACGACCTGCAGTGGGCCGACGACGCGTCGCTGCTGGTGTGGCATCAGCTCGTCGCGTCCATTGACCAGCTGCGGCTGCTGCTGATCGCGACCTGCCGGCCGGATCCGCGCCGGCCACAGGTGCAGCAGGTGCGCGCGTCCCTGGCCCGCCGCGGCGGGGCTGTCGTCTCACTCGGACCACTGGCCGAGACCGACGTGGCCGCCCTGGTCACCTCGATGCTCGGCTCGCCGCCCAGCGGTGAACTACGCCAACTGGCCGTTCAGGCCGGCGGTAACCCCCTGTACGTACGCGAGCTGGTCGACGCCCTGGTGCGCGAGCGGGCGCTGCAGGTCAGTCCCGTCGCCGAGGTTTCTGCGATCCAGGACCAGTTGCCGGCGTCGCTGGCTGCCGTGCTGACTGACCGGCTGAGCTCGGTGTCGCCGGAGACGGCGCAGATCCTGCGTACGGCCGCGCTGCTCGGCGCCAAGTTCACGGTCACCGACCTGGCCGTGCTGCTGCGCAGGCCGGTGTCGGAACTGGCCGCGGGCCTGCAGGAGGCGGTGGCGGCCCGGATCCTGGTCGACTCCGATGCTGAACTGGCGTTCCGGCATCAGCTGATCCGCCAGGCGCTTTATGAGAGTATTCCGGCCGCGCTGCGCTCCGCGCTGCACGCCGAGGCGGCGCGGGAACTGGCCGCCGTGGGTGCCGATGCGCTGAGCGTCGCACAGCAGCTTTCCGCCGCCGAACTGCGCGGTGAGGGCTGGACCCGCTCCTGGCTCATCCAGGCCGCGCCCGTGCTGACGACCTGGGCTCCGCAGGTGGCGGCCGACCTGCTCCGGCGGGAACTGGAGGCCACGCCCGGTGGTGATGAGGCCTGGCCCGGGCTTACCGCCAGCCTGGTCCGGGCTCTGCTCGCCGCCGGCTCTTATGACTTGGCGGCCGAGCAGGCCGCAGCGGCGCTGCCCATGCTGACTGACCCAGTGCGGCGGGCCGAGACGTACTCGGTGCTCGCGCGCGCCCAGGTCAGTGCGGGCCGCAGCGATGAGGCGACCGCCACCGTGCGGCAAGCCCTGGCGTCGGTCGGCCTGCCCGAGCAGTGGCGGGCCCGCATGCTGGCCTTCCTGGCGATGCTCGAGCGCGCCGGCACCGGCCAGCTGGATACGGCGGACGAGACCGCCCGGCGGGCCCTCACCGCTGCCGAGGAGGCCGGTGACGCGTTCGCGACCGCCCACGCCCTGACCGACCTGTGGCTGAGCCATAGCATCCGGCGCGACCACGGCGCCGCGTTCGACTACATCGACCGGGCGCTGCGCGTGCTCGGCGACGATCCCGGCTACGCCGACCTGCGCTCGTTCGCTCTCGACGACCGGATCTTCACTCTGCAGAACCTGGACCGCTGGCCGGACGCCGAGCTCACCTTGCGGCAGGCCCGCGAGGCAGCCCAGCGCAGCGGCAGCCCCGATCGCACCACCTGGTCCGTCGCGGCGGTGCTGCGGTACTGGCTTGGCCAGTGGGATGACGCGCTGGCCGAGCTTAGCCCGCAGGAGGACGAGGCGCCCGGGCTCACCTACACGTTCCTGCGCGAGCGCTGGCCGGCGCTGCTGGTCCACGGCGTGTCCGCGCTCATCGCCGGGCGCCGGGACCAGCGCACCACGGCCGACCAGCATCTGACCGCGGGCCTGGCCCTGCCCGTGCTGACCGTTCCTGACCGGGAGAACCGGGATTTCCTCCTCGCCGCGCACGCAGTCGCGCTGGAGCAGCGCGGCGACACCCGCCAGGCCGTGCAGGTACTGGCCGCGATCATGCCACGGCGCGACGGGGAGATGACCCTCACCCACCAGTGGCTGCCGGACCTCGTCCGGCTCGCGATCGCCGTCGGCGACAGGCAGACCGCACGGACCGCGGCGCAAGCCTGCCAGCAGGAGGCCACCGCGGAAACCCCGGCGGCCCGGGCGGCCGCAGCGAGCCTGCGGTGTCAGGGCCTCCTCGAGTCTGATCCGGCCCCGCTCCGGGACGCCGTCGCGCACTACCGGACGGTCGGCCCGGCCGTACAGCTGCCGACCGCACTGGAGGACCTGGCCGCCGTCCTGGCCGAGCGCGGCGAGGACGAACAGGCCCGGGCCGCGCTGAACGAAGCCGTCAGCCTCTACGACGGCCTGCAGGCGGCCTGGGACATCCGCCGGGCCGACAGCCGACTTCGCCCCTACGGCATCCGGCGCGGCGTCCGCGGTCCGCGCCGGCCGCGCGCCGCCTCCGGCTGGGCCGCGCTCACGCCGACTGAGCTCAAGGTGGCCACCCTGATCGCACGAGGAGACTCCACGTCGGACATCGCCCGGGGCATGTTCTTGTCCCGGCGCACCGTGCAGACCTATATCTCGCACATCCTGGCTAAGCTGAACGCGAAGGGCCGAGTGGACATCGTCCGTGAGGCCCTGCGCCAGGGCGTCTCCACGTAGCGGCTCGGCCGCGCCCGGCGCGAGTAAAGAACCGCTGCTGCAAAGTCTCGTCTGCTCGCCCCACTACCGCGTGATCCGCCCATCGGTCGGTCGGCAGCCCCGGTCTTCCTGCCTGGGCATCTCCGCGCAGCCGATCCTGCCGGGCGAAGACATACGTCATTTGACGTTACCCACTCACCCAGGACTGTCATCAGTCGCATGTGCGAGGCGCGATTGCGTCCAGGTTCGGGCCCTCCGGGGGTTGGCGTGCCGCTTCTGGCCAGGTCAGGGGGGGTCAGCCACCGCCGCCTAATTGGTGTCACGCGACCAATATCCACAGCCCGTTCAGCAAGGTTCTCTTGAAGAGCACCTACCCGAACTCGACGTGGCACGTCAGAGAGGCTCCCCATGCAGGCCACCATGATCTCTACATCAGCTTCCACAGCGGCCGAGTTGCCGGACTCCGGTCGCGCGACGCCGCAGGGTGTGGAGCTGCGGCACCTGCGCTACTTCGTTGCCGTGGCCGACGCCGGGACCTTCACGCACGCGGCGGAACAAATGTTCATCGCGCAGCCGACGCTGAGCCAGCAGATCCGGCGGTTGGAGGAGATGGTGGGCACGCCGTTGCTGCAGCGCAGGCGGGACGGCGTACGGCTGACCGAGGCGGGCAGCGTTCTGCTGGAGGAATCCCGCGCGGTGCTGTCCCTCATCGATCAGGGGGTAAGCCGGACCCGCGAGGCGGCGGGCCTGGGACGGCCGCGGCTTCGGTTCGTATTGCCGCCCTCCCTGCCCGAAGACCTCGCGGTGGACGTCGCTTCGCGGCTGCGGGCCGCGGCCAAAGCGGCCGATGCCGAGGTGGCCTGGATCGAGGCACCGCTGGACCGGGACTTCTCGCCGATCCAGCATCGCCGGGCCGATGCCGCCCTCGGCTGGCTGACCGCCAAGAGTGAAGACGCGCCGGCTCTCCTGGAGGTGATGAGCCTGGGAGAACTCGAGCCGGACGTGTGGCTGTCCCCGACGCACCCTGCGGCACCTGGCGGGGTGATCGGGCTTGAGGAGCTGGCTGGCCTGGAGGTCATCCACGGTCCGCGTCGCCTCTGCCCAGTCACCTACGACGCGTGGCTGGCGGTCCTGCGCGCCGTGAACCCGCGCTTCGATTTCACCGATACGCCGTTCCGCCGATCACTGCCGATGAGTCTCGCCCTGGCGGCCGCCGAGGGTCGACCTATCGCGGTCCTGACCGGCCCGGTCCGTGCCGTCGGGGACTGGCCCGGAACGGCCGAGCCCGATCCCGCGGTCGAGTCCACCGGTATGGTCCGCGCCCGGATCGACGGATCGCCCCTGACCGCCACGGCGGTCCTGGTGTGGAATGGCGACCTGCCTCGCCTGCTCCAGCAGGTGCTCTTCGACACTGCGGACGGCATCATCTTCTGACCCGGCCGTTGCCACCTCTTTCCCCTTAGGGCCGGGCCGGACGTACGTTACTGCCATGCGGTCCGGGATCGTGAGCCTTAGACGCCAGCGGCCATAGTCCCAGCAATGCCACGACAGGCTTACGTCCGGGTTCTGCTGCCCAATGCCCTTCCCCGCGAGATAGCGAGTGCCTATAGCGCGACAGGCAGTATCGCTTTCTCAATTCCCGGCCGGCCGGGTGGACTGGTAGTTGAGAAATGTAAATCCTGGCTAGTCATCGGAAGGATGCATGCAATGAGCCAGACCAAAGACATCCGTGACGCGGTGGAACGCGAGCTTAGCTACGACCCGCTCGTCGACGACGCGGATATCTCGGTGAAGAACATCAACGGGGACGTGGCGCTGAACGGCACCGTACCCAGCTACCCGCAGTATCTGGAGGCGGCCGCGGCGGCACGGCGCGTCGTCGGCGTGAAGAAGCTGCAGAACCACCTCGAGGTCGTGCTGCCGACCGAGGACTACCGTGACGACCCGACGCTGACCACGATGGTGAACAACGCGCTCGCGCTGAACATCGCCGTGCCGGACGGTGTCGAGGCCACGGCCAGCAGCGGCAACGTTACCCTCACCGGCACCGTGAGCTACGGCAGCGAGCGGACCGCGGCCGAGCAGGCCGTGGCGTACCTGACCGGCGTCCGCAACATCAAGGACGGCATCGAGATCAGCACGGACGCCGACCCAGTGGACGTCACCCTCGACGTGCAGGACGCCCTGGACCGTTACGGGCTGACCTGGGACGACAGCGACGTGGCCGTGGACACCAGCGGGAACACGGTGACGCTGACCGGTCACGTCCGCACTTGGGCTGAGCACGACGCGGTGGTCGACGCGGCGTGGATGGCCACGGGCGTCTACGACGTCACCGACGACCTGTACGTCACTGGCTGACGAACCGGAACAGCGGAAGGCCGGCCCCGGCGTACCTAGCTGTGCCGGGGCCGGCCGCGACCGGAATCGACGACGAAATGGAAGCAGTAGGAGCAGGCATGAGAGACTGGCGCGGTATCAAGGCCGTGATCGGAGACCGGGTCTTCTACATCACGATCGACGGCACCCATAAGCCGGAGATTCACGAGGCATGGGTCGAAGAGGCTGACGAGTCGCACATTCTCGTGCGGTCGACCGCCAGCGCGTTCGGTGATGCAAGCCGTAACAGGCTGGAAAGCCACCGCCTGAAGCAGCCCGAGGACTTCGTCGTCGCCAAGGGGCAGGGTTTCATCTGAGCCTTTCAGGCAGGCAGTTATAGGGTAATGGGGAATGAGCGAGCTCGATATGCCCTACTTCCCGGAAGATTTCGTCTGGGGCGTGTCCTCGGCGGCGTACCAGATGGAAGGTGCGGTCACCCAGGACGGCCGGGCGAGAGCATCTGGGGACCGCTTCTGCGCTACCTGAGCCAGTAGCCCGGTGAAGACCGTCGTCACTTGACCTATGCCCACTCGGCCGGAATTGGCCGCCAGAGACATCGTCTTCTGACCCGCCGCTACCCTACTTTTCCTTGCGGTCGGGCAGAACATACGGTACTGGCATGTGGCCCATCGACCGGCCGCCGCACTGGGTGGGCCGCACACAGGAGCTCGTGATCCTGCGCGCCGGTGCCGAGGCCCTCCGCCGGGGCGAGGGAGGGGTGGTCTGGGTCGAGGGCGAGCCCGGTATCGGTAAGTCGTCCCTGGTCGCCGAGGCGCTGGCGGAAGCAGGCGATCCGGAGTGGGACGTCGGGTGGGGAGTGGCGGACCATCTCACCGAGCAGCTGCCGCTGCGCCCGATGCTGGACTGTCTTCAGCTGCGGCCTGGCCGCCCGCATCCGGACCAACTCCGACCGGGAGAACCAGGACTTCCTCCTCGCCGCCCACGCACTCTCCCTGGAACAGAGGGGAGAGACCCGCCAGGCCATGCTGGTGCTGGCCGGGATCTTGCCGCGACGCGACGGTGAGATGACCCTGATCCACCAATGGCTACCGGACCTGGTGCGGCTGGCGATCGCCGCCGGCGACCGGCGGATGGCGCAGGCCGGCACGCAGGCCTGCCAGGCGGAGGCCGCAGCGGAAACGCCGCCGGCCCGGGCAGCAGCGGCCAGCCTGCGGTGCCGCGGGCTGCTGCGGTATGACCCGGGCCCGCTCCGAGACGCCGTCGCGCACTACCGGTCGGCCGGGCCGGCGGTCCAGCTGCCTGCGGCCCTGGAGGACCAGGCCGCCGTGCTAGCCAGGCGCAGCCGACCCGAGGAGGCCAAAGCCGCCCTGAACGAAGCCGCCAGCTTGTACGAGGACCTGGACGCCCGCTGGGACATCCGGCGAGCCGACAGCCGGCTTCGCGCCTACGGCATCCGGCGCGGCGTCCGACGTCCGCGCGGGCCGCGCGCGACCTCCGGCTGGCAGGCGCTCACCCCGACCGAGCTGAAGATCGCCGCCCTGGTAGCCAAGGGCGACTCGACGTCGGACATCGCCCGGGACATGTTCTTGTCCCGGCGTACCGTACAGAGTTATATCTCGCACATCCTCACTAAGCTCGGCGCGAAGGGCCGGGCGGACATCGTCCGTGAAGCGCTGCGCCAGGGCATCTCGCCATAGCGGCGACCGCCCAGGCCGCGGGAATTGGCCACCTACCCCGGTCGCTGCAGCAGATCCTCTTCGAAACCGCGGACGGCCTCGCCTCGTCGGCATCGGCACAGCCAGCCGGGCTCGCCCGCTTAGCCTGCCTTCGTGTGACCGGTCACTGGGGCGGGCCGGCGGTCAGGTGCAGGCTGCTGGTGGTCCGCTGCCCGGACGGGCTCACCCAGGTTACGGAGATCACCTCGCCCGGATGGAACCGCGACAAGATGCCACTCAGGTCGTCGGGCGAGCCGACGGCCTGCCCGTTCACCGCCGTGATGACCGCACCGCCGGTCAGGCCGGCCGAAGCCGCCGGGCTGCCGCAGATCGTCCCGATGACCAGGGTGCCGGAACTGACCGGCGCGATGGCCGACGGCACGGTCAGGTCGGAGTTGCTGGTGTAGCACTGCGCGGTGCTCCCGGTGCCGCCCCCGTTCTGCTGCTCCTCCTGCTGGGCCTGCGCCTGCGGGCTGCTGCTCGAGCCGGAGCCGACGAAGATGCCCACGAACGGCGGGTAGCCGATCGTCACGGTGGAGCTGGCGTGACCCCCGGCGATCTGCCGGGCGACCGACAGTGCCGTGTTTATCGGGATCGCGAATCCGGTCGATGCCTGCTGGTCGTTGGCGTCGTTGCCGGCGGTGTCCATGCCGATGACGCCGGCCGAGCTCGCCAGCGGGCCGCCGGAGTCGCCCGGCACGATGTCGGCGTTGGTCTGGATCATTCCGTTCAGGTTCTCGGAGGTGGTCGACCCTCCCTCGTCGCTGGCGGTAATGCTCTGGTCGAGCGCGGTGACATGACCGGGCGCGGTGGTGACGGTGCCCTGGCCTTCAGCGTTTCCCATGGCCACGACGGCGTTTCCGACCTTGACCGAGGCGGAGTTGCCTATCGGCACCGTCGTCAGCCCGGACGCGTTCCGCAGCTGGATCAACGCGACGTCCCCGGTCTGGTCGTAGCCGACGACCGTCGCCTGGTAGGTCTTGCCCGTCGAGACCACGGTGGCGGTGATCGCGGTGGAGTCCTCGATGACGTGGTTGTTGGTCAGCACCAGCCCGTCGGCGTTGATCACCATGCCCGTCCCGGCGGCCGCCTCGCTGTCGTACTGCAGCGACGTGTTGATGATCACCAGGCCCGGCTTGACCTTGTTGAAGATGGCCTGCTCGCCGCCGGTCAGCGGGGCGGACGAGGGAGCTGGAGCAGGCACCGCGCCGCTTCCGGGCAGGGCAGCGCCAGAGCCGCCGGGCGCCGGGTTGTAGAAGGCTAGGAACAGGCCTGTCGCCACGGCCGCCCCCAGGATCGCCATGATCGTGTGCGTGAACACGTTGCCGCGGCCGCGGCGCGCGCGGGACGTTCCGTAACCGTATCCAGTATCTCCAAGCATGTAGTCAGTCCACTTGATGAGCCCCCGCCGGGAAAGACGGTGTTGGCTCTCGTGGCATAGGCCGGCGCTATGCGCTGCTGCCCGCCGGTGCCGAACCCGCGGGCATTCGCATAGTGGCTAGCTATGCCGCGACAGGCAACGGCATGACCGAGGAAGAGCGCGCCTTCATCCGCCGGCCGAGATCGCGGACGGCCTGACGTCGGGATGCCTCGGTAAATGTCACTGGCTATACCCCTATTGGTCACGGCTGCTGGCTAGGGCCGTCGATTTGGCCTGAACTAATGCCGGACGCTGAAACGAAAGGACTCAGCCATGCTGTTCCCGGCCTTCCAGAGCGGGGAGGCGGCCGAGACGCGCGCGATATCGGTTTCCCCGGGGCCTTCGCTTGTCGTCGCGATCTGCGGGGAGGTGGACATCCAGTCCGCCCCGGAACTGCGCGAAGAACTGCTGCGCGTGATACGCCGAGGCGGGCCGCAGCTCATCATCGACCTCGGCGGCGTGACGTTCCTTGATTGCGCCGGCCTCAACGTGCTGGTGGCTACGCGCCGTCGCGCCCAGCTCGAGGGCGGGTGGGTCCGCCTCGTCCGAGTTCCGCCGCAGGCGCGCCGGATGATCTCGCTCCTCAAACTCGACTGGGCGTTCGGGCTCGGGGCAGACTGCTCGTGACGACACGGCGACCCGGCCGACCCGCAGCCTCGGACTCAGCCGCTGGCCAACCCGCCTGATCGCCGTAGGAGGCAGCTTGTGACAGATACGATTCGACCGTATTCGGAAATCGACTATCTTGTCGCTGACCGCATAGCGACGATCACCCTTAGCCGCCCGGACCAGCTCAACGCGTTCACTCAGGTGATGCGAGACGAGCTGATCGACGCCTTCGACCGGGCCGACTCCGACGATGATGTACGGGCGGTGGTCGTCACCGGCCGGGGCCGAGCGTTTTGCGCAGGCGCCGACCTTTCTTCCGGCAGCGACACATTCAACGCCGACCGGCGCCAGCGATCGGGGTCGGCGGCCAAGACCATCGACGGCGTGCCGCGGGACGGTGGCGGTCAGGTAAGCCTGCGTGTCGCGGCCTCACTCAAGCCGGTGATCGCTGCCATAAACGGGCCCGCAGTTGGGGTCGGTGTCACAATGACGCTCCCGATGGACATCAGGCTCGCCGCCGACACCGCGAAGTTCGGCTTTGTGTTCTCCCGGCGCGGCCTGGTCATGGAAGCTGCCTCCAGCTGGTTCCTCCCGCGTGTCGTCGGCATCAGCCAGGCCCTGGAATGGGTGACGACCGGCCGGGTCTTCGATGCCGCCGAAGCGCTGCGCGGGGGTCTGGTCGCCCGGACATACTCGGCCGACGAGTTGCTGCCGGCCGCGTACGCGCTCGCCAGAGAGGTCGCCGAGAATACCTCCGCCGTTGCGGTTGCGACCTCGCGTCAGCTGATGTGGCGCATGCTCGGCGTCGATTCCCCTTGGGAAGCGCACCGCCTTGACTCCAGGGGCATCTATGTGCTTGGTAAGGCCCCCGATGCCGCCGAGGGGGTTAGCGCGTTCTTGGAGAAGCGAAGGCCCCGTTTCCCGATGCGGATAAGCACTGACTTGCCCGACCTCGGACCGCGGTGGCCTGAGCCGCCGGGCTACCTCACGTAGTGTCACTGATGTGGGGACACGGGTGGGCTGCCCAGCAGGGTGGTCAGCCCTTCGGCGACGGTGGGATGGGCGAAGATCCCGCCGCGTAGGGCGGTATAGGGCATGCGGGCCATCATGGCCACCTGGACCGCGGCCATGAGCTCGCTGGCATCGGCCCCGAACGCGGTGAAGCCGAGGATCTCGTCGCTGTCGGCGGCGATGAGCATCTTGAGCAACCCGCGCGGCTCAGACAGCGTCCGAGTTCGCAGCACGGCGGCCATCGGCAGGGTCATCAGGCGGTACCCGATGCGGCGGCGCCTGGCCTCGGTTTCGTTGCAGCCGACCCTGGCCAGCTCCGGGTCAAGGAACATGCACGACGGCACCAGGCGCCCGGCGGTCGTGCGGGTCCCGCCGCCCAGGTTGTCCCGGACGACGCGGAAGTCGTCGAAGGCGACATGGGTGAACTGTGGGCTGCCTGCGCACTCGCCCATCGCCCACACCCGGTCCGCCGTGGTGGCTAGGTGCTCGTCGACCTTGATGTAGCCGGCCTCGGTCAGCTCAATCCCGGCCCGCTCCAGCCCGATCCCTGCCGTGTTGGGGGTGCGGCCGACCGCCACGAGCAGGTCAGTTCCGGTAACGGCGGGTCCGTCGGTCAGCACCCGGACCTCGCCCCCAGACTGTCCCTCGGCGCCGGTGACGCGGGTCCGCAGCCGGACGCCGATGTCCTCGTCACGGAATAGGTCACCGACCGCCGCCGCGACGTCGGGGTCTTCGCCGCCCGCGAGCTGCGGTCCCCGTTCGATGACGGTCACCCTCGAGCCGAACCGGCGCATGGCCTGCGCCAGTTCGAGGCCGACGTAACCGCCGCCCATGACGATCAGGTGCTCGGGCAGCCGGTCCAGATCGAGGAGCTCCACGTGGGTCATCGGCTCGGCCGCCGCCAGGCCGGGCAGGTCAGGCATCGTCGCGCGGGTGCCAAGGTTCAGGAACACCCGGTCACCGCTGATCCGGCGCGCCCCGCCGTCGGCCAGGGCTACATCCACAGTCCTAGGCCCGGTGAAGCGGGCGTGGCCCATGATGAGCTCCGCCCCGCTGGCCCGGTAACGGTCCAGGTGCAGTCGGCGCAGGCCGTCGACCATCGCGCGCTTCCGGTCCTGGACGCCCTTCATGCTGGTCGTCACGGGGCCCGCGTCGACGCCGAACTCGGCGGCCCGACCGGCCAGTGAGCGCACCCTGGCCGAGTGGATGATGTTCTTGCTCGGCAGACAGGCGATATTAGGGCACGACCCGCCGATCAGCTGCCGCTCCACCACGGCCGTGCGGTGGCCTTCGCTGGCCATGGTCCAGCCGAGGTACTTGCCCGCCTCGCCGCTGCCGATCACCAGCGTGTCGTAGTTCTCGGTATCAGGCATCTGGCTCTCTCCTTCCGTGCGCCGCCGTTACCGGTCACGGTGCCACCGCCGCCGCGGCGGAACACCGGCCAGATGGCGGGTGTTTGTCGGCGTCGCGCGGCGCAGCATCGGGTGGAGCCAGAGGAGGACGTCATGACGCTTCGACACGAAGCCGCCGCCACCTGCCTGTCGTGGATCCCGCCCACCGCGGTCCAGGGAGTGTTCAGCCTGCCGTTCGGCCTAGGCATCGCCCACTACGACCAGCCCCCGCCCGACGAACTTCCCGACGTGGAGGCGCTGCTCGCCGCCGACGCCATCCGGTTCGCTAACCAGCTGCACGCATGGATCGAGGTCGAGGAGGGCCGGATCACCTCGCACGGCATGTCGGGACAGGGGCGGCTGGGCTCCACCACCGTGCGGCTGCGCTCGCACGGGCTGACCTTCGCCGGAGTTGCCCTGCCCGACCTGGTCCCGCCTGTGCAGGTTCACCGGGACCGGATCGTCTTCACCCAGACCGCAGGCGGCCATACCGGCGCCCCGGTGCCGCGGCCGGTGACCCGTCCGCCGTTCTGGCGGCTGGCCGCCCCTCTGGCCTGGACCACGATCACGCTGACCCTTCGCGCCGACGGGACTTCCGCCGCCCAGCTCGCCGCGGCCAGCTCGTTCCCCCGGCACTACCTGTACGACCACGCCGGTCGGCTCACCCACAAGAGCGCCCTGATCCGATACAAGGACTGGCTCAGGCAATCCGGGCGGGAGGCCAACCCGTGGACCGGCGGCGGCGCGCCGGTGCCGGTCGCCCCGGTCAGGGGCGAGGCCGAACGATCCCTGGGCAACGCGATTCTGGTGTCCGGAGACTACCGGCAGCACACCCTGCCGCAGGACATGCTGCTCAGCGACCGGCCGATCGCCGCCGGGGAAGTCCACCTAGTACTGGACGGCCTGCTGGTCATCGAGATCGACCGGCAACCCGGCGTCGAGGTCGGCCCCGGCGCGATCTTCGACCCGGCGATGCGCACCCCCTACAGCAAAGAGCACGTCACCGTGCGCGCCCGGACGCCGAGCCGGTTGGCCGTCCTGCGCCGCGCTCAGCTGGACGACCAGGCACTCCTCAGCGTCGCCGCCGAGCAGACCGCCCGGCTCGACACCTGCAGCATCGATCTCGACAGCTGCAGCATCGATCACAGGCTGGCTGCGGGCCCGTCGTGAGCGAAGCACCCGATGCAGCGGGGCGTCAGGCCATGACCGGCCGTCCCCGCCGGTACATCCAGACCATGTGCAAGCCGAAGGTCGGCAACGCCACGCCCACGCCCACGATGACCGCCGCGGGTACTGGCAGGCCGGCCACATCCAGCAGCAGCGCCGCGGCGGCCCCGGCCAGGATGCTGGTCACCGCGGCGACCATGCTCGCGCTGGTAAAGAACATCTCGCTGATGCCAGCCCGCATGCCCGTGCTGGCCAGCGCCGCCGCCGCGCCGTCGCCCTCGGCGGGCCCGAAGAACGCGGCCGCGGCCGGGTCCAGCGTGGCGTAGTAGCGGCGAATGGCCTCGATGCGCCGCAGGAAGACCATGTTCTCCACGCTGGTCTCCACCATCCGCACGAAGGTGAAGGCGCCCAGCACCAGCAGGGCGGGCAGGACGGTCGCGACCACCGGCACCAGCCGGTGCGTAGCCGCGGCAAAGAAACCGAAGGCCACCAGGGAGCTGGATACGCAGGTCAGATAGACCGACGCCCGGCCGACCGCCTCGCTGACCGTGGTGCTCCGGGCTGACTGCAGCACGAAGTGCTCAGTCACCAGGGCCGACATGAATGCCTGGCCCGGCTGCGTCTGAGCGTCCATGTCACTGCGGGGAGCCGAGCAGGCCGCCTGGGTCGTGCGCGGCGCGGCCGCCCACGATGGTGAAGGCGGGGGCGAGACCGGGCAGGTCGTCAAGGTCGACGGTCAGCGGATCGGCGGGGTAGCCGACGATGTCGGCGAGCTTACCGGGGGTGACGCTGCCCAGCTGGTCCTGGTCGTGGTTGAGCCGCGCGGTGCCCATGGTGTACAGCTCGACCGCGGCCGCGACCCCGATGGCGTGTTCCGGACCCTGGACCCCGGCCGCCTTGGTGCCCCGAGTGGCCATGCCCCAGACGTTGAGCATCGGGTTGAACGGGCGGGCGATGTCGGTCCCCACGGCCAGGTCCGCGCCCAAGGCGAGCCATTCATCCAGCGGGTTCACCCGCCGGGTACGCTCTGGACCCCACGTCTGGAGCATTTGGCTGCCCATGTTCCACAGCAGGGCGTGCTGGACGGTGACGCCGAAGCCGCCGCGCACGGCACGTTCGCGCTGCGCCGGATCGGCCAGCAGGGCATGCTCTATGACCAGCGTCCACGGCGGCAACGGGCCGACCTGGGCGGTCACGGCCTCGTAGACGTCAAGCACCGTGCGCACCGCCCGGTCCCCGGCGGCATGCGTGCCGATCCGCCAGCCCCGGCGGACCGCGTCGGCGCATACCCTAGTCATCACCACGGGATCCCAGTTCAGGTGCCCTGTGTTGGACGGGTCGCTGGCGTAGGGCTGCTCCAGGGCACCACCCTCCACTCCGCCGTCCATGACGAACTTCAGGCCCCAGATCCGCAGCCAGTCGTCGCCGGAGCCACTGACCTCGTTGAGCCCGCGGATCAGCGCGATCGCCGCATCCTCGGTGAGCTCGTTGCCGACTCGGATCAGCGGCCGGACCCGCACGCTCAGGTCGGCCTCCTGGTAGGCGAGCAGTTCCTCGGTGTTGATCATCGCCTCGCGGATGGTGCCGACCCCGAGCGCCGCGTATGCGGCCGAGCCGCAGCGCAGCGCCGTGGCCAGCTCGGCCCGGCCGAGCGCGGGGGCAAACGCCGCGACCTGCCAGACCGCGCCGCCTTCCAGCATGCCGTCCGGGCGGTCATCGGGTCGGCGACCTATCTTCCCGCCGGGCGGGTCGGGCGTGCCGGGCCCGACGCCCGCCGCCGCCAGCGCGGCGGTGTTGGCCACGGCTAGGTGGCCGCCGCGGCGGGCGAGCACTGGGTTGCCCGGTGCGGCGGCATCCAGTTCAGCCCCGGTGGGCAGTCGGTTCTCGGCCAGGTTGGACTCGTGCCACGCCATCGCGGTCATGATCCAGCCGCCCGGTGCGGCGTTGCGGGCCGCCGCGGCGACCATAGCGGTGAACTCCGCGATGCTGCGCGCCCGGTCGACTGGAACCAGCAGCGTGTTGCGACTGGCCTCCATCAGGTGCTCGTGCGAGTCCGCGAAGGCGGGCAGGAGGGTCAGGTCGCCGGCGTCGGTGATCACCGTGTCGGCTCCGGCCAGGTCATCGAGCCCGTCCGGATCGGGCGATACAGCCGCGATCTTAGCCCCGTGCAGGCCGACCGAGCGGTACACCTCGCCGGTCATGGAGTGGATCGCCCGGGCCCGGATCAGCCGGTCCAGGCGCAGCGGTCCCGGCCCGGAGGCTGACCGGGATGCCGAAGCTGTGGCAGGTGTGATGGTCATGATGGTTGTCTTCCAGTCGCCGTGACGGGGCGGAGGATCGCCGGGGTGCGGCCGAGCGCGGCCATGGCGATGTGCTGTGCGATCCGGGTCGCGTCGGCGGCCACGCCGTACAGCAGGCCCGAGCCGCGGGTGGTCAGCCACGGGTGGCCGGCCACGTACAGCCCGGGGAAGGCGGTAACGCCGCGGGCGTGTTCGATGGTGCCGTCCGGCCGCCGCACCGGAACCCGCAGCCAGCCGGTGTCCGGCCCGAACCCGGTGCACCACAGCACGGTGGAAATCTGCTCCTTCCGCGCGTCCAGCGCCGCTGGCGCCTCCCGGAACGCGGGCTCCGGCCGCTCGGTCGGGTCGGTATCGGGCGGCGGGGCGGCGATCCCGGCCCGGGCCACGTACTCGTCGACGGTGCGCCGGAACTGCTCCGCGGCCTCGTCGGCGTACCGAGCGTTCTGTGGCAGGTCCGGCCCGAACCGCAGCGTGTATCCCTCCACATCGGCTAGGCGCCCGAGCAGGCGGACGCCGTCCCGGGCGAGCTGCTGGTACGCCAGCGTCTGGCCGCCGTGTGCCCCGGACAGCATCGGGTGCGGCCGGCGGAACTCGGCGAGATCGGTCACCGCCTCGGCCGGCTGGTCATAGAGCCCGAGCTCGACCCCCCACTCGTGAACATCCCGGCCCCGGTACCGGCGCGGCACCCGGGGCACCCGGCTGGTGGCCAGCAGCACCTTCCGGCCCGCCGCGGCTAGGTCGGTGGCGATCTGCATGCCCGACTGCCCGCTACCCACCACCAGGACCGCGCCTGGCGGCAGCGCACCGGGGTTGCGGTAGTGCCCGGCGTCCGACTGGTGGATGTCCGCGGGCAGCGCGAACGCCAGGTGAGGAATCACCGGGCGGCGCTGGCCGCCGCTCGCCACCACCAAGGCCCGGGTAGTCATCCGGCCTCCGGCGGTGACCACGTCATAGCCGCGATCGCAGGCCTCGACGGAGAGGACCTCGGTGCCGATATGCACGGGCAGCCCGCAGGCGAAGCCGTCCAGCAGGCTCACCACCACGTCCCTGGGGAGGAACTGCCGCGCCGCGCCGCCGGCCACGTCGTAGCCGGGCAGCCGGTTCATCCAGTTCGGCGTGACCAGCGTGAATGAGTCCCAGCGCGCCGACCGCCAGCTCTCCCCGGCCCGTCCGCGCTCCAGCACTACGTGCTCGACGCCGAAGGCCCGCAGGTAATAGCTGACCGCGAGTCCGGCCTGGCCGGCCCCGACCACCACCGTGTCGACCTGGCTGGCCGTGCCGTTCACCGACATGATGTGTTCCCTTCTGACGGTGGATGTCCCGGCTGATGCTGCGCCCGCGGGCTGCGGCAAACACCCGCCAGATGGCCAGGTTCTGGCCGGGTTTCCGCCGGACCAGCCGGTTGCGGATTCGGCCGCGGGTCCGCACACTTGGCATGTGAGACGTGGCTGGGCGTCTCCGGCGGGTCAGATCCCGCTAGTGGGCCGCGATGCCGAGCTGGAGCGGCTCGCTTCCGCCGTCGCGGCCGCACGGGCGGGGCGGGGCCAGATTGTGCTCATATCCGGCGAGCCCGGCATCGGCAAGACGGCGGTCCTGGCCTGGATGATCGACCGCGCGGCGGCTGTCGGCGCCCGGATCGCCTCCAGCGCCGCCGAGGAACTCGAGATGCGGGTGCCGTTCGCGGCCATATCGGACTGCCTCGAGCTGACCACGAGCTCCGCCGACCCGAAGGCAGCCGAGGTCGCCGCGATGCTGCACGGCGCGCACCGCCCCGTGGGCAGTGCGTTCTCCGCGGCCGATGCTGAGTTCGTCGGCACCGAGGCGATCCTGGGCCTGGTCGACGGATGGTGCGCGGCTGGCCCGGTCGTGCTCGCCGTCGATGACCTGCAGTGGGCGGATCCGGCCAGCCTGCTGGCGCTGCACCGGCTCGGCCGGGTCGCGGGCCAGCTGCCGTTGGTGGGCCGGGTCGAGGCCGCGCTGGCCGAGGCCCAGCGTGCGCTGGACGGCGGTACCTTCAGCCAGGCCGAACGAGCCCGGTTCCACGGCCTGGCCGCCCAGTGCCTGCGGGTGGTGTCCACGCCTGGGCCGGGAATCGCCATGCGGGAGGCCGAAGCGGCCCCGGCTGAGGCCGTGGGCAGCGGGGATGCCTACGCGATGGCCTACGGCCTGCAGGCGGTCGCCGGCGCCTGGCGCTGGCAGGGGCGCTTCGGTCAGTCGGTCGACGTGGCCGGCCAGGCGGTCGCGGCGCTGCGGGAAGCCGGCCCGGTCGCCGACAGCCAGCTCGACCCGCACCTGATCCTCGCCAACGGCCTGTTCGAGCTGGACCGGGACGCCGAGGCGCGGCAAGCGTATACGCTCGGCCTGCGGCAGGCCGAACGCGGTCTGGGCACCTTCTTCCTCTGCTTCCACCATCTGTCGGTGGCCCGGATGCTGTTCCTGACCGGCCGCTGGGACGATGCCCTGGCCGAGATCAGTACGCCCCGCGAAGCCCCGGACCATCTTGCGCTGACCGTGCACCTGGACGGGCTGGCCGCGCTGATCGCCGTGCACCGGCAGGACCGCGAGCAGCTGGCGCGACTGCGGGGCGGCCTTGGCCGACCGCTGATCACCGGC
>Ga0187809_10000489_pt1 | contig 20955 bp, 15 predicted proteins | sample NC_wetland_sal_i_8_FD_132415 | JGI IMG/M metagenome (GOLD analysis project Ga0187809, IMG submission 132415) | Wetland sediment microbial communities from Neuse River Estuary, North Carolina, USA - ASW_4 | ecosystem: Environmental > Aquatic > Freshwater > Wetlands > Sediment | place: USA: North...
AGGCGATGGTGCGCTCGTCCCGGTTGCGGCGTTTGCATTTCACCGGCGGGGTGTCCACCGGGCTCGCGGTGCAACGCGGCGCCGCCGACAGTGGGTTGGTAAAACACGTGTCGCTCGAGTTGGGCGGCAAGAACCCGCTCATCGTTTTTCCCGATGTGAAGCCGTCGCTTGCTGCCCAAGCCGCGGTAGTGGGCATGAACTACACCCGCAACCAGGGTCAGTCGTGCGGTTCGACGTCGCGCTTGTTCGTTCACTCCGACATTACCCAGGAGGTCAGCGACGAGATCTGTGCAATCGTGTCGCGTATCCGGGTCGGACTGCCGGAAGACAACGAGACCGAGATGGGGTCGCTGATCTCGGGCGCGCACCAGCAACGGGTGCTGGCCGCGGTCGCCGAGGGCCGCCGGGACGGCGCTCGCCTGTTGACGGGAGGCACAGCGGCTTCGGGAGACCTCGAGAAGGGTGCCTACGTGCTGCCCACAGTGCTCGACAGGGTGGGCGCGGGGACAGCTCTCGCGACGAGGGAGATCTTCGGCCCGGTTTTGTCGATCATCGAATGGAACGACAAGGCCGAGATGCTGAAGCAGGTCAACGGCACCGACTACGGTCTGGCCGCTGCTGTCTACACCAACGACCTTGTCGATGCCATGACGATGGCTCGCGACCTCGAAGCCGGCTACGTCTGGATTAACGGGGTTGAAACGCGATGGCCCGGCACACCGTTCGGCGGCTACAAGAACTCCGGGTCCGGTAGTGAGCACTCCCTGGAGGAGATCCTCAGCTACACGCGAGTGAAGGCAGTGAACCTCGTCCTGCCGTCGGCCTGAAACGACAATCGGCGCCCGGGTTCAGGTCCGTGGTGGTCCGGCACCCCTTGATCCAATAACCGGGACCCGAGGGCGTCTCGACACCCCCGAGGACAGGCCTGCAGGCGTGTCCTCGGGGGTGTTCGGCTGTCTAGGGCCTGTCGTGGAGCGGGTGGTGTCCTGGTGAGGGTCGGCGCCGCCAGGTAGCGTCGAGCGCGTGGACGACACGGTTGCCCGCTACGACGAGGCCGCGCGCGAGCGCTGGGTCACCGAGCCGCCGAAGCGTCCGGGCCGAACCGCGTTCGAGCGCGACCGCGCTCGCGTCGTCCACAGTTCTGCGTTGCGTCGCCTTGGCGCCAAGACGCAGGTCGTAGGGCCGGGCGACGTCGAGAGCGACTTCCCGCGCACCCGGTTGACCCACTCGCTTGAGTGCGCGCAGGTCGGCCGGGAGCTCGGCGCCACCCTCGGCTGTGACCCCAATCTGGTCGAGACCGCGTGCCTCGCGCACGACCTCGGCCACCCGCCATTTGGGCACAACGGTGAGTCGGCGCTCAACGAGGCCGCCGCGTCGATCGGCGGGTTCGAGGGCAACGCGCAATCGTTTCGGCTCCTCACCAGGCTCGAGGCCAAAACCATCTCGGACGACGGGAGAAGCGCCGGCCTCAACCTCACCCGCGCCAGCCTCGACGCCGCGACGAAATACCCCTGGCCGAGGCGCGACGACACCGCGAAGTTCGGCGTCTACGCCGACGACCTCGACGTCTTCGCCTGGATGCGGTCAGCCGCCCCCGACGAGAGGCGCTGCGTCGAGGCGCAGGTGATGGATTGGGCGGACGACGTCGCCTATTCGGTGCATGACCTCGAGGACGGCGTCCAGGCGGGCTACATCAAGCTGGAGGAGTTGGCCCACTCGTCGGCCTGGGCCGACGTCATCGACGTCGCGATCCAGCTGTACCTGCCCGACGGTGAGGCCGCGGAGTTCGAACGCGTGGCCGAGGCGCTCACCCGGTTGGAATGCTGGCCGACGCAGTACGACGGCACGCTCGGTTCCCTGGCCGCGCTGAAAAACTTGACCAGTCACCTCATCGGCCGGTTCTGCCAGGCCGCCGAGGCGGCGACCCGCGAGGCGTACGGGCGATCGGCGTTGACCCGGTACGCCGCAGATCTCGTCGTGCCACGATCCACTAGGGTCGAGTGCGCCCTGCTGAAAGCCGCCACGGCGCACTACGTGATGAATCGTGAAGGGATCACCGCGATTCGAGCTCGCCAGCGAGAGGTGCTGCTTGAGCTCGTCGACCACCTCGCGACCGCGGGCGGCGACGCGCTCGAGCCGGCGTTCGCCGCGTCGTGGCATCACGCCGACGACGACGCCGCCCGGCTGCGCGTGGTCGTCGACCAGGTGGCCGCGCTGACCGACACGTCAGCGTCCGCATGGCATCACAACCGGCAACGCAGGAGGTAGCGAGCATGGGCGACGGTCAGCGGTTCGTCATCGTCGGCGCGAGCCTCGCCGGCGCGAGCGCCGCGGAAAGCTTGCGCGAGAACGGCTTCACGGGCCTGCTCACGCTCATCGGGGAGGAGCCTTATCGCCCGTACGAACGCCCGCCGTTGTCGAAGGGATACCTGCTAGGCAAAGAACCGGCCGACAAAGCGTACGTTCACAGCGAGAGCTTCTACCGCGAGCACAACGTCGAGCTGCGCCTCTACACCCGCGTCACCGCGATCGACCGCGAGGCGAAGGAGGTCTCGCTCGGCGGTGGAGACCGCGTCGGGTACGACAAGCTGCTCCTGACCACGGGCTCGTCGGTCGTCCGGCTGAAGATCCCGGGCGCCGAGTTGGCCGGCGTCCACTACCTGAGATCGCTTGACGACAGCGAGAAACTGAAGCAGGCATTGGAATCCGGTGGTCAAGTAGCGATCGTCGGCGGCGGCTGGATCGGCCTCGAGGTGGCCGCCGCGGCCCGCCATCACGGCGCGAGCGTCGTTCTGATCGAGCCGCAGCCGACGCCATTGCACGCGGTGCTCGGGCCGGAACTGGGCGAGTTCTACGCGCAGGTGCATCGCGACCACGGTGTCGACCTCCGGCTCGGCGTCGGCGTCACCGAATACACCGGCGGCGACGCGGTGCAGGCGGTCACCCTCACCGACGGCACGCGAGTGCCCGCCGACACAGTGGTTGTCGGTGTCGGCATTCGGCCGAACGTCGAACTCGCGGTCGACGCCGGATTGCTGGTTGACGACGGCGTTGTCGTCGACGAGTATCTGCGCACCACCGACCCTGACATCTTCGCCGCCGGTGACGTCGCCAACGCGCACAATCCCCAGTACGGCAGGCACTTGCGGGTGCAGCACTGGGCCAACGCGAAAGACCAGGGCGCCGCGGCTGCGCGCAGCATGCTCGGTTCTGACGAGCCGTTCACCAAGGTGCCGTATTTCTTCTCCGACCAGTACGACGTGGGCATGGAGTACTCAGGGCTGCACCGGCCCGGCGAGTACGACGACGTCGTCTACCGTGGCGACCCCGCCTCCCGTGAGTTTTGCGTGTTCTGGCTCAAGGAGGGCGGCGTCGTCGCCGGCATGAACGTCAACGTGTGGGACGTCCACTCCGACATCCGGGCTCTTATCAAATCCGGCGAGCCGGTCGATCGCGAGCGACTGGCCGATCCTGCGACGTCATTGGGGAGCCTTGTCCACTGACCCCGTCGATGACGTGCGGGTCAGCGTCGTCGAACCCCAACAGCTGTACCCGCTGCGACTTCGGGTGTTGCGACCAGGGCAACCGGAGTCCAGCGTTCGGCATGATTACGACTACTTCGCCGACGTGGTGCACGTCGCCGCCATCGAGGGTGAGGGCGACGTGGTCGCGTGCGCGACGCTGTACCCCGAGGAGACGCCCGACGGGCGCCCCGCGTGGCGGCTTCGGGCGATGGCGACCTCGCCAGAAGTGCGCGGAAAAGGCTACGGCGCAAGCACTTTGCGGCACGGCATGCAACTTGCCCGAGAGCGTGGCGCGACCTTGCTATGGTGCAACGCGCGATCGGGGGCAGTCTGGTTCTACGAGCGTCTCGGATTCGTGAAGACCAGCGAGGAGTTCGAGATCCCGCCGATCGGCCCGCATTTCGTGATGGAGGTCGAGCTGTGACCGAAGTGCTTCGCTACGCGGCGTTCACCGACGACCCGCGCGGCGGCAACCCGGCGGGAATCGTGCTCGACGCCGCTGGACTTGACGACACCGAGATGCAAAGAATCGCCGCCGAGGTGGGCTTCTCCGAGACGGCGTTCCTCGTCGAGTCGACGTCCGAGCCGGGCACCTTCGACGTCCGCTACTTCGCGCCGTCGTCCGAGGTGCCGTTTTGCGGACACGCGACGATTGCGTCGGGCGTCGCGCTCGGCGAACGGCGTGGCGCCGGCGGGTTCCGCTTTCGCACCAAGGCCGGTGACGTCGAGGTCGAGGCGATCCTGGACGACGGGAGGGCGGTCGCCACGTTGACGAGTGTCGGGCCAGCCCTCGCCGACCTTGAGGAGCCCGACCTCGACAGCCTGCTCGCCGCCCTTCGGTACACCCGAGCCGATCTCGATCCGGCGTTACCGCCGCGGGTCGCGTACGCGGGCGCGTGGCATCCGGTGGTCGCGCTCGCCGACCGCGCCCGACTGGCCGACCTCGACTACGACTTCGACGCGCTCAACGAGCTGATGCTTCGACGCGGCTGGACCACCGTGCAGATCGTCTGGCGCGAGTCGCCGCAGTTGTTCCACGTCCGCGACCCGTTTCCGGTCGGGGGAGTGGTCGAAGATCCGGCGACCGGCGCCGCGGCGGCCGCCTTCGGCCACTATCTGCGCGCGCTCGACCTGATCAAGCCGCCGACCCGGATCACGATCAGGCAGGGCGACGACCTCGGCCGTCCAAGCGTGCTCACGGTCGACGTCGACGATCGAGATCCGCGGCTGCGGGTGAGCGGCGGCGCTGTTGACATGGCCGGGCTCGGCTAGCCGGCAACCGCCTACACTCAGGGCCGTGGCCGGGCGGATTCCAGACAGCGACATCGCACGAGTGCGCGAGCTGTCGCCCGTCGCCGAGGTGATCGGCGAGGTGGTCACGCTGCGCAGCGCCGGGGGAGGCTCGCTAAAGGGCTTGTGCCCATTCCACGACGAGCGCTCGCCGTCGTTCAACGTCACGCCCGCGCGCGGCTTCTGGCACTGCTTCGGCTGTGGCGAGGGCGGCGACGTCATCAGCTTCGTGCAGAAGATCGACCACCTCTCCTTCACCGAGGCGGTGGAGCGGCTCGCCGCGAGAGCGCGTTACGAATTGCACTACGAGCAGGGCGGTTCGACGACCCACCGTCAGCAGGGTCAACGAGCTCGCCTCGTCGAGGCGCACAAGCTGGCGGCCGAGTACTTCGTCGAGCACCTGGTCAGCCCTGAGGCCGTCATCGGCCGGAGATTCCTCGAGGAGCGCGGCTTCGACGCCGCGGCTGCCGGTCACTTCGGCGTCGGCTACGCGCCGATGGGCTGGGAGAACCTGGTAAAACACCTGCGGGCAAAGGGTTTCTCGGACGACGAGATGGCGACGGGCGGCTTGGCCAGTCATGGCCAGCGCGGCATCATCGACCGGTTCCGCGGCCGGCTGATCTGGCCGATCCGCGATGTCACCGGCGACGTCGTCGGGTTTGGCGCCCGCAAACTCCGCGACGACGATGACGGCCCCAAGTACCTGAACACGCCAGAAACCCCGCTGTACAAGAAAAGCCAGGTGCTGTACGGCCTCGACCTTGCGAAGCGCGACATCGCGAAGGCGCGGCAGGCGGTCGTCGTCGAGGGCTACACCGACGTGATGGCCTGCCACCTCGCCGGCGTCACGACCGCGGTCGCCACGTGCGGCACCGCCTTCGGCGAGGAGCACGTGCGAATCCTGCGCCGGCTGCTGCTCGACACCGCGGAGTACGCGGGTGAGGTCATCTTCACTTTTGACGGCGACGCGGCGGGCCAGAAGGCGGCGCTGCGCGCGTTCGAGAGCGACCAGAAGTTCGTCACCCACACCTTCGTCGCCATCAGCCCCGACAACATGGATCCATGCGAATTGCGGCTGGCGAAGGGCGACGCCGCCGTCCGAGATCTCGTCGCACGACGCCAGCCACTGTTCGAGTTCGCGATTCGCAGTGTGCTCAGCGGTTTCAACCTTGAGATCCCTGAGGGCCGGGTCGGCGCGATCGAGCGCACCGCCCCTCTGGTCGCGCGCATCAAGGACGCGTCGTTGCGTGACGAGTACGCGCGCCGCCTCGCCGGCTGGGTCGGCGCCCCCGACGAGTTGGCGGTCGTCGACCGGGTGCGCCGCATGGCGACGCCCAATGGCGAACGCCGTCCGGTGAGGGAATCCGCGAGCACCCGGCCCGACCCGCGCGACCCCACGTTGCTCGTCGAGCGCGAGGCGTTGAAGCTCGCGGTGCAACGTCCGGCGTTGCTCGGGCCGGCGTTCGACGCGCTCGACCCGATCTGCTTCACCGCGCCGGCCTACGCCGATGTGCGCGACGCGATCGCGAAAGCGGGCGGCGCCGGTTCGACGGCCGGCGGTGACGCGTGGGTGTCGGCCGTGTTGGAGGCGGCGTCCGACGACGCGGTGCGCAGCCTGCTCACCGAACTGGTCGTCGAGCCGCTTTTCACATCGACTGAGCCAGATGTTCGCTACGCAGAGGCGCAATTAGCCCGTTTGCGCGTTAGAGCGCTTGACCGCCAAATCGCCGAGCTCAAGTCGCGCCTGCAGCGGGTCAATCCGATCGAGCAGGGCAGCGAGCACAACAAGCTGTTCACCGAGCTGATCATGTTGGAGAAGCGCCGGCGCGACGATCTCGAAAGCGTCGGCTGAACCGCACAAGTCGCGACGTTTGCGCACAGGACAGCCGTTTTGTTTGCGTCGGTTTTGTTGACTGGCCGCGAAATCCTGCGGTCGCCCTGCACACTGGGGTCGTGGGGTACAACGTGACATCCGAGGCGTTGGCTGTCGAATCACCCGGGCTGGCAGCGCCTGACGCGCTCAGCGCGCCGCTCGGCGGCGCCGTCGTCCGACTTGTGCAACCGTCGCCAAGCGACGAGGCCGAGCCGGCGGCCGAACAAGCGCCGTCTGACGCTGAGTTGGACGACGCCGCGGCTGCTGCCGCGGAACTCACCGAGCCCGACGAAGAGCCGGAGCGGGTGCTCGCACATGACGGGTGGGCCTCCGCGGCCGACCCGGTTCGCGCGTATCTGAAGGAAATCGGCCGGGTGCCGTTGCTCACGGCCGAGCAAGAAGTCGACCTCGCGAAGCGCATCGAGGCTGGTCTGTTCGCCGCGGAGAAGTTGGCGAGCGGCGTGGCTATGCCCACGTCGTTGCGACGCGAGCTTGAGTGGATCGAGCGCGACGGGCAGACCGCGAAGCGCGGACTCATTGAGGCAAACCTGCGGCTCGTCGTCTCGCTCGCCAAGCGGTACACCGGCCGTGGCATGGCGTTTCTCGACCTCATCCAAGAGGGCAACCTCGGGCTCATGCGCGCGGTCGAGAAGTTCGACTACGCCAAGGGCTACAAGTTCTCGACGTACGCCATGTGGTGGATCAGACAGTCGATCACGCGCGCGATGGCCGACCAGTCACGCACGATCCGGGTGCCGGTGCACGTCGTCGACTGCATCAACAAGCTGATGCGGATGCAGCGTCAGTTCATCCAGACCGTCGGCCGCGAGCCGACCGCGGAGGAGCTGGCCGAGGAGCTAGGGCTGACCGTCGAGCGGGTGCAGGAGATCCGTTCGATCGCGCAAGAGCCGGTGTCGTTTCACGCCCCGGTAGGTGAGGACGACGGGACGCTCGGCGACCTGATCGAGGACGCCGACGCCATCGCCCCCGCCGACGCCGCGACGCAGTCGATGATGTTCGCGGAGCTGCGCGAGGTGTTGCGCTCTCTTGGCGAGCGCGAGCAGCGCGTGCTGACGATGCGGTTCGGCCTGCTTGACGGCACGCCGCACACGCTTGAGGAAGTTGGCCGCCAGCTCGGCGTGACGCGCGAGCGGATCCGGCAGATCGAGAACAAGACGCTGGCCAAGCTGCGCCAGCCGATCTGCGCGATGCGGTTGCGCGACTTCCTGGTCGACTGACCCGGGCGTCAGCTTCCCGGCGCGGTGCCGTTGTCGGCGTAGGCGGGCGCGCCGTCGAGGTTGATCGTGTGGTGGGCGAACCGGTCCGAGAGGCCGCCCGGCAGCCGGCTGACCACCTTCTCGCGCAGGTCGTGGCCCATGGCGCCGGCCCGCTCCTGCATCTTGCGGGTGGCTTGGTTGCGCAGCTGCATGGCCTGCGACTGCACCGCCTCGGTGGTGTGCTTGACCTGGGGGTTCTCCGAGATCGACTTGGCGATCCGCCTCAGCTGCTCGTAGCGCTGCCGGCCCGCCTTGGAGCCGAGCACGTAGCCGGTGACGAAGCCGATCGCGAACGTTGCCTTGTAGCGCATCTGGATCTCCCTCGCTTTTGCCGGACGACGGGCGGCGGTGCCACCTGCCCGGGCCGGTCTACGAATTACCCAGCTGAGCGCGACGCTACCGCCCGCCCGAGGCCGCGTCGAGGCCATCGGTGCGGTAACCTAACCGGGCGTGCCGGGGGACCGGCCGATCCTGCGTAGCTCAATTGGCAGAGCAGCCGGCTGTTAACCGGCAGGTTATAGGTTCGAGTCCTATCGCAGGAGCTCTCGCCCGAGGCTCGTAGATCATCAGCGAGATCGCCGAGCGGGGCGGTAGCTCAGCCGGTCAGAGCAGCGGACTCATAATCCGTCGGTCGTCGGTTCGATCCCGACCCGCCCCACTGACCCCGAAATTTCTGCCTCTATCGCGAGGCGCCGAACCCGCGCGGCAGGCTTCCTCACGGACGACGAGTGGGCGGAGCTGTTCGCGCGGCACGACACGGTGATGGTCCAGCCCGACGGCGCGCGACCACGGTTGCTGCCCCACCCCAGCAGGAGGAACCGGACGTCGAAAGGTATAGACCAATCTGGCGAACCATGGCTACCATGCGCTACGCCGATCGACCGTTCGGCAGTTGACCTCGAAGGGTGCTGCGGTGAGACGTGCGGTCACCATCGCCTTGACGATTGCCGGCGTCGCGTCGGCGACACTCGTCATGACGACCACGCCGGCCGCGAGCGCGGCCGTCGGCAAGACCATCCCCGTCAACGCCGACTTCGCCTGGAACGGCGTCCGCAACTGCGCGGCGCAACGACCAGGCTCGGTGATTTGCATTGCCGCGCAGGCCAAAATCGATGGCCTCGGTCTCGTCGAATACGCGCGCGACGCGGTTCCTAATGGTCAGACCACACCCGACGGCTGCCCGGAATTCAGCACCCGGGGGACGTTGTGGGTGCCTGGCGGCACGGCTGAATTCGACGGCACACCGGTGCCGACCTGCGGCGCCAGTGACAGTCCTGACGCCCACTACACGCTCACCCTGCACGACGGCGCCGGAGTGCTCGCCGGCGCCACCGGCACCGGTGACGTCGTCGCCGACAATGGCGTCGACCGCTGGCACGGCAGCATCACGCTCGCGGCGACCGGCGGCGATTCGTCGTCCGGGGTCGTCGTTGGCGGTGCCGCAGGCGGCGTCGTCGTCGTCGGAGGCGCCGCCGCGATTGTGCTGCGGCGCCGGCGACACCGTCAGCCGGAGAAGACCGCGTAGCGGCCCTTGCCGGCCGCTTTCGCGTCGTACAAAGCGATGTCGGCGTTGCGCAGCAACTCGTCGCCCATGTCGTCGTTCAGGCGGGTGGCTATTCCGCCCAATCCGCTGTTTCCGATGTCCGCGCCGACACTCGCTGACGCGACCGCGACGCCGATGCTCGCGTTCACCCGCAAGACAATGTCCGGCAGGTCGTCGAGCCGGTAGGGCTCTTGCAGCGCGTCAAGTAATCGCGCGGCGATCGCCGCGCCGCCGTCCGACAACGAAGTGCCTTCGAGGAGGACGACGAATTCGTCGCCGCCGAGACGCCCGGCGGTGTCCGTTGAACGTAGGCAGCTGGTGAGCCGGGCCGCGACCGCGCGTAGCAAAGCGTCGCCAACCGCGTGGCCGTAGGTGTCGTTCACGTCTTTGAAGCTGTCGAGGTCGATGAACAACACCGCGGCCGCCGTGCCGTTGCGGCGAGCGCGCTGTGTCATCTGGCTGATGCGGTCCATGATGAGCGCCCGATTCGGCAGACCGGTGAGGTCGTCGTGCAACGCGCGATGCCGCAACTCCTCCGTCTGCTCCCGCACCAAACGCAACGCGCGACCGCGGCTGCGCAACAGCACCTGCAGCATGCCGAAGACCAGCAGGCTGATGGCGACGCCGAGGCCGCCGACCACGAGACCTTGCACTCCCGCCGACACGCCGCCGGCCAGCGCTCGAGAGCTGACCCGCACCGACCAGGTGCCGCCGTCGCTCACCGGCATCGTGAGCGACGAAACGCCACCCGTGAGCTTCTCGCCGTCGCTTGCGTACACGGTTGGGTGCGCGCTGTCGCCGCCGAGCACCTCGACGTGCATGTCGCTGTGGCCGTTCTCCGCGGCGGTGATGATCGCGCGTCCGTCGAACGTCGCCGCGACCCAGCCGATGATGGCGTCGCGTCGTTCGGCGACGGTCGCTAGCGTCTTGCCGCCCCGATAGACCGGCGCGAAGGCGAACATCTCGCCGGGGTAGAAGGCCACCGGCGACGCGAGCGTCAGCTTGCCGGTGTCGCGGGCCGTCGCCAGCGTCCCCGCGGTGGGCGACGGGCCGTAGCCGGGCAGGTTCTGCGCGCAATAGTCGAGCGTCGGGGGGAGCAGGCCGGAGGGTCCGAGCCAGTTGGCCAACCGCACCAAGCAGTACTGCGCGCGCTGGCCCGCGGGCATCACCTGGTACTTGCCGTCGATCTTGAGCGCCTTGGTCTGGTCGGCGGTGACCTCCTTCGCGAACGCCTGCAACTGCGTCGCCGGCACCAGCTTCACGTAGCCGAAGCCGAGGCTGCCCGGGTATCGCGAGTCCGCGTTGAGTTGGTCGAACCAGGCCCGGTACTCGGTGTTGTCGAGGTCAGGGTGCAGCGCGATCAGCGCTTGCTCGACGGTGGTGAGGTCGGTTTGCCGGAGCAAAGACGTGACCACGGACGACGCGACCGCTGACGCGGTCGTCTTGAAGACCGCCGCGTGTTCGCGGCGCACGTCGGACCGCCAGGCGAGGCCGGCGAAGACGCTGGCCGTCACCAAGACGGCGAGCAGCAACCAGCTGGCCGCCGCCCACAGCCGCTCGCGGTCTCGTTGCGGGGACGAGCTGATGGACTCGGCCGCGCCCGGGAGTGCGGGGTGTTGCGGCGTGGACACGTCTGCCTCATCGGCCACCGCCCGCTAAATCCAACCAGACCGGTGGTGTCATTCGTCACTAGTCCGTTCGGAGCGCTACCATCACCAGCACGGTAGGAAGGTTTGTTTACTATCCGTCGGAAGAACTCGATAAAGGAGTGCCCATCATGCCGGTTGTGCCATTGCGGGCGCTTGATCCCGGCGCCGCGGCGCCGGTCGCGGGTTGGCAAGTCTGCTCGTCGACGTCGGCCCCCGGTGGGGCGAGCGTGTCGCGCCCCGAGTTCCGCGCCGACGGCTGGGTCGAGGCGCCCCCGAGGTCGACCGTGCTGGCCGCGCTCCTGGCAGCCGGCCACTACCCCGACATCCTGCGCTCCACCAACATGCGGGATCAGGTCGATCCAGCCCTGTTTCAGGTGCCGTGGTGGTACCGCGCGACATTCACGGTTGGGCCTGGCGGGCGCACGTTGGTGCGCGTCGACGGTGTGATGCACAAGGCGCAGCTGTGGGTCAACGGCGAACTCGTCGCCGATGTCGACCGCCTGGCGGGCGCCTATCCGGTGAGCACGTTCGACGTGACGTCGCTGGTGACTGCTGGGTTGAATTGCCTGGCGATTTTGGTGTTTCCGGGCCATCCGATGACCGACCTGTCCATTGGCTGGGTCGACTGGAACCCGCTGCCGCCCGACGCCAACATGGGCGTCTGGCGTGACGTCGTCGTCCTGCGCACCGGCGACGTCCGGTTGCTCGACCCGCAGGTGCGCAGCTCGCTGTCGCCGTCGCTTGACCATGCCGACGTCCGCGTCACCGTCGACGTCGAGAACGGCGCGGACGACGCGCGCGACGTCGCGGTCACCGCGGTGCTGACTGGCCCTGGCCTTGAGCGGGTGATCTCGCAGACCGTCACCGTCGCTGGAAGCACCCGGCAGCAGGTGGAATTCACCGTTCCCATCGACAACCCGGCGGTGTGGTGGCCGGTCGGCCAAGGCGAGCAGCCGTTGTGTCGGCTGCGTTTGTCGGCGCAGGTCGACGGCGTCGTCTCCGACGTCGCGAGCACCTCCTTCGGGATCAGAGAGGTGACCAGTCGGATCGTCGACGGGGGCGGCCGGCTGTTCAGCGTGAACGGCCGGCCGGTTCAGGTGCTCGGCGGCGGCTGGTGCCCTGACATGTTCTTGCGGCACGACCCGCAGCGGTTGCGCGACGAGATGACCTACACCATCGAGATGGGGCTCAACGCGATACGGCTCGAGGGGAAGCTGGAAAATCCGGAGTTCTTCGAGATCGCCGACGAGCTCGGCCTGATGGTGCTGCCGGGTTGGGAGTGCTGCGACAAATGGGAGTCGCACGCCGGCACCGGCGGATCGGCCTGGACCGAGCACGACTTTCTGGTGGCCCGACGCTCCATGGCGAGCGAGGCGCGGTTGCTGCGCAACCACCCGAGTGTCATCGGCTTCATGATTGGCAGCGATTTCGCCCCACCGGAGCGGCTAGCTGAGATCTATGTCGAGGAACTCCGCGCCGCGCGCTGGGAGCTGCCGATCATCTCCTCAGGCTCCACCGAGTTCAACAACGCGTGGGCGTCTGGGCCGAGCGACGTCGGCACGACGGCGACGCGGGCGGCTGGCGCGTCAGGTCTGAAGATGTGGCCGTACGACTGGGTGCCCCCGGTCTACTGGTATGGCGACAAAGTCGGCGCCGCCGTCGGTTTCGACAGCGAGTGCAGCGCCGGGCATTCGGTGCCGAGACTGCCGAGCCTGCGCAAGATGCTGTCCGCTGACGAACTCGACCGGTTGTGGCAACAACCCGACGCGCGGCAGTACCACGCGGCGCCGCCGTCGCCGTTCGACAATCTCGGCATCTTCGCCGCCGCGCTCGCCAGCCGCTACGGCGAGATCTCCAGCCTGCGCGACTTTCTGCGCAAGGCGCAGCTCGCGAATTACGAGATGGTGCGCGCGCAGTTCGAGGCGTATCGCAGCAGGTTCACCGCCGAGCAGCCGGCCACCGGCGTCATCTACTGGATGCTCAACACCGCGTGGCCAAGCCTGAACTGGCACCTTTACGACTACTACCTCGATCCGGCCGGCGCGTACTTCGGGGCGAAGAAGGCGAACGAGCCGGTGCACGCGCTCTACGACTACGCGACCGCGGAGGCGCTTGTCGTGAACAGCTCGCCCCGCCGGGTCGGTCCGCTCCAAGTTGAGGTCGTCGTCCGCGACGTCAACGGAGCGGTCGTCTCACGTCAATCGCACGACATCGAGACAATCGCAGCCGGAGACACCTTCAGGGGAAGCAAAATCGGCGTGCCCGACGGCGTGTCGACGACGTACTTCGTCGAGTTGCGCACGACGGGCTCGGACGACGTGAGCTCCGCGCGCAACGTGTACTGGCTGTCGACCTCGCTCGACGTCGTTGATTGGGAGAAGACGTTTTGGCAGCACACCCCCCAGTCCGCATACGCGGATTTCTCCGCGCTGCAAGAACTTCCGTCGCCCACCCTCGACGTCAGCGCGCAGACCGAGAGCGGTGACGCGTGGTCGACCACGCGGGTGACGTTGCGCAACGCATCACCCTCAGGCGTTCCGGCGGTTGGCGTTCACGTCTCGCTCGTCTCACCGACGTCCGGCGAGCCGGTCGCCCCGATCCTGTGGAGTGACAACGACGTCACGCTGTTTGGCGATCAGGAGGTCACGTTGACGGCCCGGCATGAAACGGGGGAGGTGCGGGTCGAGGTCGACGCGTTCAACGCGCCCGCTCCGATCAGTGTCACGGCGCAGAGTCGGCGTTAGGCGGCGGAATCGCGGCGGTCACCAGTTCCCAGGCTTGATCGAGCCCGGCGGCGAGGCAGCCGTCGACCACGGCGTCCGAGCCGAGTGCGCTCACCTTCACCTCTGGGGCGACGGGCGCCAACGCGTGCAACTGCTCGGTGACGGCGTCGATGAAGCCTGGCGCTTGTCCGATTCCGCCGCCGAGGACGACGAGTTCGGGATCGACGACGGTGACCACGGCGCAGATCGCTTTCGCCACCAGCAATGCCTCTTCGGCCACCACCGCAGCGGCTTGACGGTCGCCGTCGGCCGCGGCGGCGAAAACCTTCTGCGCCGATGTGGGGTTGCGCACACCCGCTCGCTTGGCCGCCCGAACGACGGCGGCGGCCGACGCCGCCGCCTCGAAGCTGCCGCGTTTGCGCGCGTCGGCGACGTCGGCGCCGTGACCTTCGGAAAACGGCAGATAGCCGATCTCGCCGGCCGCGCCATGTGACCCGCGATGCAACCGGCCGCCGAGCACCAAACCCATGCCGATGCCGGTGCCCACGGAGACGAACGCGAAGTTGTCGACCTCGCGGCCGTGCCCGTGCGCGCGCTCGGCGAAGGCGGCGACGTCGATGTCGTTCTCCACCATCAGGTGGGCGCCGAACGCCTTGCGCAGCTTGGCGAGCACCGCTGGCGACTCCCAACCCGGCAGGCTTCCAGCGAGCGCGAGCGCGTCGCGGCCGGGATCGTAGACGCCGGGGCTGCCGATCACCGTCTGGGTGATCGCCGACTGCTCGACGCCGACCTCTTTCAACAACGACTGGGAAAGTGAGATCAGCTCTTCGACAAGCCGCTGGCCGTTGGTCGCTTTCGCGCGGGCCGAGCGCCGGGCTCGCGCGGCGCCGGTCATGTCGGCGATCGCGCCCCGGATGTACTGTCGCCCGACGTCGAGGCCGAGCACGTAGCCCGCCTCCGGCCGCACCTCATACAAGATGGCGGCCGGGCCCGGCACGCCGGTGCGGTGGCCGGCGGGACGCACCAGCCCGGCCCGCTCGATGTTGGCCAGCGCCAACGACACGGTCGGCTTCGACAGCCCCGAGATACGCGCTAGGTCGGCGCGAGAAAGCGGACCGGCACGACGAATGTGATCGAGCATCACCTGCTCGTTCATCGCCCGGATCAGCGCGGGGCGGGCCACCGATCGCCGGCCGTTAACGCCGTTGACGACGGTCACGCTGACCTCCCAAAAGTTGGGCCTGATCGTACTCAAGCCGTTACCTGACGGTCTTGCGTCTGCCAAATCAATAGGTTACTTTCCTAACAATCTTCGAACGGACGCCGCCCAGCAGGAAGGCTGCGAATGACCCGCTCGCCCGTCGTCTTGGGGCTCGACTTCGGCGGCACCAAAATCGCTGTCGCGCTGTGCGACCTGTCCGGTTCTCGGCTCGGGGCCACCACCGTCGACAGCTTCCCGGACGACGGCGCGTCGGCTGCGATGCTGCGCGCGGTCTCGGCCGGCCGGGAGCTGCTCGAAACCGCTGCGCCGCAAGGCACGCTCGCTGCCGTCGGCGCCGCGACATTCGGCATTCCGTTCGAGGATCGGGTGGAGTTGGCGCCGACCATCCCCGGCTGGGAGTCACTCGCGTTTGGCCGGGAGCTGAAGTCGGCGTTTCCAGGCGTGCCCGTGGAGTTGGCCACTGACGTGAAGGCGGCCGCCCAAGCGGAGGCGCGGTGGGGCGCGCTCGTCGGTCACGACCCGGGCCTGTATCTCAACCTCGGCACCGGATTGGCCGCCGCGATCGTCGCCGACGGCAAGGTGGTCACCGGCGCCCATCGCGCGGCGGGGGAGATCGGTTACAACGTGCGCGACGTGAGCGACGTCGAGGCGCCGCTCTCGCAGCGCATCACCCTCGAAGACGTTGTGAGCGGGAAGGCACTCGCGGCGATCGCGAGCGCCGAACTCGGTCGCCCGACCACGACGACCCAGCTCTTCGAGCAGGCGGCGAGCGACCCCAAAGCGGCGGCGCTCGTCGATGAATTCGTCCGCGAGCTCGCGATGCATGTCGTGAACCTCGCGGTGGCCGTCGACCCCGCGCGAATCGTGGTCGGCGGCGGCATGGTGCGGTCGTGGGCTCGCCTCGCCCCCGGCTTGCGCCGCGCGCTCGATGCCGCGGTGCCATTTCCACCGGAGCTGGTGACCGCGGAATTCCCGTTCGACGCACCTTTGATCGGAGCGTTGGCACTCGGCGTCGCAGCGGCGGGTGCCGTCCTTGGGGAGGAGGCGCTCGCATGATTTCCCGTTCCTACCAACGAATCTCCGGGCAGACAGTGAGGGGCAAATCACGATGAGGCGTTTGAAAGGCGCAGCCATCGCCGTTTCAGTCGGCGTCCTGGCCGCCGCGTGTGGTGGAAGTAGCCACAACAGCAGCAACACAACTCCGACGTCGGGCGGCACAACGGGCGCGACGTCGGCGCCGAGTTCGGCGTCGTCAAGCGGTGGGACGGCGACCGGTGCTCACAAGCAGGGCGGCACGGTCACCATCTCCAACGAGGCGGGCCAGAACTGGACCTGCCAGTTCAACCCCTTCAACCCGGCGGTCAACTCGTTGTCGGTCGGCTTCGTCTACGAGCCGCTGGTGTACGTGAACTCGCTGAAGGCGGGCGCCGAGACGCCAATGCTCGCGTCGTCCTACAAGTGGAGTGACGACAAGAAGTCGATCACCTTCACCATCCGCGACGGCGTCAAGTGGAACGACGGCCAGCCGATGACGGCCGACGACGTCGCCTTCACGTTCAACTTGATGAAGCAGAACTCCGCACTCGACTTGTACTCGTTGTGGACTGGCGCCGGCCTGCAAAGCGTCGCCGCGAACGGCAGCCAGGTCACCATGACGTTCGCTGGCAACGCGCAGACCTACTTCTACCTGTTCGCCGGCCAGGTCGGCATCGTGCCGAAGCACATCTGGTCGACCGGCGACCCGGCGGCGAAGCCCGACACCTGGGCCGACCCGAAGCCGGTCGGCACCGGGCCGTTCATGGTCAACCCGTGCGCGCCGAACAACATCACCTACACCGCCAACCCGAACTACTGGCAGCAGGGCAAGCCGTGGATCCAGACGGTGCAGTACCCGGCTTACCTTGACAACGGCCCGGCGAACCTCGACCTGGCCAACGGCAAGGCGCAGTGGGGCGGCCAGTACATCCCGAACATCGACGCGGCCTACAAGTCGAAGAGCAAGGACAACAACTACTGGTTCCCGCCGATGACCAACGTCGCGCTGATCCCGAACAACGACCCGTCGCACAAGGCGACGAGCACGCTCGCGGTGCGGCAGGCGATCGCGGCTGCGCTCGACCGGCAGAAGATCTCCGAGCTCGGCGAGAGCGGGTACCAGCCCGCGGCCAACCAGACCGGCATCGTCACCCCGACGTTTGACAAGTACTTCGACCAGGGTGCGTTGACGGCGTCGGGTTACGACAAGCCGAATCCCGACAAGGCGAAGCAACTGCTGGCGTCGGCCGGCTACGGTCCCGACAAGCCGCTGAAGCTCACCGTCATCACCGTGTCGGGTTACACCGACTGGGACGCGTCGCTCGCGGTCATCAAGCAGCAGTTGAAGCCGATCGGCATCGACATCACGGTGCAAGACCTCGAGGGCCAGACCTACAACGACCGGCTCTACAAGGGTGACTTCGACCTCGCATACGGCCCGCAGCTGTCGGGTGGACCTTCGCCGTACTACGAGCTGCGGCAGTTGCTGTACTCGAAGAACTCGGCGCCGATCGGCACCGACGCGCCGTCGAACTACGAGCGGTACAACAACCCGGCAGTCGACAAGCTGTTCGACGACTACGCCACGGCGGACGACGCGACCCAGGTCTCGATCATCAAGCAGATTTCGGCACACATGATCTCGGACGTGCCGTTCATCCCGACCACGGAGTCGGTCGACTGGTACCAGTACAACACCAGTGATCTTCAGGGCTGGCCGACGAAGGAGAACCCTTACGCCCAGCCGGCGCCGTGGAACTTCCCCGACGACGAGCAGGTGTTGTTGAACCTGTGGTCGAAGTCGGCCCAGAAGTAACGCTGCACAGGTAACGTACGCAGGCGGCACGAGGTGAGCGCGAGGAGCCAGCGATGAGATTTCTACTTCGCCGTTTGGGGTTCTTCGTGCTCACCTTGTGGGCCGCGATGACGATCAACTTCTTGATCCCGCACATGATGCCGGGCAGCCCGGCGCAGGTGCTCAAGGCCAAGCTCAATCACAGCGGGCGTATCGCCTCACCCGAGCAACTCAACGCGCTGCTCGCGTCGTTCGGGTTCGACCCGCATGCGGGCCTGTTCAATCAATACATCACCTATCTAAAAGACATGGTGACGTTCAACTGGGGCGTCTCCATCGGAGGCAGCAGCCTCGGCGCCTCGGTGACGTCGATGATCCGCCAGGCGCTGCCCTGGACGCTCGGACTCGTGGGCGTGGCCACCATCATGGCGTTCGTCATCGGCACGCTGATCGGCATCGTGGCGGGGTGGCGGCGCGGGGGCCTTCTCGACGGGATCGTGCCCCCGGTGTTCGTCGTCACCTCCGCGCTGCCCTACTTCTGGGTCGCGTTGCTGTCGATCGTGCTGTTCGCGAACGGCGCGCACGCGCTGCTGCCAAACGACGGCAACTACGACCTCGGATTGCACCCCGAGTGGTCGGGCCGGTTCATCGGCAGCGTGTTGAAGCACGCGATCCTGCCCGCCGGCACCATCCTGATCACCGCCATCGGCGGGTGGATCCTGACGATGCGCAACAACACGATCACCACGCTCGCCGAGGATTACGTGCGGATGGCGCGAGCGAAGGGGCTGTCGAACCGCCGCATCATGTTCGACTACGCCGCGCGCAACGCGTTGCTGCCGAACCTCTCCGGCTTCGCGATGTCGCTCGGCTATGTCATCGGCGGCACGATCCTCGTCGAGTACGTCTTCAACTACCCAGGTCTGGGCCACATGTTCTATCTCGCGACGGCGGGCACCGACTACCCGCTGCTGCAGGCATTGTTCATGTTGGTGACCGTCGCCGTGCTGGTGTGCGTGCTACTCGCGGATTTCGCGATCTTCTTGCTCGATCCGCGAGCGCGGGCGAAGGGCTAGCGCGATGAGCACTCTCCTCGTTGACAGCGCGGCGGGCGCCGAGGTCACGCCGACGCGTCGCCGTGGCCGTGGCGGCTTGGGTCGCGCGATCCTCTCCAACCGCAAGGCGTTGGCCGGGCTCATCCTGCTGTTGCTGTTCGGTCTGCTCGCCGCGGTGCCGCACCTGTTCGTGCCATGGCAACACGGCGACCCGCGCGCGGTCGGGCAGTTCCTCCAACTGCAGCACCCCTCGCTCAAGCACTGGCTCGGCACCACCGGCCTCGGTCAAGACGTCTACTCCGAACTCGTTTACAGCACGCGTGAGTCGCTCATCATCGCGCTTGTCGCAGGGCTCGGCGCCACCGCGCTATCGGTGATCATCGGAGTGTCGGCGGCGTATCTGGGCGGTGTCGCGGACGACGCGCTGTCGATGATCACCGGTGTCTTCTTGGTGTTGCCGACCTTCCCGCTGATCATCGTGCTGGCGACCTACGCGGGGAAGGGAAGTCTCGGCGTCGTCATCATCGTGCTCATCGCGACCGGTTGGGCGTACGGCGCGAACCAGTTGCGGGCGCAGGGTCTGTCGTTGCGAAACAGGGACTTCCTTGAAGCCGCCCGCGTCCGGGGCGAGCGGCGGTCGTACATCATCGTCGTCGAAGTGCTGCCGACGATGACGTCGCTGATCCTCGCCAACTTCCTCGGCGCCGCCCTGTACGCCGTCTTGACCGCGGCGGGGCTCCAGTTCCTCGGTCTTGGCGATCCGAGCTCACTGAGCTGGGGCACCATGCTCTACTGGGCACAAAACCAGGGAGCGCTCGTCAGCGGCTTCCCAGCCTGGGCGTTGGCGCCCGGCCTCGCGGTGGCCCTGCTCGGTGTCTCCTTCGCACTTCTCAACTACGCGTTCGACGAGATCAGCAACCCGGCCCTGCGGCCGGTTCGGAGGCAACGTGTCAAGCGCGCCGATTCTTGAGGTCCGCGGCCTGACGGTCGAGTACGCGTCCTCGCGCGGCGCCGTCGGAGCGGTCGACAACGTCGACCTCGACGTGCACGCCGGCGAGTTCGTCGGAGTCGTCGGCGAATCCGGCTGCGGCAAGTCAACGTTGCTGTTCGGCATCGCGCAGCTTTTGAGCCCGCCCGCCGCCATCACCGCGGGCACCGTGCGGTTCAACGGACACAACCTCGTCACGATGACCGAGAAGTCGCTGAACGCCTGGCGTTGGCGCGACTTCTCCGTCGTCATGCAAAGCGCGATGAACGCGCTCAACCCGGTGAAGAGCATCGGCGCGCAGTTCCGAGACGTCATCGAAGCCCACGATGAGCACGTCGACGCGAACCGCCCCGCCGAGGTGCTCGAGTTGGTCGGCATCGACCCGATCCACTTGAAGAGCTACCCGCACCAGCTCAGCGGCGGCATGCGGCAACGCGCGATGATCGCGATGGCGCTGCTGTTCACCCCTGACCTGGTCATCATGGACGAGCCGACCTCCGCTTTGGACGTCGTCGCGCAGCGCCAGCTCATGTTGCAGATCAAGAAGCTGCAGCGCGACCTGGGGTTCGCGGTCATGTTCGTCACTCACGACATGTCGCTGGTGAGCCACTTCTCCGACCAATTGCTGGTCATGTACGCCGGCCAAGTGGTCGAAGTCGGTCCCACCCGGCAAGTTTTCGACAGCCCAGCACACCCGTACAGTCGAGGTTTGCTCGACGCCTTTCCGTCCATCAACGGTCCGTTGACCAGGCTGACCGGCATTCCCGGTTCGCCGCCCGACCTCGCGCATCCGCCGGCTGGCTGCCGATTCAACCCCCGTTGCCCGGACGTGTTCGCAGACTGTCACGTTGTCGAGCCCGACCTGTATCAGGTGGGTCCGGCGCGCGCCCGCTGCCTTCTGCACCGGCCGAAGGAGGAAGCGGCCCATGCGTTCGCCGAGACGGAGACGGTCGGATCGAGATCGGAGGCGCGGACGAGCCG
>Ga0187809_10000490_pt1 | contig 20932 bp, 19 predicted proteins | sample NC_wetland_sal_i_8_FD_132415 | JGI IMG/M metagenome (GOLD analysis project Ga0187809, IMG submission 132415) | Wetland sediment microbial communities from Neuse River Estuary, North Carolina, USA - ASW_4 | ecosystem: Environmental > Aquatic > Freshwater > Wetlands > Sediment | place: USA: North...
CCGGTTCCATTCCTAACCAAGACTCCCGCGGCGGCGTCCCAGAGTCAAGAGGATGGAGTTCTTGATTTTCCGGGCAAAACCGCGTAATCTCGCGGCTCCATCCGGTCTGAAACCGGTTCCATAAAGGGAGGGTTAGTGGTTATGCGCAAGCGCTTGGGAGTCATCCTCGGCCTGCTGATCGCCGTGGTGCTCCTGGCTGCGACGGCACAGGCCGGGACGCGGACCCACAAGGTCACCAACGTCACGCTGGCCGGCTGGTCGTCGGGCCCCGACGAGGACACGTTGCTGAACCAGGTGATCGCGAAGTTCAACGCGACCCACCCGACGATCCACGCGACGTTCCAGGTCATCAACGGCGACTATCCCACGGCGATGACGGCGCGTTTCGCCGCGCACAATCCGCCGGACGTCTTCTACGTCGACTCGAGCGTGATCGGCGCCTGGGTGCACCAGGGCGTGGTCGAGCCGCTCAACAGCTTCGTCAAGGCGTCGAAGTTCGACACGAGCGCGTTCTTCCCGAAGCTGCTCGGCGCGTTCGAGTCGGGCAAGACGATCTACGGCTTCCCGAAGGACTGGTCGCCGCTCGCGATGGAGATCAACAAGGGCATGCTGGGCCAGGCGGGCGGCAAGGCGCCGACGAGCTGGGCGCAGTTGCAGTCGGTAGCCCAGACGATGAAGAGCAAGAACGTCGTCTCCGGCGGTGCGCCGATCTGCCTCGCGCCCGACTGGGCGCGGATGCTCGCGTTCGTCTACCAGGCGGGCGGATCGCTCAACAACCTCAGCTCGCCGGCTGCCGAAGCTGCCGTGAACTTCTACGTCGGCCTGATCAAGAAGGGCCTCGCCCAGACGCCGCAGCAGCTCGGCGTCGACTGGTGCGGCACTGCGCTCGGCAAGGGCAAGTCGGCGATCATCTTCGAGGGCAACTGGCTGCTGCCGTTCATGAAGTCGACGTATCCGAACGTGCAGTACGGCATCTTCCCGATGATCAAGGACAAGACCGGCGGCAACCTCGCCTTCACCGTCTCCTACTCGATGGCAAAGGACACGCCGAACAAGCAGGCGGCCTGGACGCTCCTCTCCTGGCTCGTCGGCAAGCAGGGCCAGACGCTGTGGATGTCGAAGGGCCTCGCTCTGCCGTCGCGGAAGGACGTGAAGGCGGTCGGCGGCCGGCAGAACTTCCTCGCCGCCGCGCCGTACGCGGTCGGCTGGGGCTTCGGCAACCCGAACTTCTCCACCGCCTACACGGTGATGAACAACGACCTCACCGCGGTCATCTCCGGCGGCAAGTCGGTGTCGTCGATGCTCTCCGACGTCGCCTCGGCGCTGAAGGGTTAGACCGGGGCAGCTGAAACACCGGGGCCCCCGTGCGGGAGACTGCACGGGGGCACTCCCCGCCATGGCGACCGCGAGCCAAGCAGCCACGCCTCCCCGCTCGACGATGCTCGGCGTCCGCCTGCGCGAAGCCGGGTGGGGATACGGCTTCGTCGCCGTCCCGATCGCCGTCTTCGGGCTCTTCTTCGTCTACCCGTTCGGGTATGCGCTCTACATCAGCTTCTTCCACTGGGGGATCCTGGGGAAGCAGGCCGGCGGCGCAGGGACGTTCAACTACGACAAGGTCGTCCACGACCCCGTCTTCCACACGGCGCTGAAGAACATCGCCGAATACACCCTCGGCGTCGTCCCGCTGACAATGGCGCTCGGCCTCTCGCTCGCGCTCGTCATCAACCAGAAGATCCGCGGCCGGAACTTCTTCCGCTCCGCGTTCTACTTCCCGTCGATCGCATCGTCGGTCGCGATCACCACGATCGCGCTCTATCTCTTCAACGCGAACGGCCTCTTCAACCACATCATCGGCAGCAAGACCCCGTGGTTCCAGAACGCCCCCACCGTCATGTGGGCGATCGTCGGCCTCAACTCGTGGACGTCGGCAGGGACCGCGATGCTCTACTACCTCGCCGCGCTCCAGTCGATCCCGACCGACGTGTACGAGGCGGCCGCGGTCGACAACACCGGCGCGTGGCGCACCTTCTGGAGGATCACGTTCCCGCTGCTGCGGCCGGCCCACTTCTTCGTCCTCGTCATCTTCGGCATCGGGGCGCTGAAGCTGTTCGACCAGGCGTTCGTCGTCTCGAACGGGCTGGGCGGGCCGAACTACTCGACGTACACACCGGTCCTGTACATCTACCGCGAGGCGTTCACGACGTTCGATTTCGGTGTCGCTGCGGCCGCGGGCGTGCTCCTCTTCGCCCTCATCTTCGTGCTCACGCTCGCACAGAGGTTGACCGTCGGGCGCGAGGAGGCGGCGTGACGCTTCAGACCGTTGCCGCAGCCGACCCGTTCATCCCGCGCCGTGCGCGCTCGGAGGTCGCGCGCAAGGCGTTCTTCTACGCCGTGATCGTGCTCGTCGCCGCGATCTTCTTCGTCCCCTTCATCTACACCTTGACGACGTCGTTCAAGACGCTTCCCGATGCGGCCAACGTCACGTTCATTCCGCATCCGTGGACGTCGTCGGCGTGGCACACGATCTGGACGCAGTACGACTTCAAGACGTACATCAAGAACAGCGTCTTCCTCGCCGTCGTCGTCACCGTCTGCAACATCTTCCTCGGCGGGCTCGGCGGATACGCGTTCGCTCGCCTGAAGTTCCCGGGCCGCGAGCTGCTCTTCCTGCTCGTGCCCGGCACGTTGATGATCCCCGACCAGCTGCGCCTCATCCCGGTCTTCGTGATGCTCACGAACTGGCACCTGATCGGGAACTTCTCCGGCTACATCCTGATCAACCTCGTCACGGCGACGAACCTCTTCTTCATGCGGCAGTACTTCCTCACCATCCCGAAGGACTTCGAGGAGGCGGCGAAGCTCGACGGCGCCGGCTACTTCAAGACGTTCTGGCGCGTAATGCTCCCGCTCGCGCTGCCGGCGATCTCCGCCCTCGTCATCCTCCAGTTCCAGGGCACGTGGAACGACTTCTTCTGGCCGCTCATCCTCTTCGGCCAGGGGAATCCGGCCCACTACACCATTCAGCTCGGCCTGGCCGAGCTCGACTTCCAGTACACGGTCCTCTGGCCGCAGATCTGCGCCGGCAGCATCCTCGCGATCCTCCCGATCCTCGCGATCTTCCTCGCGTTCCAGCGCTACTTCATCTCGGGTGTCGTCTCCGCGGGAGTGAAGGGATGACCGCCCGTGCGGCACTTGGCCAGGCCGGGCGCGACCTGTTCGAGAACTCGTGGCGGCTCGTGCCGGTGAACGTCGCGCTCGGCGCCGTCGTCGTCGCCGTCGGCGTCGCCGCCGCCGCCGTCCATGCGGCGCTCGCCCTCGCCGTGCTGGCGGGACCGGTTGCGGCCGCGCTCGTGCACTGCTCGGTCACGCTCGTGCGCACCGGCAACGTCTCGCTCGCGGACGCTCGCGAAGGGCTGCGCCTGCACTGGCGGCGCGGCCTGCAGCTCGGCGCGGCAAGCACGGCGGTCGTCGTCCTCGCCGCCGTGGCCGTGCGCTTCTACACGCGGACGAGCCTCGGCTGGGCGTTCGCCTTCCTCACCGTCTACCTCGTTGTCCTGATCGGCATCTATGCGGTCGTACTGGCGACGCTCGCGATCGCCGAGCCCGAACGACCGCTGCGGCTCGCCGCGCGAGAGGCAGCCGCACTGGGAGCGCAGAGGCCGGGCCCGACCCTCCTGCTCGGCCTCGCGCTCCTCCTCGTCAATCTCGCCGGCATCGCGGCAGCCGTGATGCCGTTCCTCACGTTCACCGTCGCCTATTCGTTCGTCGCCGTCGCGCGGTTCGTCCTCCCGAAGGAGTCCTGATGGCCCCGATCACGTTCGAGCACGTCACGAAGAAATTCGACGAGTCGACGGCCGTCGACGATCTGAACATCGACGTCGCCGACGGCGAGTTCCTGGTGCTCGTCGGACCGTCGGGATGCGGAAAGACCACGGCGCTGCGGATGCTTGCCGGCCTGGAGGAGATCACGAGCGGCCGCATCCTCATCGGCGACCGCATCGTCAACAACGTCCCGCCGGGCGCGCGCAACGTCGCGATGGTCTTCCAGTCGTACGCGCTCTACCCGCACATGACGGTGTACGACAACCTCGCGTTCAGCCTCCGGAACTTCGACGTGCCGAAGCAGGAGATCGAGCGGCGCGTACAGGATGCCGCGAAGATCCTCGAGCTCGAGGATTACCTCAGGCGCAAGCCGAAGCAGCTCTCAGGCGGCCAGCGGCAGCGCGTGGCGCTCGGTCGCGCAATCGTGCGCGAGCCGTCGGGGTTTCTCATGGACGAGCCGCTGTCGAACCTCGACGCGGCGCTGCGCGTGCAGACACGCGCCGAGATCCTCAAGCTGCAGAAGCGGCTCGGGACGACGACGATCTACGTCACGCACGACCAGGTCGAGGCGATGACGATGGGCGACCGCATCGCCGTGATGAGCAAGGGCGTGCTGCAGCAGATCGGGACGCCGGAAGAGCTGTACACGAGTCCTGTCAACACGTTCGTGGCGAGGTTCATCGGCTCGCCGGCGATGAACCTGCTCCCCGCCGGGAAGCTCGGCGTCGGCGGGACGGGGCAGCTGGCGGGTTTCCGGCCCGAGCACGTCATGCTCGGAGACGGACGAGGCGGCAGTGCGCAGTACCAGGCCGAGGTCGAGGTGGTCGAGTATCTCGGGGACGAACAGCTCGCGCACCTGCGCCTCGGCGACACCGAGCTCGTCGTGAAGCTGCCGGTGGAGCCGCGCCTGCAGGCGGGAACGCAAGAGACGTTCTCGGTTCCGCTGCAGAAGGTCATGCTGTTCGACGAGTCGAGCAGCCGCGCAGTCGGAACGGCAGCCTAGATCGAGCCCAGGTGCCCCTGACGGTCCTCGACGGCTCGACCTTCTGCGTCTGCGACGAACGCGGCGACGTCGACGGCGTGGCCACCGCGTCCGGCTTCTTCGCCTCCGACACGCGGTTCCTCTCGCGCTCGGTGCTCACGCTCGGCGGCGAGCGCCTCGAGCCGCTCTCGCACGACCAGTCGGCGCCGCACCTCGCCGCGTTCGTCCTCCGCAACCCGCGGGTCGACGGTCTCGAGCCGAACGAGCTGTCGATCGAGCGCGAGCGCTTCGTCGGCGACTGCATGGAGGAGCGCATCACCGTCGAGAACCACGGGCATCGGCGCGTCGACGTCGTGCTCGGCCTCGAGCTCGAGGCCGACTTCGCCGACATCTTCGTGGTCAAGGAGCTCGAGCCGGGCTTCGGCTGGGAGAGCAGCCAGAAGCTGCCGCCCTCTCGGCCGCTCGAGCGCACCGGCAACGGCACGATCGTGTTCGCCGACGAGACCTATCCGGCGCGCACGATCGTCCATCTGTCCGAGCCGTTCGGCGAGACCGGCGGCGCCGCCCGTTTTGCGCTCTCCCTCGAGCCGGGAGAACGGTGGCGGCTCGTCGTCGGCGTGCAGCCTCAGCTCGACGGCATCGAGCCGCTGCCGAGCGCGTCGTTCGCGCGAGAGCTGGACGACGAGCGCCGGCGGGCCGAGGAGTCGCTCGCCGCGTGGCGCTCGTCCGCGCCGCGCCTGCGTGCGCGCTGGGACGACCTCGTGCACACGTGGAACCGCTCGGTCGCCGACCTCGCCGCGCTCCGCATGCGGGCCGCGCCGCCGGGCTTCGGGCGACTGCTCGCCGCCGGAACGCCGTGGTTCATGACCGTCTTCGGCCGCGACACCATCGTCTCGTCGCTGCAGACGCTGCTGTTCGGCCCCGAGCTCGCGGCGAGCACGCTACGCGTGCTCGCGGCGACACAGTCGGAGGTCGACGATCCCGAGCGCGACGCAGAGCCTGGGAAGATCATCCACGAGGTGCGCCGCGGCAAGGCGGCGCTCGCCTGGATCGACCGGTACTACGGAAGCGTCGACTCGACGCCGCTCTTCCTCATCCTCCTCTCCGAGCTGTGGCGGTGGACGGACGACCCTGGGCTGCCGCTCGAGCTCGAGCACGCGGCCCGGCGCGCGCTCGAGTGGATCGACGGTCCCGGCGACCGCGACGGCGACGGGTTCGTCGAGTACGAGATGCGCGCTGCGAACGGCATCCGCAACCAGACGTGGAAGGACTCGGAGAACTCGATGGCGTTCCACGACGGGCGCCTCGCGCGGGCGCCGATCGTGCCCGCAGAGGTGCAGGGCTACGTCTTCGACGCGAAGCTGCGCGCCGCGGAGCTCGCCCGCGAGGTCTGGCGCGACTCCGCCACCGCCGCGCGACTCGAGCGCGAGGCGGCGGAGCTGCAGCGGCGCTTCGACGACGCGTTCTGGGTTCGGGACCGCGGCTTCTACGCGCTTGCGCTCGACGGCGACAAGCGCCAGCTCGATTCGCTCACGTCGAACATCGGGCACCTGCTGTGGAGCGGGATCGTGCCGGAGGCGCGCCGCGCCGCGGTAGCGGACGTGCTCGTCGGCGAGCAGCTCTGGTCCGGCTGGGGCGTGCGCACGATGGCGGCCGGCGAAGGCGCTTACAACCCACTCGTCTACCACAACGGCACCGTGTGGCCGCACGACAACTCCCTCATCGCGATGGGGCTCGCCCGTGCCGGTCGCCGCCACGACGCGGAGCGCATCCTCCACACGATGATCGAGGCGGCCGCGCACTTCGACTACCGGCTCCCCGAGGTCTTCGCGGGCTTCCCGCGGCATCGGACGCGGTTCCCGGTCGTCTACCCGACGGCGTCGTCGCCGCAGGCGTGGGCGGCGGCGACGCCCATCCTCCTTCTCCAGACCGTCCTCGGCCTGGTGCCGGACCGCGCGGCGGGCGCGCTGCGGTCGGACGTGACCGAGCTTCCGGAGTGGGCGGACGGGCTCGTGCTCGACGGCGTCCACGCGTTCGACCGGCGCTGGACCGTCACCGCCGACGGCGGCGGCGTCGCCGTCGAGCCTGTTTCTTAGCGGCCCCTTAGGTTGTAGGCACTCTTCTCCTGGGAGAATCTGGATCTCACCAGCGAGAGTAGGAGGAACCGTGGCCGAGGAACGGTTGGAGCAGGCGCTCTTCGAGATTCGCCGTGTGATCGCGGGGCAGGACGCCATGCTCGAGCGGGTGCTCGTGTGCCTGCTCGCGCAGGGGCACCTGCTGATCGAGGGCGTGCCCGGCCTGGCGAAGACGCTCACCATCAAGACGACGGCCGCGGTGCTCGGCGGGTCGTTCGCCCGCATCCAGTTCACGCCGGACCTCGTCCCGGCCGACCTCATCGGCACGCGTGTGTACCGGCCCGACCGGGGGACGTTCGACACCGAGCTCGGTCCCGTCTTCTGCAACTTCCTGCTCGCGGACGAGATCAACCGTGCGCCAGCGAAGGTGCAGAGCGCGTTGCTCGAGGTGATGCAGGAGCGGCAAGTCACGATCGCGCACACCTCGTTCCCGGTGCCGGAGCCGTTCCTCGTCCTCGCGACCCAGAATCCGATCGAATCCGAGGGGACGTATCCGCTGCCGGAAGCGCAGATCGACCGGTTCATGCTGAAGATCCTCATCGACTACCCGGAGCACGACGAGGAGCTCACGGTCGTGCAACGGCAGCTGTCGGATGCCCCGCAGCTGCGCGAGATGCTGAGCCTCGACGACCTCCGCGCGTTGCAGCGCTCGGTGTTCGACGTCTACGTCGACCCTGCGCTCATCAGCTATGCCGTCGCGCTTGCGGCCGCGACCCGACGGCCGAGCGAGCACGTGTCGTACGGCGCGAGCCCTCGCGGCCCCATCAGCGTCACGCAAGCGGCGCGCGCCCTCGCCCTCATCCGGGGACGCGACTACGCGACCGTCGACGACGTGCGCACGCTCGCGAGGGACGCCTTCCGGCATCGCCTCGTCCTCAGCTACCAGGCTCTCGCCGAGGGAGTGACGGCGGACGCGATCCTCGACCGCGTGCTCGCGGAGGTGCCGGCGCCCGAGGTCGAGCTCGCCCGGCCGCCGGCGGCATGACGTCGAGATCGCTGCTCGGGGAGCCGACGCCCGAGCGGCCCGGGCCGGGCCCGCTGCCGCCTCAGCTCCTGCGGGCGCTGCAGCTCGACGTGGCGCGCCGGCTCGAGAGCGTGCTCGCGGGCGACTACCGCTCGGCGAGGCACGGCCCCGGAACCGAGCTCGCCCAGATCCGCCCCTACCTTCCCGGCGACGACGTGCGCCTCATCGAATGGAACGTCACCGCGCGAATGGGCGAGCCGCACGTGCGCGTCCAGCTCGCGGAGCGTGTGCTCGTGACGTGGCTCGTGCTGGACACGTCGCCGTCGATGGAGTTCGGTACCGGCGAGCGGCGCAAGGCGGACGTCGCTGCCGGCGTCGCGCTCGGCCTCGGGCACCTCGCCACGCGCCGGGGGAACCGTCTCGGCATCGTTACGTTCGGCGACTCCGAGCCGGCGATCGTACCGCCGACGCAGGGCCGGCACGGCCTTCTCGGCCTGCTCACGGCGCTCGGACGCGAGCCCGAGCGGGCGCTCGTCGGGGCGACGTCGCTCGGGGGTGCGCTCGCACGGGCCGGCGCCGTCGCGCGCCAGCGCGGGATCGTCGCCGTCGTCTCCGACTTTCGCGGGCCGCTCGACTGGCGCACGCCGATGCTGCGCCTCCTCGACCGGCACGACGTGCTTGCGATCGAGGTGCGCGATCAGCGCGAGCAGGAGCTCCCCGACGTGGGCGAGCTCTGGCTCGTCGACCCCGAGACCGGCCGCCAAGTCCGCGTCGATACGCGCGATGCGTCGCTGCGCGAGCGCTTCGCCGCCGCCGCCGCGGAGGAGCGGACGGGGGTCGAGCGCGTCCTGACCGCGATCGGCGTCCCGCATCTCGTCCTCTCGACGACCGGAGACTGGCTCCGCCCGTTCGCGGCGTTCCTCGGCGGTCGCCGGTGAGCTTTCAGCACCCGCTCGCGCTCGCCCTGCTCGCCGTCGTGCCGCTGCTTGCGCTGCTGTGGCGCGCGTGGGACGACGGCCGGCGGGGCCGAGCACGCGCCTTCACGAACCTCGCGCTCCTGCCGAATCTCGTCGACCGCGCCCCCGGCAGGCTGCGCCTCGTTCCGCCGGCGCTCTTCCTCCTCGCACTTGCGGCGCTCGTCGTCGGATTCGCCCGCCCGCATGCCAACGTGAGGGTGCAGCGCCGAGAGGCGACCGTCGTGCTCGCGATCGACGTCTCCCGGTCGATGCAGGCTCACGACGTCTCGCCGACGCGCATGATCGCCGCCAAGCGCGCCGCGGCGTCCTTCGTCGATCGCATCCCCGACACCTACTCGGTCGCGGTCGTCGGCATCGGGAGCCGTGCGTACGTCGCCGTGCCCCCCACGCGCGACCGTCCGCTCGTGCGTCAGGCGATCAGCGGCCTCGAGCCCGGCGAGGGCACCGCGCTCGGCGATGCGGTGGCGCTCTCGGCGCAGCTCGGCAAGCGTCAACGCACCGTCGACGGCGTCGTGCCGCCGGAGTCGGTGCTGCTCCTGTCCGACGGCGCGCCCGACGGCGGACGAGTTCCGGTCGCGACGGCGATCAAGCAGGCGAAAGCGCTGCACGTCCCCGTGTCGACGGTGCTCCTCGGCACGTCTCACGGCGTGGTCACGCACAAGCTGACGGGCGGGTACACGGCGCAGATCCACGTACCGCCGAGCCCGGGCACGCTCGAGCTGATCGCGCACGGAACGGGCGGCGAGTTCTTCCGCGCCCGCTCCGCGAAGTCGCTCGAGGCGGTCTACCGGCACCTGGCGACGCGCATCGGCCATCGCACGGAGAGCCGGGAGCTGACCGATCTCTTCTCGATCGGCGCGCTCGTGCTGCTGCTCGCGGGCGGCGTCTTCTCGGTGCTCCGCTTTCGGAGGGTGCCGTGAGGCGGCTTGCCGGCGTCGTCGTGGCGGCGGTCGTGCTCGCGTGCGTCTGCGCCGGCGCCGCCGGCGCCACCAACGAGTGCAAGGGGCTGCAGGTGTGCGTCCCCGTCGCCGGCCCGTGGGTCGTGGCCGGCGGGGCGGAGGTGTCGTTCCAGCTGGCGTGCCCGGCGCGGTTCGTCGTCGCGGGCCTCGACGCCGAGCTCAGCCGCAGCGGGATCGACGTCACCTTCCGCGGCTCGCTCGGAAGCCCCGTGAACCCGGGGATCACGACCTCCCGGTCGGTCGAGTTCCTCGGGCGGCTGCTCGTCGGCGGCGCGCCGGCAACGTTCCGGCCGCACATCGGCTGCGTCCCCGCCTCCGGCGGCGGCGAGCGCTTCCCCACCGTGCACAAGCCGGCGCCCGCACTCGTGCCGACCGCGATCGAGATCGCAGTCCGGCCCGGCGTCCACCGCTACGTCGAGCGCTGCGCGGCAGGTAAGCGCCTGACGGGCGCGACCAACGCGGTCGGCTTCTACACTTCCGCGCCGCCGCCCTCGGCGTTGGTGAGGAGCATCACCGTCTCGCAGGGCGTTCGGGCCGGCGTCGTGCGGCTGGCGGTGCGCGCGGGCGCGCTTCCGGGCGTGCGCGCGGTCGTTCAGGTCGAGCTCGACTGCGCATGACGTTCGGCTCGCCGATCCTGCTCGTGACGCTCGTCGTCGTGCCGCTGGCGGTGCTGCTGTACCTGCTCGCGCAGCGGCAGCGGATGCGCTACGCCGTGCGCTACACGAACGTCGACGTGCTCGCGTCGGTGGCCGGCGGCCGCGACTGGCGGCGGCTCGTCCCGCCGGTTCTGTTCCTGCTCGCGGTCGCGACGCTGTGCGTCGCGGCGGCACGACCGCGCGTGCACGCGCTCGTCCCGAGCGAGCGCGCGACCATCGTGCTCGTTCTCGACGTTTCCGGCTCGATGCAGGCGAACGACGTGAAGCCGACCCGACTCGCGGCGGCGCAGCAGGCGGTTCACATCTTCCTCGACCGCGTGCCGAAGCGCGTCAAAATCGGGCTCGTGCTCTTCGCCGGCGTCCCGGAGGAGGCGACGCCGCCGACGACGGATCACAAGCTCGTCGAGCAGGCGGTCGACGACGCCGACATCTTCCAGGGCGGGTTCGGCGGGACGGCGATCGGGGATGCTCTCGCAGAAGCCGTGAAGGTGGGGCTTGCCTCGGCGGGCGTGTCGAACGAGCGGGGGCTGACCGTCCATCACCAGGTCGCCGCGCCGGGGCCGGCCAGCACGCTCGTGACGATCCTCTTCCTCTCGGACGGGCACCAGAACCGCGGCGTGCTCCCGCCGCTCGGAGGCGCCGCGATCGCGAAACGTGCCGGTATCCCCGTGTTCACCGTCGCGCTCGGGACGTTGGGCGGGAGGATCACGAACTTCAACTTCGGCGGCGGGGGCGCGTTCAGCGGCGGCGTGTTCGGCGGCGGCCCCGGACTGCGCCAGGCGCTCGCGCCGGACCCGAAGACGCTGCGCGCGATCGCGGACGAGACGGGCGGCAAGTTCTTCTCGGCGAAGTCGGCGGGCTCGGTGCGGGACGCGTACCAGAAGCTCGGCTCCAGTCTCGGCCGCGTCCCCGGTCGCAGCGAGGTGACCGTCGACTTCGCGATCGGGGCGGCCGCGCTCCTCCTCGTCGCGCTCGTCCTCGGCGCCCTCTGGGCGCCGAGCCTGCCCTGAAGAGACATGACGGGGGACACTCCCCGTCACGGGACCGCGGGAACGTCGTGACACTGCGGTAGCCGGTGCGGTGCTAGGCCCGCCGGGCGGCGAAGACGTTCTGCACCGCGGCCCGCACGCCGACCGAGAGGCCGCCCATGAGGACGGCGCCGTCGCCGAGGCTCGAGATCTGCACCTGCGGCGGATATGCGAGCCAGCCCGCCAGGAGCGTCCTCACGGTGTCGAGCAGCCCCGCATTCGCGCCGATGCCGCCGCCGAGCACGACGAGCCCGACGTCCGTCACCGCCGCGATCGGAACGATGTGCAGCGCGATGCGCCGCGCCTCCTCGGCGACGACCGCGCGTGCGACCGTGTCGCCGCTCCGCGCCGCGGCGAAGACCGAGCGCGCCTCGAACGGCGGCACGAGCACCGTGCGCGCGTCCGCCGAGAGCCGCTTCGCCACCTCCGCGAGCGCAGCCGCGCACGGGTCGAGCTCCTGCTCGAGGCCGACGCGCACGTAGTCGAGCTCGCCGGCGGCACCGTTGTGGCCTCGCTGTAGCTCGCCGCGCAGCACGAGGCCCGCGCCGAGCCCGGTGCCGACGGAGAGGAAGACGAAGTCGTCGACGCCGTGCGCGACGCCGAGGCTGCCCTCGCCGAGCGCCGCGAGGTTGACGTCGTTCTCGACCGTCACCGACACGCCGAGCCGCTCTTCGAGCTCGGCCCCGAAGGAGCGGCCCTCGAGCCCAGCAACGTTGAGGGCGAGCCGGATCGCGCCGCCGTCCGCTTCGACGACCCCCGGGACGCCGACGACCACCTCGTCGACGAGTGCTGCATCGAGGCCCGACGTCTCGGCCAGCACGTGCCGCAGCTGGACGATCGCGTCGAGCGCGAGATCGGCGTCGGCGACGCCGAGCTCGACATCCTGTCGCGCGCGCACCCGACCGGCGAGATCGCCGAGCGCGCCTCGGAGGAAGCGTGCGCCGAGGTCGACCGAGAGCACGAGCGCGGCCTCGTCGACCGGCTCGAAGTAGACGGCGCCGTACCGTGGTCCCCCGGGTGCGTCCGCCGCCTCCCGCACGAGGCCGGCGTCCAGCAGCGTCTGGAGGGCGAGCGAGACGGTCGGCTTCGAGATCCCCGCATGACGAGAGATCTGCGCCCGCGAGATCGGCGCGCCCGCTCGGATCGTCCGGAGGACGGCCTCTTCGTTCAGCCGCTTCAGCAGCGGTGGCGTTGCCACGAGAGGCATTGTCGTGAAGAACCCTTACCGATGCAAGGCCCATTGACACCGGATCACGAAGCTCGTAGGGTCATCTCGTTAAGGTGTCTAACAAGCACCGCACAGGAGGGAGGTTGCGATGAAACGCGTGGCCCTCGTCGCCGCGCTGCTCGCGCTCGTGCTCGCCGGGGCCGCCGCCGGGGCTCCTCGGCATCGCTCCGCGCCGACCAAGCTCACGGTCTGGGTCGGGTGGAGCGCACGCGAGCTGGCCGCGTTCAAGAAGCTCGCGGCCGAGTACCAGAAGGCGAACCCCGACGTCTCGCTGAGCGTGGTCGGGAGCATCAACGACGACAAGATCGTCGCGGCCATTCGCGCGGGCACCGCGCCGGACGTCGTCAGCTCGTTCAACTCGTACAACGTCGGCATCTACTGCGGGACGGGCGGCTGGATCGACCTGTCGTCGCTGATGAAGCAGTCCGGGATCAGCACGTCCATGTTCCCGCCGACGACGAACTACTACACGCAGTACGGCGGCAAGAAGTGCGCGCTGCCGCTGCTGGCCGACACGTACGGCCTGTACTACAACAAGACGCTCTTCAAGAAGGCCGGCATCGCCGGCCCGCCGAAGACGATCGCGGAGCTGACCGCGGACGCGAAGAAGCTCACCGTCCGCAACTCCGACGGATCGCTGAAGCAGGTCGGCATCGACCCGTTCATCGGCTTCTACGAGAACGTCCCCGAACGCTGGATCCTGCCGTGGGGCGGGACGTACACGGACTCCAGCGGCAAGGCGCACCTCGCCACCGATCCCGCCTGGACGAAGTGGCTCACGTGGCAGAAGCAGATGATCGACTGGTACGGGTACAAGAACCTCGTGAAGTTCCAGGCCGGCCTCGGTGACGAGTTCTCGGCGTCGAACGCCTTCGAGGTCGGCAAGGTGGCGATGAACCTCGACGGCGAGTGGCGCGTCGCGTTCATCAAGGCCGAGCACCCGACGCTCGACTACGGGACCGCGCCGATGCCGGCCGCGAACCCGAGCCTGTACGGCTCCGGATACATCAACGGCACGATCATCGGCATTCCGAAGAACGGCAAGCACACGCAGCAGGCCTGGGACTTCGTCAAGTGGGTCACGACGAACACACACGCGCTCGCCGAGTTCTCGAACGCGATCAAGAACGTGCCGTCCACGACGGCGTCGACGCACTCGAAGGAGCTCGTCCCCGACACGCACTTCGCGACGTTCCTCAAGATCTTCGCGAACCCGAAGTCGGGAACGTCGCCGATCGAGGCGTCGGGCGCCTCGTACACGAACCTCGTCCAGAACTTCGCCACGAAGTGGCAGGCGGGACAGGTGAAGGACCTGCACGGCGGGCTCGTCACCCTCGACAAGCAGCTCGACGCGCAGGTCTCGCAGGCCAAGGGCGGAGGCGTGCCGTAGAGGCGGTCGCCGTACCGATGGAGCGCCGGCGAGCCAGGAGGCGAGCGGCGTGGCGGAGGCGCCGTCTCGTGCTCCTCCTCATGGCCCCCTGGCTCGTCGGCTTCTCCGTCTTCTTCGGGTATCCGCTCGTGATGAGCGCGTACCTGTCGCTCAACCACTACGACCTGCTTTCGCCGCCGCGCTGGGTCGGGCTCGCGAACTACCGCTACCTGTTCAGCGTCGACCCGCAGACGTGGACGGCTGTGAAGAACACGCTCTGGCTGATCGTCGTGCTCGTCCCGCTGCAGGTGCTGTCGGCGTTCGGCCTCGCGATCATGCTCGCGCGCGCGCGCCAGGGCGTCGGGATCTTCCGGACGATCTTCTACCTGCCGGCGCTCGCGCCGCCCGTCGCCGCCACGCTCGGCTTCGTCTTCATCCTCAATCCGGCGACCGGCCCGGTGAACACGATCCTCGGGCACCTCGGCATCTCCGGCCCGCTCTGGTTCCAGGACCCCCACTGGTCGAAGCCGTCGCTCGTGCTCCTCGGGATCTGGGGCGTCGGCAACACGATGATCATCTTCCTCGCCGCGGTCCTCGACGTCCCGAGGACGTTGTACGAGTCGGCCCAGCTCGACGGGGCCGGCCCGCTGCAGCGGCTGCGCTACGTCACGCTGCCGTCGATCAGCCCGGTGATCCTGTTCGCCGTCGTCCTCGGCGTGATCCAGGGCCTGCAGTACTTCACGCAGGCGTACGTCGCCGCGGGCGTCGCGGCCGGGCAGGCGTCGCAGGCGGCGGACGTCACCGCGGTCAGCCTCGGCTACCCGCTCGACTCCACGCTCTTCTACCCCGTGCTCCTCTACCAGCACGGCTTCACCGACTTCCAGATGGGCTACGCGTCGGCGATGGCGATGTTCCTGCTCGTCGTATCGTTCGCGGTGACCCTCGTCATCGTCCTCAACTCGCGCCGGTGGGTGCACGAGGGAGCGCGATGAGCGCCGTCGGCGTCGTCGCTCCACTCGTCCGCCGGAAGCCGCCCGCGCGGGTGCGGCGGAAGCGGATGCTGGTCGCGATCGCGAACCACAGCGTCCTCATCGCCGCCGCGATCGCGTTCCTCGCGCCGTTCGCCTTCATCACCCTGACGGCCCTCATGACGAACAACCAGGCGCTGTCGTCCAACCTCTGGCCGCACCCGTTCGCCTGGCACAACTTCATCGACGTCTTCACGAAGGCACCGCTCTGGCGGTGGACGCTGAACACGATGGAGTACTCGTTCGCCGCGACGCTCGGCGTCGTCCTCTCGAGCGTGCCGGTCGCCTATGCGCTCGCGCGGATCCGCTGGCGCGGCCGCACGGTCGCGTTCATGGTCGTCCTCGTCGCTCTCATGCTCCCGCCGCAGGTGACGGTCGTCCCGCTCTATGTCATGTGGGCTAAGTTCCATCCGTTCGGCTTCAACTTCATCGGGACGCTGTGGCCGGTGATCATCCCGAACTGGTTCGGGGATGCGTTCTCGATCTTCCTGTTGCGCCAGTTCTTCCTCACCATCCCGGAGGAGTACATGGACGCGGCCCGCGTCGACGGCTGCGGCGAGCTCCGCATCCTGACGACGGTGGTCGCCCGGCTCGCGAAGCCGGCGATCGCCGCGGTCGCGCTCTTCTCGTTCCTCTACACGTTCAACGACTTCTTCCTGCCGCTGCTCTACACCGGCGAGTCGGCACACCACTGGGTGCTGTCGATCGGCCTGTCAGAGTTCCGCTCGCTCCACCAGGTGCAGTGGAACCTGACGATGGCGGCGACGCTCCTCGTCATGGCGCCGGTGATCGTGCTCTTCTTCCTCGCCCAGCGTGCGTTCGTCGAGGGCGTGACACTGACGGGAGTGAAGGGATGATGAAGCTCGCCGTCGTCGGCGCGGGCTCGACCTACACTCCCGAGCTCGTCTCGCACCTCTCGGCGCTCCCGGTGGACGAAGTGGCGCTCCACGACGTCGACGCCGAGCGGCTCGACGTCGTCGGTGGGCTCGCCGAGCGCATGCTCGCGCGCGTCGGCTTCGCGGGAGCGCTCGAGCGAACGGGCGATCTCGACCGGGCGGTGGACGGCGCCTCGTTCGTCCTCCTGCAATTGCGTGTGGGTGGACAGCGGGCGCGGCTCCACGACGAGACGATCCCCCTGCGCTGCGGCTGCATCGGCCAGGAGACGACCGGAGCCGGCGGCTTTGCGAAGGCGATGCGCACCGTCCCGGTCGTCCTCGACATCGCGGAGCGCGTCGCAGACCGCGCCGCGCCCGGTGCATGGATCGTCGACTTCACGAACCCGGTCGGAATCGTCACCCGTGCGCTCCTCGACGCGGGGCACCGTGCGGTCGGCCTGTGCAACGTCGCCATCGGCTTCCAGTATCTGTTCGCGCGTCTGCTGGACGTCCCGCTCGACCGCGTCGAGGTCGACCAGGTCGGCCTCAACCACTTGACGTGGATCCGCGCGGTGCGCGTCGAGGGAGCCGACATCCTCCCGCAGCTGATCGCGGACCACGGCGACACGATCGCCGACGACATCGAGCTGCCGCGCAGCGTCCTCGACGATCTCGGCGCCGTTCCCTCGTACTACCTCCATTACTTCTACGCGCACGACCGCGTCCTCGCCGAGCAGCGCGACGGCGTCCCGCGCGCGCAGACGGTCGCCGAGATCGAGCGCGGCCTGCTGGAGATGTACCGCGACCCCAACCTCGACGAGAAGCCGGCGCTGCTCATGGAGCGCGGCGGCGCTCACTACAGCGAGGCCGCCGTCGGGCTCGTCGGCTCGCTCCACCGCGGCGACGGCGCCGTGCACGTCGTCGACACGCGCAACGCCGGCACGCTCGCCGGTCTCGAGGACGACGACGTCGTCGAGGTGCCGGCGCGCGTGGGCGCGGGCGGGCCGGTCCCGCTTCCCCAGGCGCCGCTCGCGCCGGAGCTGCTCGGTCTCGTGCAGCACGTCGCCGCCTACGAGCGCCTCACCGCCGAGGCGGCGGTGACGCGCGACCACGCCACGTCGCGAAAGGCGCTGCTCGCGCATCCGCTCGTCGGCCAGGTCGATCGGGTCGACGCCCTCGTCGACTCGCTGCTCCTCGAGGGGGCGCCGCGATGAAGCAGGCGATCGCGGTCGACGGCGGCAACTCGAAGACCGACGTCGCGCTCGTCAGCGAGGACGGTGAGATCGTCGCCACCGCGCGCGGCGGCGGCAGCTCGCCGTACCACCTCGGAGTCGACGGCGCTCTGGGCGTCATCGGAGGGCTGATCGAGCGCGTGCACGAGGGGCCGCCCGTGGAGGTGGCGGAGCTGCTGCTCGCCGGCGTCGACTTCCCGGTCGAGGAGGAGGCCGTGCGGGCCGGCATCGAGGGGCGCGGATGGGCCTCCCGGGTGTCCGTCGACAACGACACGTTCGCGGTGCTGCGGGCGGGGACCGACGCGGGCTGGGGCGTCGCCGTGGTCTGCGGCGCCGGCATCAACTGCGTCGGCGTTGCGCCCGACGGCCGCCAGGCGCGCTTCCGCGCGCTCGGGTGGACGACAGGCGACTGGGGCGGCGGGGTCGACGTCGGCCGCGACGCCGTGTGGGCCGCTGCGCGCAGCGAGGACGGCCGCGGGCCGAAGACCGTGCTCGAGCGCCTCGTGCCCGAGCATTTCGGGCTCGCGAGCCCGAGCGAGCTCGCTGAGGCGGTGCACTTCGAGCGCATCGACGCAGGCCGTGCGATCGAGCTCGCTCCGGTCGTCTTCGCGGCGGCGGCCGACGACCCGATCGCTGCCGCGATCGTCGACCATCTCGCAGACGAGGTCGTCGCGCTCGCCCGCGTCGCCATCACCCGCCTCGGGCTCGAGCGCGAGCCGGTCGAGGTCGTCCTCGGCGGCGGCCTTCTCCGTCATCCGACGCCGGGGCTGCTCGGCTCGATCGCGCGCGGGCTCGCCGAGGTCGGCCCCTCGGTCACCGCGCACTCGACGTCGGCCCCGCCGATCCTCGGCGCCGCGCTCCTCGCGCTCGACGCGCTCGGCGCCGGGCCGCCTGCGCACGAACGCGTGCGCGCGCAGCTGCGCGCCGAGGAGCCGGTGCCGGTTGGGGGAGACGATGGCTGACGTTCGCTTCGACAACGCGACGTGCGTGTATCCCGGCAGCGAGGCTCCGGCCGTGAACGCTCTCGACCTGCAGATCGAGGACGGGGAGTTCATGGTTCTCGTCGGGCCGTCGGGCTCGGGCAAGACGACGGCGCTGCGCATGCTCGCGGGGCTCGAGGAGGTGACGGCGGGCGCGGTGATGATCGGCGGCCGAGACGTCACCGACGACGCCCCGAAGGAGCGCGACGTCGCCATGGTGTTCCAGAACTACGCGCTCTATCCCTATCTCACCGTCGCGGCGAACATCGGCTTCCCGCTGAAGATCGCGCGCGTGAAGAGGGCCGAGCGCGAGCAGCGGGTGCGCGAGGCTGCAGAGATGCTCGGGCTGACCGACTACCTCGATCGAAAGCCGGGCCAGCTCTCGGGAGGGCAACGGCAGCGCGTCGCCATGGGCCGCGCGATCGTCCGCGCCGCGAGCGTGTTCCTCATGGACGAGCCGTTGTCGAACCTCGACGCGAAGCTGCGGGTGCAGATGCGCGCCGACATCGCCGCTCTGCAGTCGCGCCTCGGCGTCACCACCGTCTACGTCACGCACGACCAGTCGGAGGCGATGACGCTCGGGAACCGCGTCGCGGTCATGCACAACGGAGAGCTGCAGCAATGCGACTCGCCGCGCGTGCTCTACGAGCGGCCGGTCAACACGTTCGTCGCGGGCTTCATCGGATCGCCGGCGATGAACCTCGTCACGATGCCGGTCACGAACGGCTCGGTCGCCCTCGGCGGTGTGAGCATTCCCGTTCCCGCAGGGAACGGGCGCGGCACCATCGTCGTCGGAGTGCGTCCGGAATCGCTCGAGCTCGCCCCGGACGGGATCCCGGCGAGGGTCGATGTCGTCGAGGAGATCGGCGCCGACGCGTACGTGTTCTGCACCGCGGAGATCGCCGGAGAGGAGACGAAGCTCGTCGCCAGGAGCGCGGCCAAGACGGCGCCGGAGCGCGAGGCTCGCGTCTTCCTGCGGCCCGTGGTCGCGGAGGCCCATCTCTTCGACCCGCATCACGGGATGCGATTGGGCTGAGCGTGCGGCGGGCACGCCGTGCCCGTGCACAGCTTCCTCCGGTTTCTCGAGCAGCACGGCTTGCCCGACGCCGCCGCGAAGGCAGTGGCGATCGTCGCCCTGTTCGCCTTCGCGTCCGTCGTCGCACGTGGTGCCGGTGTGCTCGCCGCGCGCGTCGAGGCGCGGGCCGAGGCGGAGGGAGCGCCGAGCGCGCTCGTCGCCCTCAGCCGGAGGGAGACCGCGGTCTCGCTCGCGCAGACGACGATCCGCTACTTCGTCTTCCTCGTCGCGCTCGCGTTCGCCATCGTTGTCGTCACCAACGGGCGTGCGGTCGGCGCCGTCGCCGGTGCGTCATTTGTCGCCGTGCTCATCGCCTTCGCCGCGCAGCGCTTCCTGATGGACGTGATCGCCGGCATCGTCATGTTCTTCGAGGGTTGGTACACGGTGGGGACGTCGGTGATCGTCGAGCCGTGGAAGCTCGAGGGCGTCGTCGAGGAGGTCTCGCTGCGCGCGACGAAGATCCGCGACGTCGGCGGCCAGGTCCTCCGTGTGCACAATTCGCAGATTCTCGCAGTGCGCGTCCTGCCGGAAGGGGCGCTCGGCTACGAGATCGAGCTCTTCGTCCACGACCTCGACGCGGCGCGGGAGCTCATGGAGCGGATCGCACAGCTCGTTCCGGTCGGGCCGACGTCCTTCATCCGCCCGCCGGAGATCACGCGCGAGCAGGAGCTCGACGACGACCTTCACCGCGTGACCGCCCAGGCTTCGGTCGCGCCCGGCCGGAGCTGGCTCGCGACCGATCTGCTTCCGAGCCTGATCAAGGAGAGGGCCGAGGACGGCCTTCTCGTTCACGGCCCGGTCATCCTCCCGGTCGACGAGCAGGCGGTCGGCCGCTTTGCACGGGCCGGACGGCTCCGTTCGCGCCGGGCCTAGCCCTCTACGTCGACCGGTTGAGGTACTCGTCCACCGCCTTGGCGCACCTGCGGCCCTCGTCGATCGCCCACACGATCAGCGACTGGCCGCGGCGCGCGTCGCCGGCGGCGAAGACACCGGGGACGTTCGTCTCGAACGACGGCGCGTCGCAGTTGCCGCGCGCGTCGCGTTCGACGCCGAGCGCCTCGAGCAGCGTCGTCTCGGGCCCGAGGAACCCCATCGCGAGGAGCACGAGCTGCGCCGGGCGCGACTCCGCGGTGTCGGGGACCGGTTCGAACGGCGGCACTCCCGAGTTCTGCATCCAGTGGATCTGCTGGACGCTGCCGTTCCCGCTCAGGCCGGTCGTCGAGATCGCGAAGCTGCGGCTCCCGCCCTCCTTGAGCGCGTAGGACGTCCGCAGCTTCATCGGCCACAGCGGCCACGGGGTCACCTCGTCGGGGCGGGAGACGGGCGGCTCGCCGAGCAGCTCGATCTGCGTCACCGACGCGGCGCCCTCGCGGTGCGCGCTCGCGACGCAGTCGGCGCCGGTGTCGCCGCCGCCGATCACGATCACGTGCCGCCCGGTGGCCGAGATCGTCGGCTCCGCCGTTCCGGCGACGGCGCGGTTTCTCCCGTACAGGTACTCCATCGCGAAGTGGACGCCCCCGAGCTCCCGGCCCGGCACGGGGAGGTCGCGGGGTACGCGGGAGCCGGTTGCGAGCACGGTCGCGTCGAAGCCCTCGAGCGGGCGGTCGACCTCGGTCCGGAAA
>Ga0187809_10000491_pt1 | contig 20906 bp, 23 predicted proteins | sample NC_wetland_sal_i_8_FD_132415 | JGI IMG/M metagenome (GOLD analysis project Ga0187809, IMG submission 132415) | Wetland sediment microbial communities from Neuse River Estuary, North Carolina, USA - ASW_4 | ecosystem: Environmental > Aquatic > Freshwater > Wetlands > Sediment | place: USA: North...
CCTGGGAGAGGGAGATGACGTTCTTGCCTTCGGCCTGCAAATGCCGAGCCTTGGTCGCGATGGCGATGGTCAGGCTGGGTTGGATGCGGTCGAGGCGGTCGGCGATGAACGGCATTTGCTGGGGTTCCCGGGTAAAAGCGGCGGGGGAACCTAGAGGAGGCAGGGGCCGAGGGCAACTGGGGGCGGCGATTGGCTGTGCGGCGGGTCGCGGATTGGTTGGGTGGTGCCGGAAATGGAGCTTAACCGGTGAAGGGACGATTTCTCTGCGTGCTCTGCGCCTCCGCTGCCTCTGCGCATGAATGTGCCGGAAACGGACCGCGACTGCCTGGCCGATTTCTCCCTGAACCGATGAGCAGGCAGTGGTGGGGCCATGCGATGGTCCCTCGAGCGAACGCGATCCCGTCGTAGATCGCATCGAAGCCATCGCATCGAAGCTCAGGGAGATGCCGAATTCGGGGATCCGGAGAGGCCCTGTGCAATCGAACCCCTCCCTGCGCCACTGACGCTCCCCGGGCCGGGGCCACAGCACGCGGACAGCGGCAGTGCATCCTGCCGGTCCCCGCATCGCCCGCCTCCGCCTAATGTTCGCCCCGGTGCGGTTGCGGCCGAGCGGCCTGAGTAGAATCCGACCCCCCCGTCAAGGCGCGCTCGTCCCCACTTCGCGTACTCGGTGCTGCGGCAAAAGCCGCGGCAATCCCCGTCCTGAAAGGTATGAAATGACAAGACTCCTGTTGGCTGGCGCTGCGGCGCTCGGCCTGATGACCGGCGTTGCCGCGGCGCAATCGACAATGTCGGAGACAACCACAACGACAACTCCGACACCGCTGGCAGTCCCGACGGGAACGCTGAGCACGACAAGCAACAGCAAGTCGATTGCCGCCGATGGAACGCGCACCGACCGTTCCCAGACGACCTATCGCAACAGCAACGGTGTGGCATCCGACAGCACGACGAAGACGACAAACTATCCGCCGCCGGTCGCGGTTACGACCACGCGCAGGACCACGACGTCAACCACCCAATAGATCGGCCTGCCGGACCAGCCGCGCCCAGGCGCGGCTGTCAACTCCGGCCGATCGTGAACCAGGAGATTTTCGCATGACCAATCCAAGACACGGCATTCGGCTGGTGTTGGCAGCAGCGCTGCTCGGTAGCGTCGGGTTGCTCGCCGGCTGCGGCTCCGATCCGACGACGCAGACGACGACGACGAGCACAGAACGGTCCACCACGATGGTTCCGTCATCGCCGGTAACGACCGTGACCAGCACGCAGACGCAGCAATACAAGCAGTGACGATCAGTGCGCGCGCCCGACGCCTTCCGGCAGCCGTACGGTGGCGCGCAGCAGCGTCGACGCAACGTGACTCGGGTGCAGGCAGGTCGGGCTCGGGTGCGAGCCTGAAGACGCGAACGGCACTTCCGATTTTGACTGGCCAGGGCATTGCGTCCCTTTGTGTCCTGGCCGGCGAAAACCCGCCGCAACACACGGGGAGTTGCTGATACGCGAACCGGGTTCCGGCCAGGCCGGTGCCGTCCTGTCGTCGTCGGACCGCTTTGCCGGCCATGACGGAATGGCCACCGCCAACACCCCGCGACAACTCCGGTCAGCACCTTGTCGCGGTTTACCCTCCACGCGTCGCCGCTGCGATCCCTTTGGCCGGTAAATTTCGCCTCGGCGCTGCGCCCGCTCCGCCAGCCGCGGAGTCCGCAGCTTCAGCCGCATGGTCTCCTTCAGCCGGTCGAACAGGATGGAGGAGCGCACCCGTGCCAAGCTCTCATGCGGCGGCAGCCCGTCGTTGATCAGCCTATTGATAGAGCCAACCAAACCCGCCCCTGATAGACTAGCCGGGCAACCGTTCGGTTGGTTGGGAGATCGAGATGCGCGTGATGGGTGCCTTCGAGGCAAAGAACAATTTTGGCCAGCTGCTCGACCAGGTTGAGCATGGCGAGGAGATCGTCATCACCCGGCGCGGCAAGCCTGTCGCGAAAATCGGCCCCGCGGGCCCCGGCTTCGACCGCGACAAGGCCCGCAGGGCGGTGGCCGGAATCCTGGAACTGAGCAAGGGCGTCACCCTCGGCGGGCTGAAGATCAAAGATCTCGTCAGCGAAGGCCGTCCGTGAATTTTGTCGTCGATAGCTCGGTGACCCAGTCTTGGTGTTTCGAGGACGAACGCACGCCAGCAACACAAGCCGTGCTGGAGCAGATCGGTGAAAGCGGCGCGGTCGTCCCCCAGCACTGGCCGCTGGAAGTGCTCAACGGACTGATGATGGCGGAGCGTCGCCGGCGGATCGATGCTGGCCGCCGCCGTCAACTTGCGGATTTCCTGCGCGACCTCCCGATTGCCCTCGACCTGACACCACCATTCAGGTCTGGGACACGACACAGGACTTGGCCGAACGCTTCCGCCTGACGCTCTATGATGCCGCCTACCTCGAGCTGGCGCACCGTAAACACGTGTCGCTTGCCTCGCTCGACCGGATTTGCGCAAGGCCGCGACGGCACTGGGCGTCACGCTGCTTGGCGTTACGCTGCCCGAGGGCAACTGATCACGGCAGCGCCCGGCCGCGCCGCGCCCGCTCCGCCAACCGCGGGGCCCGCAACGTCAGCCGCGTGGTCTCGTTCAGCCGGTCGAGCAGGATGGCGGAGCGCACCCGTGCCACGCCCTCATGCCGCGGCAGCCTGTCATTGATCAGCACCGACAGGCTTTTGAGGTCGGCCGGTACCGCCTTCAACAGGTAATCGTCGTCGCCGGTCACCGCATGCGCCTCCCCCACTTCGTCCAGTTCGGCGATGCCGGGGTGTTGCCCCGCCAGTGTGCTCGGGCTGGATGCCCGGACTTGCCGTCCGCCGGAAACTCGACGATAGATTCACGAAACAGTGGCCGGCACGCCGCCATCCAGCAGCCCGGGCAGACCGGTCCGCGGCTGTCGCGGCGGCAGGACCACGCGCAACGACAAGGCCGGCCAGAAGCCATCGAAAGGTTCGGCCAGACAGGGAGGACGGGGTGACAGACAAGCTACACCGGTTCGGCGGCTGGACGCGCCAATGCGTCGCGCTGGTTGCCGCCGCAAGCCTGCTGGCCGCACTCTGGGTGCGGCCGGCCTCGGCCGAAGACGGCGTGAAGATCTCCGTCTTCCAGGGCAGCTTCGTCAGCCTGCCGGTCTACATCGCCAATGACCTGCACCTGTTCGAGAAGCACGGCGTGAAGGCCCAGCTGGTGTACGGCACCGGCATCCAGGTCACCAACATCCTGATCAGCGGCGCGGCCCAGTTCGGCGCCTTCGCGGTCGAGCACGGGCTGCTGGTGCGCAGCAAGGGCCAGGACGTGAAGCTGCTGGTGGTGGCGCAGACGGCGCCGCCCTTCGACATCATCGTCCGTAACAACGTGCCGACGCCGAATGCCGGCAAGCCCTACCCAGCCCCGCTGAAGGATTTGAAGGGACTGCGCCTCGGCATCAGCTCGCCCGGCGCCAGCACCGATGAGGCGATCCAGTACATGCTGCGCCAAGCCGGGCTCAACCCCGCGACCGACGTGCGGCTGGTGCCCGTCGGCGGGCCGAACACCCAGGTGGCGGGTTTGAAGAACGGCCTTATCGACGCCGACGTGGCGTTCGACCCGGCGCAGATCGTCGCGATCCACGAACTGAAGATCGCCCGGTCGATCATGGATATCGAGGGCGGCCAGGGACCGGCCCTGTTCCAGCCCTTCGTCTATAACGGCGTGTGGGCGCACGATTCCTACATCAATGCGCATCCGGCGGATGCCAAGGCGGTGGTGGCGGCGATCGTCGAGGCGGAGCAGATGATCAACGATCCGACGCAGCTCGATCAGGTGGTCAAGCTCGCCGCCGACAACATGCGCGGCATCAGCCCGTCGCTGATCCGGGAGTACCTGCAGCAGTACCACCAGATCTTCCAGCCGGTGGCGAGCAAGCAGGCGCTCGCCAACGTCAACGCCTACATGGTCGGCGCCAAGAAGATCGCGGCGCCGCTCGCCTATGACGACGTGGTCGCGACCAGGTTCATGCCGACCGGCTTCACGGCGTCATCGCATTGAGCCTCTCCGCCGACACCGCCGCCATTGCGATCCGCGTCGAGGATGCCGCCGATCCGCAGCTTGTGGCGGAGCTTCGGCGCCGTCGCGTCTCGCTCACGCGGTTCGGCGTGCTGGTCGCCATCCTGGCGGTATGGCAGGCATCGGTCAGCTTCGGCCTCGTCGGAGCGTTCTGGGTCAGCAGCCCGGTGCTGGTCGCCCGCGAGATCTGGTTCCTGCTGACCACCGGCGAGCTGGCGCGGGACGTCGCCATGACCGTGCTGGAAGCGCTGATCGCCTTCGTCATCTCCTCGGCGCTTGGCGTGGCGGCCGGGCTGCTGCTGGCCCGCCTGCCGTTCTGGGACGACGTGCTGGCGCCTTTCGTCGTGGCCTTCAACAGCCTGCCGCGCATCGCGCTGGCACCGCTGATCATCCTGTGGTTCGGCATCGGCATCACCGCCAAGGTCGTGACGGCGTTCACGCTGACATTCTTCATCCTGCTGGTGAACACGCTGACCGGCGCCAAGCACGTGGACAATGACATCCTGACCATTGCCCGCCTGATCGGCGCGTCGGAGCGCGACATCCTGCGCAAGGTCACCCTGCCCTCGGCCCTGCCATGGATTTTCGCCGGGCTGGAGCTGGGGCTGACCTACTCCCTGCTCGGCGTGATCGTGGCCGAGATCCTGGCGTCCAACCAGGGCCTCGGCTACCTGATCGAAAGCAGCGCCGGCAACTTCAACACCGCCGGCGTGTTTGCCGGCCTGTTCACCCTGGCCGCCGTGGCCTGGGTGTTCAGCACGCTGATGCGCCGGCTGCAGGGGCGGCTGTTGCGTTGGAAACCATCGGATCAGAGCGCATGACGTCCTGCGCGCATGTCGGGTTCCGGGCATGACGACGCCTGCGCCCGCAAAAATCGCCCTGCGCGACATTGGCATCGTGTTCCGCCCGCTCGGCCGGCCGCCGGTGATCGCCTGCCAGCAGGTCTCGCTCGATGTGCCTGAAGGCGCCATCGTCAGCATCGTCGGCCCGTCCGGCTGCGGCAAATCCACCGTGCTGAACCTGGTCTCCGGCCTGATGGCGCCGAGCACAGGGTGGGTGGAGATCAACGGCAAGCGGGTGGACGGCATCCGCCACGATGTCGGCTACATGTTTGCCCGCGACGGCATGATGCCCTGGCGCACCGCGCTGCAGAACGTGGCATTCGGCCTGGAAATCCGCGGCGTGCCGAACCGCGCCGAGGTCGCCCGCGACTGGCTGCGCCGCGTCGGCCTGGAGAAGTTCGAATCGCATTACCGTCACGAACTGTCGCAGGGCATGCGCCAGCGCGTCGCCGTGGCCCGCACCTTCGCCACCGACCCCGATGTGCTGCTGATGGACGAACCGTTCGGCGCGCTGGACAGCCAGACGCGGCTGCTGCTGCAGGAGCTGTTCCTGTGGGTGTGGGACAGCACCAAGAAGACCGTGCTGTTCGTCACCCACGATCTGCATGAGGCGATCTTCCTGTCCGACGTGGTCGTGGTGTTCACCAACCGGCCCGGGCGGGTGAAGTCGGTGGTGCCGGTCGACCTGCCACGCCCACGGCTGCCGCCGGCCGAACTGGCGACGTCGAACGAGTTCCGTGACATCTACCGGCGGATCTGGAGCGATTTGAAGGACGAGGTGAAGGTGTTCGAGTAGAGCGGCCGGGGTAAGGCGCTACATGGCCCGCGGCCTCTCGGGCAAGGCCTGCTGTCTTTCCACCCATGGCGGGGAACCGCCATCCTGCGCCCGCCCAACTATCTGGCGGTCTGTCGGCTTCGCGGCGCTGGCCGAACAAAGCAGTTCAGCAATCGCCACCCGTTTCGCCCTCCCGAGAGTCATCCAGCACCTTGCGCAGCACGCCCTGCGGGTCGTTCAGGAAGGCGCGGGTCACGCGCACATGGTCGAGCTCGTTCCACGCCGCCTCGTGCAGCGCGCCGTCCTCCGCGTGCAGGATGGTGGCACCGGGAAACGCCATCAGGACCGGCGAGTGGGTGGCAATGATGAATTGGCAGTTCCGCGCCACCCTGTCTGCCAGCAGCGCGATCAGCGCCAGCACGCGGGCCGGCGACAGCGGAGTTTCCGGCTCGTCCAGCACATACAGCCCGTTCGGCACCAGCCGCGTCTGCAACAGCGCCAGGAACGTCTCGCCATGCGACCGCGCGTCCGGGTCGATACCGTAACGTCCCTCCAGCGCCGAGCGTTGGCCGCGCGCCATCCCCATCGCACGATCGCGGCCCGGGCCGTCCGGCAGTCGGGAAAGCTCCTGCTCGATGGCGCCGAGTTCCGCCATGTCCGCCGACAGCCGGCCGGTGTAGCCGAACACGTCCTCCGCCCGCAGGAACAGCCGCGTGCGCGCATGATGTTGGCGCTCGAACACGAACCCGGCGGCGAAGTCGCGTGCCGCCTGCAGCGACGGGTCGCGGCGCAGATCGTGGCTGCCGGCAGCCACTGCGTCGATGCCTGCGGCGATGCCTTCCAGCAAGGTCGATTTGCCGCTGCCGTTCTCGCCCACCAGGAAGGTCACGGCGGAGCGGAACTCGACCCGTTCCAGGTCGCGGACCAGCGGCAGCGTCCAGGGGAAGCGCCCGAAATCGATCGCTGCGTCAAGCCGCCGGCGCAGCGCGGAAAGGAACATGGCGCGTCATTCCAGCGCGCGTCCCTGCTGATGCCAACCATCGGTGCCGCCGCGCAACACCGCAACATCCCGCAGCCCGGCCGCCACCAGTTCAGCCGCCGCACGAGCCGAGCGGCGGTCGGTCTTGCACACCACCACGACGGCTTGCCGGCGTTCGGCCAGATCCGGAATGCGCGGCGCCAGGTCCGGCAGCGGCACGTTTACCGCTCCGGGCAGATGACCGGGTGGCGCGGTGAACTCCTCCGGCTGGCGCACGTCCAGCACCAGCAGCGGCGCACCGGCTTCCATGCGGCGCTGCAATTCCGCGGCATCGATAAAGGCCGGTTCGGCTGCGCTTCCGCGACGGAACAGGTCCCAGATGCCCATGGCGGCTCTTCTCCCTTGCGACGGTTGTCCCTATCCCAGGCGAGCCACTATGGAAAGCGATTGCATGTGCCTCGCAACCTCGCTGACATGGGGTAGCACCAGCGCGATTGTAGCGTCACTGGCCGGGCAGGCTTCTCGTGCCCGCTCACGAGCCCTCACCGACCGCCATCGCGGGTAGCGGGGTCACACCGAGGCGCGGACGTCACGGGCGACATTTGTCAAATCAGGCGCTTCCCGCCCCGACATGATCGCGCCATAGTACCATACCAGCTGGCACCCTGCTGGGCCGGGAATCCTGTGCATGAGCCTGTTCGACAAAGTCTCGCATCTTCCCCTCAGCTGGTTCGGGCTGCATGACATTCCGGCGATACCGGTCGAGCTCGAATGGCTGCTCTACAGCGCATACCGGCTCTATCAGCGCAGCAAGGAAATCCAGCCCGCCCGCGACGGCCTGACCACCACCTACACAATGAACGCCACGACCGCGACCGCTCGGCAGTTCCTCTACGGCGCTGCCGGCACGGACGCGCAGTTGGCGCTGCATGCACTGGTCGATTCGCAGCCGACCTCGCGGGCGCTTCTCACCCGGCTTCAGGCGGTCCTGTCGCCGCGGAGCAATGACTGCAGCGCGTTGCCGCAGGCGCGTGCGACACGAACGCCGCTGCAGGGGCTGTCATTGGAAACCCCTGAGCAGTTCGCGATGTCCTGGACCAACTACCAGAACATCCAGGCCCGCTACACGCCGCTCATCCCGGGCTATGCCGCGACCCTGACGGACGCCGATGCAGCGACGGCGGCATTCTGGCCAACGATCGCCGAGCATGGCGCGGCGTATAATTTGCTGATGCTGCGCAAGGCCGGACCGGCGGATCTCGACCGGCTGCGCGACTGGTTCGCGCCGGTCTGGTCGGCGGCGTGGAACGACATCGCCGGACGCGGGCTGCTCTACTTCATCGACCTGAGCCTGTTCGCGGACTTCCCACCCGCGACGGTCGACGGCTTCGAGCGCTTCACCCCGGCGACGGTCACGCTGCTGGTGCAGTATCCGGCGAGCAAGGCGTTGAAGCCGGTCGCGGTGCGGGTGTCGGGCCATAACGATGCCGGACTGCAGCACTTCGTGCCGGGCAGCGCCACCGCATCGGCCTGGCTGTACGCGCTGCAGGCGGCCAAGACGTCGGTCACGGTGTACGGTATCTGGCTGGGACACGTGTACCACTGGCACGTCGTCACCGCGGCGATGCAAATGACGATGTACAACACGCTGCGCAGCGATCACCCGATTCACCTGCTTGTGGCACCGCAATCGAATTTCCTCATTCAGTTCGACGAACTGTTGCTTCTGTTGTGGGGCCAGATCGCACCGCCGACCTCGGTGGCTTCCGCTCGGCAATTCCTGGAACTGACCAACAGATTCGCTGCCGGGCGCCGCTATTTCCAGGACGACCCGGCGACCACGCTGCAGGACCACGGCATCACCGTCGCGGATTTCACCCGGGAGTCGCCGTGGGATGCCTGGCCGATCGCCGGCTGGCTGCTGGGGCTGTGGGACGCGACGCAGCGCTACGTGACCGCCTTCGTGCAGAACACCTACGCCACCGATGCGCTGGTCGCCGAGGACAAGGCGTTGCAGGACTGGATGCGCGAATCGGCCGATCCCGACGAGGGCAATGTGCACGGCCTGCCCGACGTGCACAGCAAGGCGGCGTTGGTGCAGGTGCTGACAAGCCTGATCTACCGCATCACGGCACATGGCAGCTCGCGGTTGCAACCTTCGGCCTTTCCCGCGCAGGCCTTCGTCGCGAACTTCCCGCCGTGCCTGCAGATTTCCGCGATCCCCGCACCGCAGACCGAACTGTCAACCGCGCAGTTGCTGGAGTATCTGCCGAAGACCGGGACGATCGGGCAGATGATGACGTTCTATCACACGTTCGTCTTTTCCGAGCCGTACGTGCCGTTCATTCCGCAAACCGGCGTGGAGACCGAGCTGTTCTTCCCGGGCGGTCTGGACGATCCGCGCAACCAGGCGCTGGTCGAGTTTCGCCGCACGTTGCTTGCGTCGATGCAGGCCTACGAGCCGGAGGGCGCGAAGATCGGACAATGGCCACGGAACATCGAGACCTGATCGGCACAGCCTGCGCGTGGCTTCCTGCTCCGCACGCCGCGCGCTAGGCTTCGTACCGCGAACCGGGGCCGGCAGTGCGCCATGCCTCCGGGCTCGCGCAAAACCGGGAGGAGGAACCCGCATGTCCCACGCCGGCATGACCGCGCAACAGGGCGTCGCCTGGCCGTCGAACGGCGTCAGCGAGGTGCCGTTCCGCGTCTATACCGACCCGGCGCAGTACCAGCGCGAGCAGGAGAACCTGTTCAAGGGTCCCACCTGGAACTACCTGTGCCTGGCAACGGAAATCCCGAAGGCCGGCGACTATGTCGCCACCACGGTGGGCGAGGTCGCGGTGATCGTGGTGCGCGACGCCTCCGGCGGGATCAACGCCTTCGTCAACCGCTGCGTCCATCGCGGCAACCTGCTGTGCCTGGAGCGCAGCGGCAACCTGCCGCATTTCAACTGCATCTATCACGGCTGGACCTATGACTACGCCGGCCAACTCACCGGCGTGGCGTTCGAGCACGGGGTGAAGCGGCAAGGCGGCATGCCGCCGGAATTCCGCAAGGAGGACCACCGGCTGGCGCGCCTGCGCACCGCCGAACTGGGCGGACTGGTGTTCGGCACGTTCAGCGAGGCAACGCCGGAGCTGGAGACGTATCTCGGCCCCGACGTCACACACGGCCTGCTGCGCATGATGAACCGCACGCCCCGCCTGCTCGGCCGCAGCACGCAGGTGATGCCGAACAACTGGAAACTGTATTTCGAGAACGTCCGCGATACCTATCACGCCTCCATCCTGCACCTGTTCCTGACCACGTTCCGCATCAACCGGCTGAGCATGCCCGGCGGCATCTTCATCAACCGCGAAGGCAGCGCACACTACACCTTCGCCAAGCTCGACTTCGCGGCGGAGGACATGGACTACAAGGACGCGCAACTGCGCTCCGACAGCGAGTTCCGCCTGCACGACAACTCCGTGGTGGAATCTGTGGACGAGTACGGCGACGGGATTTCCGTGCAGATCCTGACCATCATGCCGGGCACCGTGCTGCAGCAGGTGCGCAACACCATCGCGGTGCGCGTGGTCCGCCCGCGCGGCGTGGACAAGACCGAGCTGGAATGGATCCATCTGGGCTTCGACTCCGACGACGACGCGATGACCGAGCGTCGGCTGCGGCAGGGCAATCTGATCGGCGCCGCCGGCTACATCGCCATGGAGGACGGCTGCGTCGGCGGTTTCGTGCAGCGCGCGCTGCAATACAACGACGACGGCGCCGGGCTGGTGATGATGGGCGGACACGAAGCGGAATCGCAACCGTTCCGCGCCAGCGAGGCCGCAATCCGCGGCTTCTGGAAACACTATCGCGCGCTGATGGGCGAATGAGCATGCACGACCTCGCCCTTCGCCTGAACATACACGAGCTGATCGGGGATTACGCCGAGTGCATCGATGAGAACCGGCTGGAGGACTGGCCGTCGCTGTTCACCGATCCGTGCCGCTACCTGGTGACCAGCCGGACCAACCACGCGGCGGGACTGCCGCAAGGCGTGATGTACGCCGCGTCGCGCGGCATGCTGCTGGACCGCGTCTTCGCCATCCGCCGCGCCAACATCTTCGAGCCGCACAGCTACCGGCACGTGGTCGGGCCGGTCCGGATCAAGTCGGTGGAAGGCGACATGGCCGAGGTGCACAGCAGCTTCATCGCCGCGCGCATCATGCATGACGGAACGACGACGCTGTTCGCGACCGGCCGCTATCTGGACCGGATCGACGTCTCCACCACACCGTACCGCTTCCGTGAACGTCTGGTCGTGCTGGATAGCGACAAGATCGACACGCTGCTGGCGATCCCGCTGTAGCCGTCACCCCCGCGCGGCCGGCTGCCGCATCCAGCGGAACGCAAGAGTCGCGAGCAGCACCAGCCCGGCCCCAACCAGCGTCGCCCAGTGCATCACCCGCTTCAAATGGGAATCGCCGGCCGAGGGATGCATGGCTTCGCCACTCCTGGCCGGCAGCCCGCCCTATCCCACTGCGGCGTGGAACTGCGGCGCCTCCCGCCGGTCTTGCAGACCGTAGTCGCGCACGATCCGCACATCCAGGCGCCGCGCCGCTTGCGCGCCGCACGCGAGCATCGCCGCTTCGTCCCGCCAGGACAGCAGCATCAGCCGGCCCTGCGGGTCGGTGATGCCGTCGAACATGTCCCAGTCCACCAGCCCCTCTGCCGCTGGCGGCGTCTCCGCCGCAGGCATCTCCAGCACGCTGACCACACGCGCGGCACCCGCTTCCGTCGCGTCCAGCCGGGTTTGCGGCAGCACCGCGGCGTTGTCCCGCATCACCTCGCCGACGCGCAGATGATAGTCGCGGAATACCTCGCTGCGTCCCTTCGCCTGGATGGCATGGTGACCGCCATGTGCACGCCAGCGGACCAGCGCCTTCTCGTCGCGCCACAACGAAAGCGACAGCAGCCTTCCGTCATGCCGGCGGCTGCGGAAGCGGCGGTTGTCCAGGAAGCCGTCGATCCGTTCCAGTTCCGGCCGCAGGCCGCCAGCGTAACGCAGGTAGTCGTCCCAGCGCTCCGCGCGCGGTTCAACCTCGAACAGCACCGCAAACATCAGCCTTCCTTCCTCATGCCGGCACAGCGAGAGGCTACAAGCCCCGCGGCTGATCTGCACGTCGTGACCGGTTCGGTCTGCACCGAAGCTTACCTTCAGCTTCCGATACCGGATCAGGCGCCAGCGAAGCGGCGGCGAACTTTACATCGATTCCCAGAAGCAACAGATCGGCCCGAGTTAACCTTCTGGCGCGCTTGAATTTTAGACATTGGCACGAATTTTGCTCATCCAGATGCGATCGTCAGACGAGGAAGAAATCGCTGTGCCCAGATCGATCGCTGCTGTCGCCTTCATGCTAGCTTCGCTCACCGCTTCGGCGGCGATGGCAACACCCGTCACCGTCGCCGCCACCGCCGACCTGTACGGCGCCGCCGGCACGCTGCCCGCCGGGACCGCGCCAGTGCTGATTGCGCTTCCTGGCGGCGCGACCAGCATCACGTTCAGTGCCTCCGGCAGCATCACGCTGAACGGCGGCGGTAATTTCAACGATCCTGACGGGATTGGCTCGGCGCAAGGAATCACGGTCCTGTCGGCCAACAACATTTCGGGCATTTCGGCACCGCATGCGGGCTTCCTGGGCGGTGTATTCCTGACCGATGTGGACCCCGGCTCACCGGCACCAACCTCGCTGGACTACAACACACTCGGCACCGGAAATGCCTCCTACACGCCGGCAATCGCACAAGCCTTCTTCATTGGCGACGGCCTGACCGGCGACGGCGGCGGCACGACTCAGGTGTTCTATATTCCGACGGGCGCCACACGCCTGTTCCTGGGCTATGCCGATGCCTGCAGCTACAACGGCACTCCCAGCTGCTATAACGACAATTCCGGCACCCTGAGTGTGAGCTACGCCGTTACTGGGGTTCCCGAGCCGGCGTCCATCGCCATGCTTGGCATCGCCCTGATCGGCGTTGGGGTGATCCGGCGGAAGCGCTGAAGTGTTGGATCCGTCCGCGACGCCACGGACGGATCCCGTTCTCGATCAGCCGTTCTGGCGCCGCCATTCCTCATAGCGCGCCTTGTTCTCGGCGTTGGGCGGATACAGGCCGGGCAGCGACGCGCCACCATCGACCTGCGTCATGATCCACTCTTCCATGCGCTCCTGCTCGAACGCGGCTTCCACCACGTCGGCGAGCAGCTTCTGCGGAATCACCACCGCGCCGTCGTCGTCCACCATGATGATGTCGTCGGGGAAGATCGCCACCCCGCCGCAGCCGACCGGCTCCTGCCAGTTGACGAAGGTCAGGCCGGTGACGGACGCCGGCGCCGCGTAGCCCTGGCACCACACCGGCAGGTTGGTGCCCAGCACACCCTTGACGTCGCGCACCACCCCGTCGGTGACCAGTGCCGCGACGCCGCGCTGACGCATGCGGGCGCACAGGATGTCGCCGAAGATGCCGGCATCGGTGACGCCCATCGCGTCCACCACGGCGATGCAGCCGGACGGCATGTCCTCGATCGCGGCGCGGGTGGAGCGGGGCGAGGACCAGGATTCCGGGGTGGCAAGGTCCTCGCGGGCGGGCACGAAGCGCATGGTGAAGGCCGGGCCGATCAGCTTCGGCTGGCCGGCGCGCAGCGGCTTTGGGCCGCGCATCCACACGTTGCGCAGTCCCTTCTTCAGCAGCACAGTGGTGATGGTGCCGGTGGAAACCGTGGCGAGTTTGTCGGCGATGGCGGCGTCGAGCGGCATTGCAGGCTCCGTGCGGCGGAAAGTGAAGGTTGAAGGGGCGGGATAGTGCATGCCGCCGGCGAAGGCCAGACCAGCGGTGGCGGTCAGCCGGTGCGCTGGAGGATCGCATCCACCTCGTGCAGCAGTTGCCATTTGGAAACCGCGTCGGCTTCCGGGTGAATCACCCGCACGCGGCCTTGCGGATCGACCAGCATCAGCACGTTTTCATGCGTGATGTCATATCTGACATGCGCCTTGTCTGCGAGCGGGTTGGCCACAATCGGCTGCGGCGTGTCACCGCCGGTCAGCGCTGCGGCATTCCCATTGTCGCTGCCGGTGTCGGGGACTTTCTCATAACCAACGTGATAGCCGGTGGTGACGATGGAACGGATCTGCTGCGGCGTGCCGGTGAGGTACTGCCAATGGGTGTCCCGCGGGTTCCAGCCGTATTCCTTGAGGAAGCCGCGCATCTGCTGCGGTCCCGTCCCGGCGGGATCGACGTTGAACGCGACCACTTGCACCTGCTTGTCCAGGCCGCTGCTCTCCAGCATGTGCTCGAAGCCGACCAAATGCGCGGCGATGATCGGACAGAAGGTATTGCAGTAGGGGAACAAGAAGGTCACCACGAGGACCTTGCCGCGGAATTGCGCGGAAGACACCTTGTGCCCGATCTGATCGGTGAGATTTTGGTAGCTGGGCGCAGCGAACAATACGGGCGGCGCCAGGGTGCTTCGAGCCACATGCGCTCGGCCAAGCAGCCAGCCGCCGACGCCGGTCGTGACCAGACAGAGAGCGAAGACTCCGCCAAGCAGCGGGGCACGCCAGGGGTTTCGCCGCGTATCCGCCATTGCTGAGTTCCCGACCGGCCAAGACATTGGTGGCGGTCTAGGTCCGCGGCGAGGACCTTGGCAAGCAGGGCCCGCTCTCCGCCCCGGTGGGACGGAGAGCGTTCGCGTTTCCGTCAGTAGCCGATCGGCTTCTCCTGCGCCGGGACCCACTTGCCGTTCTTCACCACGCAAAGGAACGACTCGTTCGACCCCTGGTGCTTCGTCTTGCTGAAGCTGATGGCCGGCGAGCCGAAGATGTCATGGTAGTCCTTGATGCTCTCCATGCCGGAGACGAAGCTGTCGGTGGTCAGGTTCTTGCCGGCTTTCTGCAATGCCAGCACCACCACCTCCGCCCCGGTATAGCCGATCTGCGCCGCGAAGTTCGGGTCGCGGCCGAACAGCTTCTTGTACTTCTCACGGAACGCAGCCACCTTCGGGTCGGTCCCGGTCGCGGCGACGAACAGCACCGGCGTCATCGAGTAGAAGCCCTCGGTCACGCCGCCCGGCACCTCGGCGACCGCGTCGTCATAGCTGGCAGCCTGGCCGAGCATGTCCACTTTCCAGCCGGTCTTGCGCACGGCGGAGATGATCTGCACCGTGTCGCGCACGATGCCGCCGACCAGGATCAGGTCGCAGTTGGCGTCATGCAGCTTCGCCACCGATGCGGTGAAGTCCACGTCGGTCGGCTTGTGCAGCGTCTCCGCTGCCAGCTTCATGTTCAGCGCCTTCAACTCGTCGCGCGCGCCGTCCATCACATCGCGGCCGAAATCGGTGTCCTCCGACATCGCGCAGACGGTCTTCTTGCCCTTCTGCGTGACGAAGTATTTCACCCCGGACCGCATCTGGTCGTAGTACGACGAGGCCAGGCCGAATTTCAGGTGGTTCAGCGGGTAGTACATCGACCGCGCGGAGGTCAGCGGAAACACGTTCGGCACGCCGCGCTTGAGCTGTTCCGGCATGGTGGCGTTGTTCATCGGCGTGCCGCCGTTGGCCACCATCATGAACACGTGGTCGCGGTTCAGCAGCTTGTTGGATGCCTGCACCGCGCGCGGCACCTGGTACTGGCTGTCCTCCACGATGTAATGGATCTTGCGGCCATTGATGCCGCCCTTGGCGTTGACCTCGTCGAACACCATGCGCCAGGCATTCGAATTGTTCACGCCCCACATCGCGGTGACGCCGGACAGGTCGGTGTGGGTGCCGATCTTCACCTCGGTTGGCGTGACGCCTTGTGGGCCGGCCGCCATCGCCGCCGTGGCGACTGCCACCGCGGCCGCGGCCGTCATGAGGAACTTCAGCATGGTGAACGTCTCTCCTTTCGTTTGGGGGCGAGTTCGCCGCCCCGGACCGTCCGCCGGCGCGCAGACAGTGCCTTATGCTTCGACGGTAATCGCGCCGTACTTCCTGTTGCTGGTGCGTTCGGCCGGCGCTGCGGCATCCAGTTGCATCACCGTGATTCCCAGCGCCGCTGTCCAGCTATTGACCTCGGGTGGCAGCGTGTCGCCGCTATAGGCGATGCGCAACCGGGCCAGCCCGAGTTCGCGCCGCACCTGCCGCAGCACCAGCGCGCGTGCGAGCCAGGCAGCAGCGCCGCGACGCTGACCAGCGGCGAGCGCAACACGATACAGCAAACGCTGCACCGCTGTGGCCGCCGCAGCCGACCGGGTGATGCGGGCATGCAGCCCCGCCCACGCCGCGCCATCGGCGCCGAGCACCGTCGGCTGCACTTCCTGCAGGTTCTCGATGGCGGTATCGGGGTTTTCCAGGTAGTTGCTGACGACACCGGCATCCAGCGCGGTGTAGAGCCCGAATATGCGCTCGAGCACCTGCGCCATCGGCAGCAGCGCAAGGCGTTCGTCGCCGGCACGCAGCGACAGTCGTGTGTGCGCGTCGGCGATGCGCTGCAGTATTTCGCCATGCGTCAGAGTGCGGCCGCCGGCATCCTGCACCAGCGCGGGATGTTCCTGCGTGATGGCGGCGATGCCGCTCTGCCATGCGCCGCGTTCCGCTTCATCCGCGCGCGCGCCGCGCGCCAGGAAGTCGGCAAAGCTCTCGCAGGCGGGGTCGGAAAAATCGCGCAGGCCGACCATGTCGAAGATGACGATGTGGTGCAGCGCAGGGCAGCGTGCACGCGCGGCGAGCGCCTTGTCGAGCTGCTCCTCATTCTCCACGAACAGCACGCGGCAGCCGGAATCGCGCAGCACGTCGCCCACCTGTTCCGCGCTGCTGTCCGGCGCAACGCCGAGGCTCGCTCCCGCCGCGCTGAGGATGCCAAGGTCGGCGGTGACCCATTCCGGGCGGGTTTCCGCCAGCACGGCGGCCACATCGCCGGGCCGGAATCCCATCGCCTTCAGCGCCACGCCGGCCTGCTGCATGCGGGCGGAAAGTTCAGACCACGACACCGATTTCCAGATGCCGCGATCCTTCTTGCGCAGGATGGTCGCGCTGCCGCTTGCGGCGGCACGTTGCAGCACCATGGCGGGGATGCTGGCGGGCGCCTGGGTCAGTGCCATAGCCGCTTCCTTTTGTAGCGCCGCTGGCCGCGAATGCCGGCCTCCTTCTGACCGAGGTAGAATTCCTTGATCGTGTCGGTCTGCATCAGCTTCGCACAATGGTCGCCCATGACAATGCGGCCGACCTCCAGCACGTAGCCGTAATCCGCGGTCTGTAACGCCATGTGGGCGTTCTGCTCCACCAGCAGGATGGCGACGCCCTGTTCCTGGTTGATGCGGCGGATGATGCCGAAGATCTGCTGCACCAGCAACGGCGACAAGCCGAGGGACGGTTCGTCCAGCAGCAGGAGTTTCGGGCGGCCCATCAGGGCGCGGGAGATCGCCAGCATCTGCTGCTCGCCGCCGGACAGCAAGCCGGCGCGCTGGTGCTGGCGTTCCTTCAGGCGGGGAAAGTAGTTGAAGCAAAGTTCCAGGTCCTGCGCGACCTCCGCCTTGTTGCGGCGCGTATAGGCGCCCATCAGCAGGTTCTCGTGCACGGTCAGGAAGGGAAAAACCTCGCGGCCTTCCGGCACGTGGCAGATGCCCAGGCGCATCACCTGGTCGGGCGACATGTGGGCGATGTCGCGGCCTTCGAACAACACCTGGCCGCGTTCCGGATCCAACACGCCGGAAACGGTGCGCAGCACGGTGGTTTTCCCTGCACCGTTGGCGCCCAGCACGGTGACGATCTGGCTTGGGGACACTTCCAGGCTGACGCCGCGGATTGCCTGGATCGGACCGTAGAAGGTCTCGATGGCGTTGACGGAGAGAAGGGCGGTCATGGCAACAAGCTGTCCCGACCGGTCATGAGGACGGAAGCAATCATGCCGCGACCTCCCCGCCGATATAGGCGCGCACCACATCCGGATGGTTCTGCACCTCCTCCGGCGTGCCCATCGCCATCACCTTCCCGTAGTTCAGCGCCATCACGCGGTCCGACACCTGGCGCACCAGGTTCATGTCGTGCTCCACCATGATCACCGTGATACCGAGGTCCTTCTTGATGTCCTCGATCCAGAAGCCCATGCCTTCGGTTTCCTCGACGTTCAGTCCCGACGAAGGCTCATCCAGCAGCAGCAGTTTCGGCTGGATGCATAGCGCCCGCCCGAGTTCCACCACCTTGCGCACGCCGTACGGCAGGTTGGCGATCAGCGTGTCGCGGTAGCGCTGCAGGCCGAGGAAGGCGATCACGTCCTCCACCTTCTCGCGATGCGCCAATTCGTCGCGGCGGGCGCGGGGCAGGAACAGCACCTGCTCCAGCACGCCGGTCTGTGCATGGCAGTGGCGGCCTATAAGAAGGTTCTGCAGCAGCGACGCGTTGGCGAACAGCTCGATGTTCTGGAACGTGCGCGCGATGCCGCGTGAGGCGATGTGGTGCGGCGGCACCTGGGTGATGTCGCGGTCCTGGAAGATCAGCTTGCCTTCGGTGGAATTATAAATGCGGCTGATCAGGTTGAAGATGGTGGTCTTGCCGGCGCCGTTCGGGCCGATGATGGAGAACACCTCGCCCTGCTGCACCTCGAAGCTGACGCTGTCGACGGCGCGGATGCCGCCGAAGCGGATGGAGATCTCCTGTGCGGCGAAGAAGGTCATCCGCGGCACCATTTCTGTGTCATGGCCGGGCTTGACCCGGCCATCTTCCCCATGGCGATCGGGCCGCCGAACGACCCGATCGCCGGTGTGTGGATGGCCGGGTCAAGCCCGGCCATGACACGGGGAAGGGTGCGGGCATGGACATGAGCGCGGGCATGGGCGGGTGCCCGGACATGGACTTGGACGCGGGGAGGAGTCATCGCAGCCGCTCCGACCGGGCGTAGGATTTCTGCCGCCGGAAGCCGGTGCGGCGTTTCAGCGGATAGGCCTGGAACCAGTGCTTGATCTTCAACCAGCGTCCGTAGATGCCGCCCGGTTCGAACAGGATCACCAGCACCAGCACCAGGCCGAACAGTGACGGCTCCAATCCCGGCATGCGGCCGATGCCGAAGGGCAGGTCGTCACGCATGATGGCGATCGCCTGCGGCAACAGGCGCACGAAGATCGCGCCCAGGATCGCGCCGTGCAGCGAACCCAGGCCGCCGACGAACACGATGGTGACCAATTGCACCGACAGCAGCACGTCGAACGAATCGGGCGCCAGGAAGCGCACGTAATGCGCGAACAATGCTCCCGCCAGGCCGGTGATGAACGCGCTGATCGCGAAGGCGTAGGTCTTGTACCGCGCCAGATGGATGCCCATGCTCTGCGCCGAGACCTCGCTGTCCCGGATCGCCACCATCGCCCGTCCGAACGGCGTGCGCAGCAGGTTGGCGGACAGCCACAGCACGAACAGCAGCACCGCCAGCGACACGTAGTAGATGCCGTTGGCGCTATCCAGCGGAATGCCGAACAGCGTCGGCGTCGGCACGGCAAAGCCATCGAAGCCGCCGGTCACCTTGTCCCATTTCTGCAGCACAGTGCCGACGATGCTGCCGAAGGCCAGGGTGGCGATCGCCAGGTACAGTCCGCTCATGCGCAGCGTGGGAATGCCGATCGCCACACCGAACAATGCAGTGAACAGGCCCGCCGTGGGCAGGCTCAGCGCAAAGAGCACGCCCTGTTTCAGCAGGATGGCATTGGTGTAGGCGCCGATGCCGAGGAACGCGGCGTGGCCCAGGCTGATCAGCCCGGTATAGCCGACCAGCAGCATCAGCCCGACGCCGGCGATGGCGAAGATGAACACCGCGCCGAGCTCCCCGACGTAGAACTCGCCCATCAGTTGCGGGATCAGCAGCAGTGCGACGAACAGCAGTGCGTACCAGAACAGGTCGCCCCTGTGCCGCCACAGCCTGATGTCCTGCCGGTAGTCGGTGCGGAATACGTAGCGCATCTGCCTACACCCGCTTGCCCATGCGTTCCGCGAACAGCCCCTGCGGCCGCAGAATCAGCATTGCCAGAAGCACGACATTGGCGCTGACTTCCTGGAAGCCGGCGGGTAGGAAGTAACCGGCGAGCTGCTCCACCACGCCGACGATCACCCCGCCGACCAGCGCGCCGGGAATGCTGCCGAAACCGCCGATCACCGCCGCGGCGAATGCCTTGATGCCGAGGAAGCCCATGTTCACGTCGATCATCGACACCGGCGACAGCAGGATACCGGCGACCGCTGCGACTCCGGCGCTGATCGCCCAGATCAGCGAGAACACGCGCCGCACCGGGATGCCCATGTAGTAGGCGGCCAACTGGTTCTGCGATGAGGCCTGCATGGCCACGCCCAGGCGCGTCTTGCTGAAAAAGAGGTACAGCACCAGGCACAGCAGCACGGTGCCGACGATGATGGACAGGTTGTCCTGCCCCAGCACCAGTCCGCCGACCCGCACCGTCTTGTTGGTGAAGGGCGTTTCGAAGCCGACCGAATCGTAGCCCCAGGTGATGCCCGCCACCGCGCGGAAGATGAAGCCGAGGCCGAGGGTCAGCATCACCACGGCAAATTGTGGCTGACCGATGACCCGGCGCAGCACCAGGGCATCCAGCACATAGCCGAAGGCGGCGGTCAGCGCGACCGCCAGCGCGGCGCCGATCCAGTAGTTCAGGCCCCAATGCGCGATCAGGCTGAAGGCGAAGAAGCCGCCCAGCATCATGATGTCGCCCTGGGCGAAGTTGATCATCTCGGTTGCTTTGTAGATCAGCACGAAACCGAGGGCGATCAGCCCGTAGATGCAGCCTGCGGCCGCACCATTCACCACGAGCTGCATCAGGCGTGCAGCATCTTGCACTGCGAACGACCTCCCAGGTAGGGGGTCGTCGGCCGGACCCCGTCTTACGTTAGAGCAAACGATAGGACGGGAGTTTCGGAAAGGTCAATCGGGCAGCACAAGTACCGGCGCCCTGAACGCGCCATGCGCCCTCCCCGAATGCCGACGGCCGGCCACGCCGCGGCAACAGGGTCAAGGCGCCGATCCACCGGAACACGCAGCGTGGCATCCGCCGGCTACAGCGTTGGCGGCATGCGCCGGCTACAGCATCCGCTGCAGGATCAGCTTCTGCACGTCCGAGGTGCCCTCATAGATCTGGCACACGCGCACATCCCGATAAATCCGCTCCACCGGGTAGTCGGCGAGATAGCCATAGCCGCCGAGCGTCTGAATCGCCGCGCTGCACACC
>Ga0187809_10000492_pt1 | contig 20882 bp, 18 predicted proteins | sample NC_wetland_sal_i_8_FD_132415 | JGI IMG/M metagenome (GOLD analysis project Ga0187809, IMG submission 132415) | Wetland sediment microbial communities from Neuse River Estuary, North Carolina, USA - ASW_4 | ecosystem: Environmental > Aquatic > Freshwater > Wetlands > Sediment | place: USA: North...
CGCGAGTAGGCACGCTCCGAGTCGCAGTGGAAGAGCTCGACCTGGGCGCCGCTCAGCCGCGCCAGCGCCACGGCCTTGGCGGCGACTTCGTGCGGGCGGTCTTCCCGGTCGACAGCCGCCATGATCGATGCGATGGACTCTTTCACTGCCTCACCTCCTCGTGGGATTGAAGCGTATCCCTCACGGCGCCGCATCCGCAAAGATACGGATCGGCATCATGCGCGCGCAGGGACGCCGGTCACCGCCAGCTCGCCGACACCCAGGTCTAGCAGCTCCGTGGTCACCTCCTCCTGTCGCGCCCGCGACGCCTCCAGGCGCAATCCCCGCAGCCGCTTGCCGACGTTGTCGTGCGCCGATTCCATGGCAGCAAATCGCGCGCCGTTCTCCGCTGCCAGCGATTCCACCGCGGCCGCCGTCAGCCGCGCCAGAACGTATTCGGCGGTCGTCTTCTCCAGGAGCTCGGCGGCGGGCACATCGCGCAGCGGGGGCGGTGCGGCCCGCTGGCGCGGTGGCGGCATCTCGAGCGGAAACAGGCGCAGCCGCGCGACGTCCCCCGCGCCGCTGCGCCGATAGCGCCCGAAGACCACCTCCGCGTAGGCCATGTCGCCGGAGGCGAGCGCGGGATAAAGCGCCTGCTGCACTCGACGCACGGCTTCGGGAATGCCCGCGAGGCGCGTCGCCATGGGATGTGCCGACACCGCTCGCAGGCCGCGCTCCGCGGCGAGGGCGGCGCCGCGGCCGCCGGCGAGGATGAGCGTGTCTGCGGCGCTGGCCTTCACCGACTCGATCAGTCTCTCGTTGAAGCCGCCGACGAAGCCGTGCTCGCTCGTGAATACGACGAGGGCGCGTCCGCGACCGCGCCCCGACGGCTCGCCGCCAAGGACGCCTTCGGCCGCCGCAATAGCCAGCGCCTCGCGTACGGCGTCAGCCAGCACCTCGCCATACTGCCTCACGCTGGAGAGAGCGCGCACCGCTTCCTGCACGCGCATGCTCGCGATCGAGCGCATGGCGCCCACGATCCGCTGCAGCTCCTCCATGCTGGCGACACGACGCTCGATCTCGGCGAGGCGCATCACGTCTCCGTCGCGGGCGGCGGCTCGGCCAACGACTCCGCCAGGGCGACCAGCGTGGCGCGCAGGCTGGCGCGGGCCTCGTCCGCCAGCGGCGGCGAGCGCTCGTCGAGATGCAGCGCTTGCGGATGCTTCGCCTGGAGCCACTCCGCCAGTCGCTCGCGAAAGGTGCTCACCCGCTGCAGGGGCAGCCCGTCGAGGATCCGCTCCGACAGCGCGAGCAGCAGTGCCGTCTGCACGCCGACGGGCAGCGGCTGGTACTGTGGCTGAGTGAATACGGCCCGAATGCGCCGTCCGTGCTCGATGACGCGCCGCGTCCGCTCATCGACCAGCGTGCCGAAGCGCGTGAAAACCTCGAGCTCGAGAAATTGCGAGTACTCGAGCCGCAGGCTCTCGGCGAGAGCCCTCACCACCGCGGCCTGCGCCTTGCCGCCGACGCGTGAGACGCTCTTGCCGACATCGATCGCCGGTTTCTGGCTCTCATAGAACAGCGCCGGGTCGAGATAGATCTGACCGTCGGTGATCGAGATGAGGTTGGTGGGGATGTAGGCGCTGAGATTGCCGGCCTGCGTTTCCGCGATCGGCAGCGCCGTGAGCGAGCCGCCGCCGCGCTCGGGCGCGAGCCTGGCGGCCCGCTCCAGCAGACGCGAGTGGATGTAGAAGATGTCGCCGGGATAGGCCTCTCGTCCCGGCGGACGCCGCAGCAGAAGCGACAGCTCCCGGTGCACCGCGGCGTGCTTGGTGAGATCGTCGAGGACCAGCAATACGTCGCGGCCCGCTTCCATGAAGTGCTCGGCCATGCTGCAGGCCGCGTAAGGGGCGAGCCACTGCAGGCCGGGGGCGGAGTCGGCTTCCGCGACGACGAAGATGCAGCGCTCCGGCGCTCCATACCGGCGGACCGCGTCGATGACCTGCGCCACCGATGACGCCTTCTGTCCGATCGCCGCATACACGCAGATCACATCGCTCGCGCGCTGGTTGATGATGGCGTCGACCGCGATCGCCGTCTTGCCGGTGCCCCGGTCGCCGATGATGAGCTCCCGCTGCCCCCGGCCGAGCGGAACGGCCGCATCGACGACCAGCACACCGGTGGCGAGCGGGCGGTCGACCAGCGCGCGATCCACGATGGCGGGCGCCGGGCGCTCCACGGGCACGGTGACGCGCGCCGCCACCGTCTCACCACCATCGAGAGGCCGCCCCAGGGGATCGAGCACTCGCCCGCGCAGCGCCTCGCCCACCGGAACGCGGATGACATCGCCGGTGCCGCGCACGAGGGCACCGGCGGCGACGGCGGCGGCCTCGCCGAGCAGCACACAGCCGAGGGTCGCCTCGCCCAGGTCCACGGCCTGCGCGGCGACGCCGCCTTCGATCTCGAGCCGCTCGTCCAGGCGGGTCTCGGGCAGCCCTGCGACGATGGCCACGCCGTCGCCCGCCTGCACGACGCGGCCCAGCCGCTCGAGCCGCGGCTGCAGCGGCGCCTGCGCGACCTGCTCGCGGCTGCGCGCCATCCAGCGCTGGAAGTCCTCAGCGAGCGGGATCACGCCGCCGGGCCTCCTGCTGCAACGCCGCGATGGCGCTCTGCACGGTGAAGCTCAGCCGCGCATGCGGGAAGTGCAGCTCCGCCCCCGCAATCAACCTTGCGTCGGTGTCGAAGACGACCTCGGCCGTGGCGGACAGCGTGGCGCGCAGCCGCTGGCGCCACTCCTCCTGGGACGCCGCGGCAAGCGACCACGCGCAGACGACCCGCAGCGGGTACGCGCCGGCGAGCTCGCTGGCCAACTCCGCGCGTTCGCCCGCGGCCAGCAACCTCAGATGGCGGTCAATCCGCTCGAGCCAGGCCTGCACCCGCAGCGGCTCGGGGATCTCGGCGAGCACGCGGCGCGCCATGTCTGCCGCCAGCTGCAGCGCGGCGCCGCGGAGCGCCTCCTCCGTCTGCTCCCGCTCCTGCGCCAGGGTCTTGCGGGTGTCCTCCATCAGGGCTGCGGCGTCGCGCTCCGCCTGCGCCCGGCGCGCCGCCAGCAGCTGCCGGCCTTCCTCCTCGACGCGCGCGAGCGCGGCCGTCCGCTCGGCGGCCTCCCCCGCGCGCTGCGCCTGCAGTCGGGCGAGCTCGCTCCTGGCGGCCTCGGTCTCATGCGCCGCCGCTGCGTGCTCGCGGGCGAGCGCCGCGCGGCGCTCGTCGATCACCCGCAGCACCGGCCGGTACAGAAAGCGCTGCAGCAGCCACACCAGGATGGCGAAGTTGACGAGCTGCAGCGCGAGCGTGGTCCAATCGAGTCGCATTGCCGCTCACGCGTAGGGGTTGGCGAACAGCAGGATCAGGGCGATCACCAGGCAGTAGATGGCCATGGTCTCGATCATGGCGAGGCCGACGAAGAGGGTGCGCGAGATGGTGCCGGCCGCTTCCGGCTGACGCGCGATGGCGTCCATCGCGGCGGCCACCGAGCGGCCCTCGCCCAGCGCCGGCCCGATCGAGCCGATGGAAACCGCCACCGAGGCGGCAATGATGCTGATGACCTTGGCGTCCATTGGAACCTCTCGCGGCTAGGAGTCCTCGCTCGCCGCCGCGCCGATGAAAACGGTGGCGAGCACGGAGAAGATGTAGGCCTGCACGACGCCCACCAGCAGCTCGAGCGCCATGAGTGGGATCGGAACGAAGAGTCCCGCGAGCGCCAGCACCAGGGCGATCAGGAACTCCCCGCTCATGATGTTGCCGAAGAGCCGCACCATCAGCGAGAACGTGCGCGTGATCTCCGACAGCACATTGAGCGGCAGCATGATGAGCTTCGGGCGCGCGAAGCTGCCGAGGTAACCGCGCAGGCCACGGCCGCGCACGCCGTACCAGTGCACCGACAGGAAGACGACGAGAGCCAGCGCCGCGGGCGTCTCGAGCCTGCCGGTGGGCGCCTGCACGCCCGGCAGAATGCCGCAGACATTCGCCGTCAGGAGGAAGATGAAGAGCGTGCCGAGCAGCGGCAGCAGCGGCCGCGCCTGCCGCCGGACGACCTCCTCGATCTGGCCTTCGATCCCGGTGACGAGCAGCTCGAGCAGCGCCTGGCCGCGGGCCGGCTCGGCGCGCAGCCGGCGGGTCACCGACCAGGAGCCGAGCGCGAGCACGGCCATGATCGCCCAGGTCGTCACCACCGGCCGCGTCACCCGCACCGCGCCGAGGTGGAACACCACCGCGCTCGCCAGCGGGGAGGCGGGTGTCATAACGCCCTCCGCGCGGCGCGCACGGCGGCCTGGCGGGCACCGATGAAGCCCATGAACGCGGCCAGCAGCGGCCATGCGCCCCAGCGCGCGCAGAGTGCGAAGAAGAGTGCCGCGGCCGCGAGCCTGGCGAGCAACCCGCCAGCGCAACGCCAGGCGCCGCCCGCGCCGGCACGGGCAGCGACGGCGCGCCGCAGCGCGGCGAAATAACTCCAGCCGAAGGCGGCTCCCGCCGCGGCGAAGAGCGGCGCGAGCCATGGGGCGGCGGCGGCCTGCGGCATCATGATCGGGTCAGCCGCTGCCAGGCGAGCACACAGCCCAGGGTGACACCGGCGAGGAGCAGCCCCAGGGTGCACGCGATTCCCGTGCCGAGCCGGCGATCCAGCCAGCGGCCGAGGAAAATACCGATGAGGGTCGTGATGACCACGGTCCAGCCGAGCGCGCCGACCTGTGCCAGATCCCTGCCGATCGAGCGCCGGCTCTCCTGCTCGGCGCGGGCGCGGCGCTCGCGCTGACGGCGCACGGCTTCATCCAGGGGGCGCGGCATGGCGCGTCTCCGGCCGCAGCAGGCGCATGATCTGACGGATGGCGGCGAGATGCAGTCGCTGCGATTCCGTGTGCGCCGCGCGCTCACCCTCGCGCTGTTGCCGGAAGCGCGTGAGGACCTCGGATTCGAGCTGCCGCAGGTCGTCGCCCGCGACCGCTTCGGGCGTGGCGACGACCACCGCGCCGGCACTCACGCGCAGCACGCCGCCGCGCACCGCGACATGATGCTCGCGGCCTGCCGTATCCCGCCAGGTCAGCAGCGAGATCTCGAGGACCGTCAGAAAGCTCGCGTGACCCGGCAGGATGCCGAAGGCCCCCGAGGGCTCCTCCGCCCTGACATGGACGGCGTCCTGCGCCTCGACGATCGTCGCCAGTGGCGTCGTGACCACGAGTCTCACGGCCGCCTCGTGGCCCGTGCCTCGCGCGCGCGCGCTTCCTCGAAGTTGCCGACCATGTATAGCGAGGTCTCGGCCCAGGTATCGGACTCGCCGGCGAGGATCGCCTCGCAGCCCGCGAGCGTCTCCTCGAGATCGACCGAGCGTCCGGCGATTCCGGTGAACGCCTCGGTCACCATGAAAGGCTGCGTCAGGTAGCGCAGCAGCAGCCGCGCGCGCTTGACCGCCGTGCGGTCCGCGCTGGAGAGCTCGTCCATGCCGAGCAGCGCGATCACTTCCTGCAGCTCGCGGTAGTGGGCGATGATGCCGCGGACCGCCTGCGCGGTCTCGAAGTGCCTGCGGCCGACCACGCGCGGATCGAGCAGGCTGGAGCTCGAGGCGAGGGGATCCACCGCCGGATACATGCCCTCGCTCGCCATCTCGCGCGACAGCACGATCGAGGAGTCCAGATGGCTGAAGATCTCCGCGACCGCCGGGTCGGTGAAGTCGTCCGCCGGCACATACACCGCCTGGATGGACGTGATGGCGCTGCCCGCGACGGAGCAGATGCGCTCCTCGAGCTCCGACACCTCGTCGGCGAGCGTCGGCTGGTAGCCGACCCGCGAGGGCAATCGCCCGAGCAGACCCGACACCTCGGCGCCGGCCTGCACCAGCCGGTAGACATTGTCGATGAGGAGCAGGACGCTCTGGTGCTCGCGGTCGCGGAAGTGCTCCGCGATGGCGAGCGCCGCGAGCCCGGTGCGCCAGCGCGCACCGGGCGGCTCGTTCATCTGTCCGAAGACCAGCGCCGTGCGCGCAAGCACGCCGGACGCCGTCAGCTCTGTGAGGAGCTCGTGGCCCTCGCGCGAGCGCTCACCGATGCCGGAGAAGACCGATATCCCGGCGTGCCGCTCGACCGTCGTGCGGATCAGCTCCATGATGAGCACCGTCTTGCCGACGCCCGCGCCGCCGAACATCGCGGCCTTGCCGCCCTGAATCAATGGCGCCAGCAGATCGATGGACTTGATGCCGGTATGAAAGCGCTCGCGCGCGGCGCTGCGGCGCTCGAGCGCGGGAGCCGGGGCATGCAGGGGGCGGCGCTCGATGTCGCCCGCCAGAGCCGGCCCCCGGTCGGTGGTCTGTCCGAGGACGTCCAGCAGGCGGCCCAGGACCGGTCTGCCGACCGGCACGGTCACCGGCCGCCCCAGTCGCCGCACCCGGGTGCCCCGCTTCAGTCCGCCGCTACCCTGAAGCGCCACGGCGCGGACGACTCGCGGATCGAGATGTTGCTGCACTTCGGCCGTGAGGGGCGCGCCTACATCCCACTCCACCGCGAGCGCCTCACGGATGGACGGCAACTGTCCCGCGGGAAACGCGACGTCCAGCACCGAGCCGCGCGCGGCCACGACCGTGCCGGGGGCGGCAGCGGCGGGGAGCGGCGACAGCTCGGGAGCAGGCTCTGACATGCTGGACACGGCCTCAGCCTGCGCCGCCCACTGTCGCGCAGGTATACGGGAAAATGCGGAGACCGGCTGCTATCGTCCACGGCCGGCATGCAGCCCGCATGCGCGACGCTCACGGAATCGCTCAGAATGGCGCAATACACGGCGGAGGCGGCTGCCGCGGCGGACGCCGCCGACACTCTCCACACGGGCCTCATCGCGCAGCTCGGGATGATGACGCGGGCGCTGTGGGGCTCTTCGGTCCGCAATGCGATTCTGACGCTCGCCGGCTCGGCCTTCGCGGTGATCGTGGCCACCGCCTACGCGCAGGTGCGGCTCAATCGCTGGAACAAGCCGTTCTACGACGCGCTGTCGCGGCGGCAGTTTCACGAGTTCGCGCTGCAGCTCGGCACGTTTGCCGTCATCGCCGGCGCGCTGCTGCTGCTGAACGTCGCGCAGCGATGGCTCGGAGAGATGTTGAAGCTGAAACTGCGCGAGGGACTGGTCGACGATCTGGTGTCGAGCTGGATGCGGCCGCGGCGCGCCTTTCATCTCACGAGCGCGGGGCCGATCGGCGTCAATCCCGACCAGAGGATGCACGAGGACGCGCGCCATCTGACGGAGCTCTCGGGCGATCTCGCGCTCGAGCTGGTGCAATCCTCGACACTGCTCGTCAGCTTCGTCGGGGTGCTCTGGAGCATCTCCAGCGGCTTCGCGCTCACCTTCGGTCCAGTCCGGCTCGCAATCCCCGGCTACATGGTGTGGGCGGCAGTCATCTACGCCATCTCCGCCTCCGTTCTCACGTACTGGACCGGGCGGCGTCTGATTCCGGACAATGCCGTGCGCTACGCGCGCGAAGCCGATCTTCGCTACACCCTGGTGCGCGTCAACGAGCACATCGACGCCATCACGATCGCCGGCGGGGAGGCCGATGGCGCGCGCCACATCGGACTCGACTTCGCGGCGGTGCTCGCGGCCATGCGGCGCCTCGTCGGCGATCTGACCCGCCTCACGTGGGTGACCGCCGGGTATGGCTGGGTCACCCTGGTGGCGCCCATCCTGGTCGCCGCGCCGTTGTATTTCAGCGGCGATCTGTCCTTCGGCGGCCTGATGATGGCCGCCGCGGCATTCACCCAGCTGCAGTCCTCGCTGCGGTGGTTCGTCGACAACTTCAGCACCATCGCCGACTGGCGCGCGACACTGCTGCGCGTCGCGAGCTTCCGCCGGGCCATGGCGGGCGCGGACGTGGTGCATCGCGCGGAGAGCCGCATCGCGATGGGCGCCGGTGCCTCCGGGCCGCAGCAGCCCGACACCCTCGTGTTGGATCGCCTCGAGATCGCCTCTCCCGACGGGTGCATCAAGCTGCAGAGCGGGCACGTGGCGGTGCGGCGCGGCGAGCGGGTGCTCGTGATCGGCGAGCCCGGCGCCGGCAAGACGCTGTTCTTCCGCGCGCTCGCGGGGCTCTGGCCCTGGGGCTCCGGCCGCATCACCCTGCCGGAGGGGGAGGGGCTCTACTGCATGCCGCGCCGGTCCTATCTGCCCCGAGGCACGTTGCGGGACGTGCTGGCCTACCCGGCTGACGCCGGCCGGTTCAAGGCGCGTGACTATGCCGAGGCGCTCTCCCGTCTGGGGCTGCGACGACTGATTGCACTGCTCGACCAGACGCGGCGTTGGGACCGCGAGCTGAACGACGACGAGCAGCAGGCCATCGCGTTCGCGCGTCTGCTGCTGCACGCTCCCCCCTGGGTGGTGATCGACGGCGCGCTGGATTCCCTCGACGTCGATACCCGGGAACGAGTGGTCGAGCTCTTCACCCACGAGCTCGCGCATTGCGCGCTCGTCTACATCGGCCGGGCGGAGCCGCGCGGCAACTTCTTTGCCCGGGTGCTGCACCTCGTCAACGACCCCACGACGCGGCGCCTCCCACGCCGCGCTGGCGCGCAGCCGCGGGTCTTGCCCGCCTATCCGCCGGCCGCCGCGACCTGATAGCGGCCCATCGCGGCTGCCTGGGTCGCCAGGCTCAGCAGGACATCGCTCCCCGCCGGCGCACGGGCGACATTGCGCGTCGATCGCGGCAGCCCATCCAGCGCCGCGGCGACCCGCTCGGGGGTGCCGAGATCGCTCCAGCCGCAATCGGGCACCGGCAGCACGCGCAGGTGGCGTTCCTGTCCCTGCAGAATGGCGCGCGAGAAATCGAGGTCGGGCAGTGTCTCGTAGAGTTCGGCGAGCGAGCCGCGGCCGATGGCATCGCGCATGGACGCAACGATGGCGGGGAAGCGGTGCTCGAAGAGCTCAAGCAGTGCCTGCGCGTCCGCGGCCATGATGAAGGTATTCCAGAGCGCACCCTGATCGAGCAGCCGCTGCGCCCGGATGGGGTCGGGCTTCTCGACGAAGCGATCGACCGCGTGATGCGTCTGGGACGCGGCGCGGCGCGGCACGATATAACCGAGCTGTGGGTCGGCGAGCGCCGGCTGCAGTCCCAGCAGGACGATCTGCGGCCGGTCGGATGCGGGCGGCGTCGCCGCATACCGCAACGCATGCGCAAGCCGCGCCTCGTCACGCACGTGATGGTCCGAAGGCAACACGACGATCCGCGCCGCGGGGTCGCGCCGCAGGATGGTGAGCAGCGGCAACAGCAGGCCGATGGCGGTGCCCCGGTTTTGCGGCTGGACGATGACGTTGTCCGCCTCGAGGTCCGCGAGCTGCCCGCGCCACCAGCGCCGGTGCTGCGCGGCGACGATCGCGCAGATGCGAGCGGGCGCGGTGATCGCCGTGGCGCGCGCAATCGCTTCCCGCAGCAGGGAGGGCCCCCGCTCGAGCGAGCAGAACTGCTTGGGGATGGCGAGGCCGCTGCGCGTCGTCGTCAGCCCCTGCAGCCGCCGCCCGTCGCCCGCCGCGAGCACCAGGGCCCAGATGTTGTCGGAATCGCCCATCTCGTGAGACCTCGCTCGGGATGCCGGGTGACCGCTGGAGCAAGCGTCGCGCATGGCATCGCGTCCCGAAATACGCACCTGTACCTAAGCGGTGCCGAGCATCCGCAGTGGTACGCATGGCGGCGGATGCCCCGACATGGCCCAATCGCCGGGCCGCCGACGATCCACAGGCCGCAGGAGTCCGAAGATGCGTGTACGTATCGTGGTTGCCGATCAGAGCGAAGCCAGGTTCTATGACGCGGAGCACCGCGACGGCGCGCTGCATGCCGCCGGTGTGCTGACCGACCCGCAGGCGCACCTGCACGATCGGGACTTCAAGTCCGACCGGCCCGGGCGCGTCTACGATCACGCCCCCGACCGCGGCGCCCGGCGAGGCGCCACCGCCCACCACGGCACCGGCGGCGAGCGCCGGCCGCGCCGGCACGAGGCCCAGCTCTTCGCCCGCAGAATCGCCGAGCAGGTCCAGCTCGCCTACCGGCAGAATGCGTTCGACCGGCTGATCCTCATGGCCCCTCCGGGCTTTCTCGGCCTGTTGCGCGAGGCGCTGCCTGCCTCCGTGCGCGCCATCGTCGCCGGCGAGGTCGGCAAGAGCCTGGTGCACGAGGAGGCTCCGGCGGTGGCGGCGCACGTGCCCGCCGATGCCTTCCGCATCATCGAGAGCGCTTGAGCTTCCTCGGGGTGCCCACCGACGGCACCAGGGTCAGCTGCCACGCCCGATGAATGTGGCGCCGGGCATCGGCGAGATAGGAGTTCGCGCGCGCCCGCCAGGCCCGCCACTGCCCGGCGAAGGCCGCATCGCGCAGGTGCCAGGCCGCGATCTGCGCCCGCACGGCCGCCCGCCGGCTCATGTAGAAGTGCAGCAGCGGCGGGGCTGCCGGGTCTGCCGCCGCATCCCGATAGCGCGCGATCAGATCTTCCGCGGCCGCCGGCGCTCCCAGGCGGGCGCATTCGAGTGCGAGAAAGGCGATCTCTTCCGCCGGATCCAGGCGGCGCAGGTCGGGATCGAACTCCAGGCAGTCGATCACCCGGATAGCCGCCGCCGAGCCGCCGAGGAACACGTGCTCGGGGCGCAGATCGCCGTGTCCGTCGATCAGCCGCGCGCCACGGCCGTCGAATGCCCGGGGCCGGCGCCTGATGAAATCGAGCTGCGCTTTGGCGAGGGCGAGAACCGAAGCATGGCTCAAGCCAAGGTCGCGCCGGCAGAGCTCCGCGGCGTTGCGGCGAATCTCGCGCCGCAGGCGCGCGCGATAGGCGGCATCCGCCAGTGGCCGGCGCCCGGCGCGCCGGAAGAACGCCGCCAGTCGGGCGGCAAGTCCCTGCAGATCGCGCGCGCGCAGGCGGCCACCCGTGATCACGCGGTCGAGCATGAGGGCCGCGTCGAGCCTGCGCATCCGCACCAGCCAGTCCGCGACGCGCCAGCTGGCGCCGGGGGATCCGCGCAGCCGCAGCGTTCCTCCCGGCCCCCGGTACAGCGGGACCACCCGCAGATAGACATCGGGGGCGAGCCGCCGGTTGAGGCGCAGCTCGGCGAGGCAGGCGCGCCTGCGGCTTGCCAGCGTGCGATGGTCCATCGAGGCCCGGCGCAGCGGCTTCTTGAGCTTGTACGCCCGGCGACCGACCAGGAATATCCAGGCGAAGTGCGTCTCGATCACCGCGACCGCCGGCGGCTGGCCCGGATAGTGCCGTGGATCCGACAGCCACGCGACCTTCTCGCGCAAGGCCGCATCCGGCCCGGCCACACGCGCATCGAGGAAGTTGCGGGACATGGACGATTGTTCATGGCGCGGCCGCGCGCGGTGCATTCGCACAAATACCGAGGCAAGGACGGCAGGCACTTATGCCGGCGCGGAGAATGCGACTTCATCGGCCCGGCGTGCCGTGGGAGCCTGACCGGCACCGCTCGCGAGACGGCCCGCTCGATTCCGAGGCACGCATGACGACACGCCGCAGCACCGCACCCATGCTCTATGCGCCGCGGGCTCCCCGCCGTTGGCTCGTTCTGCTGACGAGCACGTCGGACGAGACGGCGGTCTGCCTGTGCCACCTCCACTGGCAGCAACGGCGAGCACGCCGCCTGCCTGCAGGGGCCCGGGACCACTTCCCTTCCCGGGCACCGTGACGCCCGCCGCGTCGTTGCCGCCGCGATGTTGGACTTCCAGCCCGAGCAGCTGTCGGATTTCATCTGGCGAGCGCGCTACCGTGACGGCGACGCGCGGCCGCCGGAGCGCTCGATCGAGGATACCTGGGAGCGCGTGGCGCGCAGCGTGGCCGCGATCGAGCGCGATCCGCCGCTCTGGCAGGCGCGCTTCCGCCGCATCCTCGCGGGGTACCGCTTCCTGCCCGCGGGGCGGATCCTGGCCGGCGCCGGCGTCGCGCGCCAGGTGACGCTCGCCAACTGCTTCGTCATGGGGCTGATCGAGGACTCCATCGCGGGCATCTTCGATGCGCTCAAGGAAGGCGCCCTCACCATGCAGCAGGGCGGCGGCGTCGGCTACGACTTCTCCACGCTCCGTCCCCGCGGCAGCCGCGCGCGCGGGACCGGGACGGTCGCCTCCGGTCCGGTGTCGTTCCTGCGCGTCTGGGATGCCATGTGCGCCACGATCCTGTCCACGGGCGCGCGGCGTGGCGCCATGATGGCTACGCTGCGTTGCGATCATCCCGACGTCGAGGAGTTCATCGACGCCAAGCGCACGGCCGGCGCGCTCAGCCACTTCAATCTGTCCGTCCTCGTCTCCGATGCCTTCATGCATGCGGTGCGCGACGACGCGCCGTGGGCGCTAGTCTTCCCGCAGGCGCAGATGGAGGATTGCGCCGGCGGCGAGTGGCTGCGGCGGCCCTGGAGCGGCAGCCCCGAAGCGGTGGCGTGCCGAGTGTGGAAGTCGGTGCGCGCGCGCGAGCTGTGGCGGCATCTGTGCGCGAGCGCGCGCGATGGCGCCGAGCCGGGAGCGCTCTTCATCGACCGCATCAACGCCGAGGACAACCTCGGCTACGCCGAGACGCTGAGCGCCACGAACCCCTGCGGCGAGGAGCCTCTGCCGCCTTACGGGTCCTGCAACCTCGGCTCGCTGAATCTGACCCGATTCGTCAGCGACCCGTTCACGACCTCCGCCCGTCTCGACTGCGAAGCGCTGCGGGACACGGCGCGGGTCGCCGTCCGGTTCCTGGACGATGTGCTCGAGATCTCGCGCTTCCCGCTCCACCGTCAGCGCCTGGAGGCGCACCGCGCACGTCGCATCGGTCTTGGCATCACGGGGCTCGCGGATGCGCTCGCCATGCTGATGCTGCGCTACGGCTCGCCCGGCGCGCGGGAGCTCGCGTGCACCTCGATGCGCATCGTGCGGGACGCCGCCTACGAGGCGTCGGTGGAGCTGGCACGCGAGCGCGGGCCGTTCGAGCGCTTCGATGCGCAGCGGTACGCCGATCGTCCCTTCATCCGCCGCCTCCCACAGGCGATCCAGGCCGGCATACGGCGCCACGGCGTCCGCAACAGTCATCTGCTCGCCATCGCGCCCGCGGGATCCATCAGCCTGCTGGCCGGCAACGTGAGCAGCGGCATCGAGCCGATCCTGCGCCGGCGCGCCGTGCGCCGCGTGCTCGACGCCGACGGCGTCCCCCGTGAGCTGCCGGTGGCCGACTGGGCCTACGCGCTCTGGCGCGCGCGCGCTGCCGACGAGCCGCGCGCCGGCGAGCTCTTTCCCGAGAGCGGCGCGGTGGCGCCGCGCGAGCAGCTGTCGATGCAGGCGGCGTTGCAGGAGCTCATCGACGGCTCGATCGCCAAGACCGTCGCGCTCAGCGGGGAGGCGACCGCCGACGACGTCGCGCAGATCCTGGAATACGCCTGGCGGCTCGGCCTCAAGGGATGCGCGGTGTTCCGGGAGGGCGCGCGCCCCGGAATCGTCGCGGGCCGGCCGGCGGAATACATCTTGCGGCAAGCCGACGCACATTGCTGCGCGGCCGAGCGCGAATCGGATTGATCGAGAGGTGATGCCCATGTCCGCCATTGCGAGCGCTCCGTGCCTGATCGCGCCGAGCGAGAGCCGGACACTCGGGGCGGCGGTCGCGGCGGCGGCCGATCTGCCGCTGATTCCGCTCGAGGAGCGTCCCTTCGAGGGTGGCGAGTTCAAGCTGCGGCCGCTGCAGTCCGTGCGCGGGCGCACCGTGCTCGTGCTGCAGAGCCTGGCCGGCACGGCGCCGGCCCCCGTGTGCGAGCGACTGGTTCGGCTGCTGTTTCTGCTGCAGGGCCTGCGCGATCTCGGCGCGGGCTCGATCGTCGCCGTGCTGCCCTATCTCGCGTTCGCGCGCAAGGATCGGCGCACCCAGCCGCGCGATCCGGTGGTCTCCCGCTACGTGGCGCAGCTGCTCGAGGCGGCCGGCCTCGATCAGGTGGTCGCCCTCGATGTGCACAATGCGGCCGCCTTCGACAACGGCTTTCGCGTTCCGACCGTGCACCTGACGGCGCTGCCGATGATGGTCGACCACTTCGACCGCGAGGCGCGCGGCAGCGACCTGGCGGTGGTCTCCCCGGACATCGGCGGCATCAAGCGCGCGCAGGTCTTCCGCGAGCGGCTGGCCGCGCGGACCGGGCGCGAAGTCGAGCTCGCGTTCGTGGAGAAGCGGCGCGCGCAGGGCGTCGTCGCCAGCGGCATGCTCGTGGGCGAGGTGATGGGACGCACGGCGATCGTGCTCGATGATCTCTGCGCGACCGGGGGCACGTTGATTCGCGCGGCGCAGGCATGTCGCGAGGCAGGCGCGCGCAGCGTCCATGCCGCCGTGACCCACACGCCACTGGCGGCAGGCCTGGAGGCGCTGCTCGCGGCGCCGGCGCTCACCGGTGTCGTCGTCACCGACAGCGTTGGTATCGAGCACCCTGCGGCGGCCACCGCCAGCGCCCGCGGCAGGCTCGTCACGCTGCCCATCGCGCCGCTCTTCGCCGAAGCCGCGCGCCGCATGCTCGCCGGTGAGGCGCTCACGCCGCTTCTCGAGCAGTGGCCGCCGCCACCGGGGTGACCCGACTGCCTGGCGTGTCCGGCCCGCTCAACCGCCGCGCAGGAGGGGCCGCAGCCCGGCAAGCGGCCGCGTGTTGATGACGTCCTCGCGGCGCGCCCAGCCGCGCCGCGCCTGCCGCACACCGCCGTCCAGGTGGGCGAGCTGATCGGCCGAGTGCGCATCGCTCGCGATCGCGAGCCACACTCCGTGGTCGCGCGCGGCCTTCACGTGCAGGTCATCCAGATCGAGCCGCGAGGGCTGGCCGTTGACTTCGAGGAAGCAGCCGCGCGCGCTGGCCGCCTCCAGCACGCGCGCGAAGTCCAGGGCGTACGGCTCGCGCTCCCCCAGCAGTCGTCCGCTGGGATGCGCCAGCCCCGAAACGTGCGGCCGCTCCAGCGCGCGCAGGACACGCGCCGTCTGCTTCGCCTCGCTGAGACCGAAATGGCCGTGAATCGCGACGAGGACGACGTCCAGCTGCGCCAGCGCCGCGTCCGGCAGCGCCAGGCGGCCATCCTCCAGGATGTCGACCTCGGCGCCCTTCAGCACCGTGAAGTCGCGCAGCCGCGCATTGAGCGCGTCGATGGCGTCCCCCTGCCGGGCGAGGCGGCCGGCATCCAGCCCATGCACGATGCCGAGGTGGCTGACGTGATCAGTGATGGCGAGGTAGGACAGGCCGCGCGCCCGCGCGGCCGCAACCATCTCCTGCAGCGAATCGTTGCCGTCGGAGGCGTCGGTGTGCGCGTGCAGATCGCCTCTGAGATCGGCGCTCTCGATGAGAGTCGGCAGCGCCTGCCGTGCCGCGGCTTCGACTTCGCCGCGATCCTCCCGTAGCTCCGGCGGCACGAGCTCGAGCCCCAGCGCGCGATAGACGCCCTCCTCCGTCTCACCCGCGATGCGCCTGCCGCCGCGGAAGAGGCCGTACTCGCTGAGCTTCAACCCGCGTTCGCGGGCGCGGCGCCGCAGGCGGATGCCGTGCTCCCTGCTGCCGGTGAAGTATTGCAGCGCGGCCCCGTAACTCTCCTTCGGCACGACGCGCAGGTCGACCTGAAGGCCGTTGCGCAACACCCCCGCGGCCTTGGTCGCGCCGGCCGCGGTCAGCTCGCGAAGGTCGGCGTAATGCGCGAGCGGCCCGAATGGGTCGATGCCCGCCGGCGCGCACACCAGCACGTCCAGGTCCCCGACCGTGTCCCGACCGCGGCGGTAGCTGCCGGCGATCGCCACGCGCAGGACTCCCGGCACGGAGGCTAGAAAGCGCCGCAGCGGCTCGGCGTATTGCGCGGCCACGGACAGCGCCAGGCGCCGCGATTCGCGCGCGGTCGGCTCCACGGCGAGCGCCGCCTGCAGGCGCGAGCGCAGCACCGGCCCGAAGCCCCGCAGCGTCTCCAGCCTTCCCGCCGCGAGCGCCCGCCCGAGGTCCTCGCGGTCCGCGATGCGCAGCCCGGTCATCAGCGCCCGCACCCGCACCGGCCCCAGGCCCGGCAGGCGGAGGAGCTCGCGCACGCCGGGCGGCACGTGCCGGCGCAGCTTCTCCAGCGCCCGCAGATGGCCGGTCGCGACGAGCTCGGTGATCTTCGCCGCGAGGTCCTCGCCGATGCCGGGCAGCGAATCGTATGCGCGCCGCCCCGCCATGTCGGCCAGCTCCGCGGGCAGGCTGCGCACGACCTGTCCCGCGCGCCGGTAGGCGCGGATGCGAAACGGATTCTCCCCTTCGATGGCGAGCAGGTCGCCCATCTCCTCGAAGGCGGCGGCGATGTCCGCATTATGGACGCTCGGGCCGTGAGTGCTCATGACCGCTTTATGTTGCCACCCCGGGAGTGCTGCGGTCACTCGGGTCCTTCGCCGAGCCCGCTGCGTACAACTACCTACGCTGCCAACAATGCGTATGGCGCGAGCCCGCGGTCCGCGGCGAGCATGGCGGTACCGTCTTCGGAGTCGCAACCAATGCCTGCCAGACGCTATATCCGCTTCTTCGCCGACATCGGCGCCGATGACGTCGCGCTCGTCGGTGGCAAGACCGCATCGCTCGGGGAAATGTATCGCCGGCTCTCGCCCCAGGGGGTGCCGGTCCCCAATGGCTTCGCGATCACCGCGCAGGCCTACCGCGACGTGCTCGAGCGCGCACACGCCTGGGAGCCGCTGCGCGAAGCGCTGCAGGGTCTGCGGGCCGACGACATGCAGGATCTCGCCCGCCGCGGGCACCGGGCCCGCGAGATCGTCTACGGCGCGCCGCTGCCCGAGGATCTGCGCGCGGAGATCCTGGAGGCGTACCGCGCGCTGCGCTCCGAGTACGGCCCGGAGTGCAGCGTGGCGGTGCGCAGCTCCGCGACCGCGGAGGACCTGCCCACGGCGAGCTTCGCCGGCCAGCAGGAGACGTTTCTCAACGTCCAGGGCGAGGAGCGGCTGCTCGATGCGGTCCGGCGCTGCTTCGCCAGCCTGTTCACCGACCGCTCCATCCACTACCGGATCGACCAGGGCTTCGACCAGCTCAAGGTCGCCCTGTCCGTCTGCGTGATGAAGATGGTCCGCTCCGATCTCGCCTCGAGCGGCGTCATGTTCACGATCGACACCGAGACGGGCTTCCGCGACGTGGTCTTGGTGACCGGCGCCTATGGCCTCGGCGAGAACATCGTCCAGGGCGCCGTCGACCCGGACGAGTTCCTGGTCTTCAAGCCGACATTCGAGCAGGGGCACCGGGCCGTCTTGCGCCGCTCGCGCGGCAGCAAGAAGATCAAGCTCGTATACGCCGCGGGCGGCACCCGTGAGTCGACGCGGAACGTCCCCACGCCGCAGGCTGATCGCGATCGCTTCTGCCTCGCCGATGAAGATGTGCTGACCCTGGCCGATTACGCCATCCGGATCGAGCGGCACTACAGCCAGAGGGCCGGGCGCCCGGTTCCCATGGACATCGAGTGGGCGAAGGATGGCACCGACGGCCGGCTCTACATCGTGCAGGCGCGCCCCGAGACGGTGGCTTCCCACAAGCGGGCCGGCGTCCTCGAGGAATTCGCGCTGCGCGGGACCGGACCGGTGCTCGTCACCGGCCGCGCCATCGGCACTCGCGTCGGCAGCGGCGCGGCGCGAGTCATCGCCGATGCGACGCACCTGCCGGAATTCCAGCCCGGGGAGGTGCTGGTGACCGACATCACGACCCCCGACTGGGAGCCCATCATGAAGCGGGCGGCGGCCATCGTGACCAACCGCGGCGGGCGAACCTGCCACGCAGCGATCGTGGCGCGGGAGCTCGGCATCCCGGCGGTGGTCGGCGCCGAGGGCGCGACCGGGAAGCTGCGGACCGGGGAGGCCGTGACGGTCTCGTGCGCCGAAGGCGACCTTGGCCGGGTGTATGCGGGCGCGATCCCCTTCGAGGTGAAGCGCACCGATGTCGGCAGCCTGCCTCGCCCGCGGACCCAGGTGATGCTGATCCTGGGCAACCCGGAGCTCGCCTTCCAGGCGAGCTTCCTGCCCAACGACGGCGTCGGTCTGGCGCGCATGGAATTCATCATCGCGGAGTCCATCAAGGCGCACCCCATGGCCCTGCTGCATCCGGAGCGGGTCGCCGACGAGTCGGAGCGCCGCGCCCTGCTCGCGCTCACCCGCGATCATCCGAGCCCGGCGGACTACTTCGTGCAGCGCCTGGCGGAGGGAGTCGGCACCATCGCGGCGGCCTTTTATCCCAAGCCGGTGATCGTGCGCATGTCGGATTTCAAGACCAATGAATACGCCAGCCTCACCGGCGGCCGCTGGTTCGAGCCGCAGGAAGCGAACCCGATGCTGGGCTTTCGCGGCGCGGCGCGCTACGCGCATCCCGCCTACGCGGAAGGCTTCGCCCTCGAGTGCGCGGCCATGCGGCACGCCCGCGAGGCCATGGGACTCACCAACATCCATCTCATGATTCCGTTCTGCCGGCGCGTCGCGGAAGCGGAGCAGGTCCTCGCGCGCATGGCGGAGCTCGGATTGGAGCGCGGCCGTGACGGACTCGAGATCCACGTCATGTGCGAGATCCCGAACAATGTCCTGCTGATCGACGAGTTCAGCAGGCTGTTCGACGGCTTCTCGATCGGCTCGAACGACCTCACCCAGCTCACGCTCGGGGTCGATCGCGATTCCGCCATGGTCGCGTTCGATTTCGACGAGCGCGACCCCGGGGTCAAGCAGATGCTCAGGATGGCGGTGGAGGGCTGTCGTCGCAACCGGCGCCATTCCGGCATCTGCGGCCAGGCGCCCTCCGACTATCCGGAGCTTGCGGCGTACCTGGTGGGCCTCGGGATCGACTCCATCAGCCTCAACCCCGACGTGGTGGTGAAGACCACCTCGACCATCCTCGAGTTGGAGCGATCGGGGGCGCCCGCGTCCCGGCCGGTCGCCGCCGCCGCCGCCGCTCCGTAGTTTCGCGTATTCCCCGGCTGCGCGCCGCGGCTCACGATCATCGCAATCTACCGTTGGAGGAGTGCACCATGAGAGCGGACACCGACATCAAGAGAGACGTGGAAGCGGAGCTCAAGTGGGCACCGGAGATCAACGAGACGGACATCGCGGTGAAGGTCGGCAACGGTGTGGTCACGCTCTCCGGCTACGCCTCGAGCGCCTACGAGAAATACCGCGCCGAGGCCGCCGTGAAGCGCGTCGCCGGCGTGGCCGCGGTGGCGAACGACCTGGCGGTGCGGTGGCCGCTCGGCGGCAGGCCGACCGATCCGGAGATCGCCCGGGACGCGCTGGTCGCCCTCAAAATCGAGCTGCCACTCACCTGGGAGAGCGTCAGACCGATCGTCAAGGAGGGTCACGTCGGACTGGAGGGCGCGGTCGAATGGCACGACGAGCGCGAGCGCGCGGAGGCGGCGGTGCGCCGCGTGCGCGGGGTGCTGAGCGTGCGCAACTCCATCAGCCTCAAGCCGCGCACCGCGCCGGTCGAGATCAAGCACAAGATCGAGGAAGCCTTCCGCCGCAACGCCATCATCGACGCACACAACATCGTCATCGATGCCCATGGCAGCGAGATCACGCTGCGGGGCGAGGTGCGCTCGTGGGCGGAGCGGGATGAGGCGCAGAAGACCGCCTGGGCCGCGCCCGGCGTGGCCGACGTGCACAACGAGATCACCGTCCGGGTCTGACCCGAGCGAGATCCACATGGCCGCCAAGCAGGTGCTGTTCCAGTCCGCGGCGCGCGAGAAGGTGCTGCGCGGCGTCACGCGACTCGCCGACGCGGTACGCATCACGCTCGGGCCGAAATCCAAGTCGGTGCTCATCCAGAAGAAGTGGGGCGCGCCGATCGTGTGCAATGACGGCGTGACGATCGCCAGGGAGATGGAGCTCGAGGACCCCGAGGAGAATCTCGGCGCGCAGATGCTGCGGCAGGCGGCGGAGAAGACCGGCGACTTGGTCGGCGACGGCACGAGCACCTCGACTCTCCTCGCTCAGGCCATCTACGCCGACGGCGTGCGCAACGTCGCCGCGGGCGCGAGCGCGATCGACCTCAAGCGCGGCCTCGATCGCGGCCTGGAGGCGGCGGTGAAGGCGCTCGGGGCCATGGCGAAACCGGTGGAGAGCCGCCGGGAAAAAGCGCAGGTGGCGACCATTTCCGCGCACAACGATCCTGCGATCGGCGAGCTGGTCGCCGAAGCCATGGAGAAGGTGGGTGGCGACGGCGTCATCACGGTCGAGGAGTCCAAGACCACGGAGACGGCCCTCGAGGTGGTGGAAGGACTGCAGTTCGACCGCGGCTATCTCTCGCCCTACTTCGTCACCGACGCGGCGAGCATGGAGGCGGTGCTGGAGAACGCCTACGTGCTGATCTGCGATCGCAAGCTCAACATCCTCAAGGACATGTTGCGGCTGCTCGAGGAGGTGGCGAAGTCCGGCCGGCCGATCCTCTTCATCGCCGAGGAGATCGAGGGCGAGGCGCTCGCGACGCTCATCGTCAATCAGATCCGCGGCGTGCTGAAGAGCGTCGCGGTGAGGGCGCCGGGCTTCGGCGACCGGCGCAAGGCGATGCTGCAGGACATCGCCACCCTCACGGGCGGCGAGGTCATCTCCGAGGAGCTCGGCAGCAAGCTCGAGGATGTCGCGCTCGGTCAGCTCGGCCGTGCGAAGCGCATCGTCGCCGACAAGGATGCGACCACGATCATCGGCGGCCAGGGCGAGAAGGCGAAGATCGAGGGCCGCATTCGCATGACCCGCAAGGAGCTCGAAGATACGAAGAGCGACTACGATCGGGAGAAGTTGGAGGAGCGCCTGGCGAAGCTCTCGGGCGGCGTCGCGGTGATTCGCGTCGGGGCCCCCTCCGAGTCCGAGATGAAGTCCAAGAAGGAGGCGCTCGATGATGCGATC
>Ga0187809_10000493_pt1 | contig 20806 bp, 21 predicted proteins | sample NC_wetland_sal_i_8_FD_132415 | JGI IMG/M metagenome (GOLD analysis project Ga0187809, IMG submission 132415) | Wetland sediment microbial communities from Neuse River Estuary, North Carolina, USA - ASW_4 | ecosystem: Environmental > Aquatic > Freshwater > Wetlands > Sediment | place: USA: North...
GAGTTCCTTCGCGCCCCCCTCTGTCCTGCCGGCGGGGCACGCCGCCCACCCTCGCTCTTGCGGGGAAGGTCGACCCGCGAAGCGGGGCGGGGTGGGGGTGGCGATGGTTATGCTCTATTTTGCACGACCCCCACCCCGACGCTACGCGCCGACCCTCCCCGCAAGGGGGAGGGTGGGAGCCGCCGATGCTAGCCCTCTACCTCCGCGATCTGCGCCTGGGCATTCGCGCCGGCGGTGGGGCGCTGGTGGGCGTGCTGTTCTTCCTCGCCGTGGTGGCGGTCGTCCCCTTCGGCGTCGGGCCGGACCTCAAGCTTCTCGCCCGCATCGGCCCGGCGATCCTCTGGATCGGCGCGCTTCTGGCGAGCCTGCTCGGGCTGGAACGACTCTTTCAGGCCGATCGCGAGGATGGGTCGCTCGATCTTCTGCTGCTTGCGGACGACAGGCACATGACCGCGCTCGTCGTGCTGGTGAAATGCCTGGCGCACTGGACGGCGAGCGTGCTGCCGCTCGTCGTCGCCTCGCCGCTTCTCGGGCTTTTCATGAACATGGAGGCAAAGGGGATCGGCGCGACAACGTTGACCCTTCTGGTCGGCACGCCGGCCATCGCCTTTATCGGCGCGGTCGGCGCCGCGGTGGCCGTGGCGCTGCCGCGCGGTGGACTGCTCGTCTCTGTGCTGATCCTGCCGCTTGCCATTCCCGTGCTGATTTTCGGCGTCGCGGCGAGCTATGGCGCGACGCATCCGCCGCAGCCCTTCCTCTTTCCCTTCCTCATATTGATCGCGCTGACGCTTTTTTTTGCCGTGGTCGGGCCGGCCGCAGCCGCTCTGGCGCTCAAATTCGCAGCGGATTGAGCCGCAAGCCTGCGATCTTTACTCGGAGGTGAATTTCTCGGCGCGCACCTCGACCGTTCCGATCTTGGTGCCGATGCTCGCCGCGATCGGCGCATAGATCCCGGTCGTTCCCATCGGGACAAAGGATATTTTCATCTTGCTCTTGTCTCGGAGATATTTGAGCGCGCTGTTGGTCTTGCGGTAGCCGGCGACCGGCACGAAATGAGCGTCGCAGACCGTCGCTTTGCCGCTATAGCCCGGCACCGAATAAGGCGCGGTGCCGGCATAGGAAAGGCGGATGTCGGCGCGCAATTCTCCGTCATAGTACTTAAGCGTATGGTTGCAGACATCGCTTGGACCAGCCGCCTTGACGAGCGTCAGCGACAGAGGATCGGTGACGGCCTTCAGATCGTTCGGGCCGAGCGGTACCCAGTTCTTCTGCTTTTTCAATGGCGGAATGTTTTCCGTGTGCGAAACGGTATCGCCGGAAAATTCGATCGCGGTGCGCTTCTTCTTTTTCCCCGAGGTGTAGGCGACGAGGAAGGATTGCGGCTGCGCGCCGGCCGGCGTCAGACGGCCGTTCACCGTCGTCATGCCCTTGGTGTCGTCGATGATACGGGCGACGCCGGCGCTCGCGATCGACCCCTTGATGCTGAAATTCTGGCCGTCGACGGTGCTGGTGAAACTCGTCCGGGCGAGCGTCAAGCCGAACAGCGAGACGGAATAATCGGCGCTGAAACGCTTTGCGCCGCCGGCGTGCGCCTCGACGGGTATCCCCAGAATGAGAAAGAGGGCGGCAATTGAAACGAGACGGCCGGTCATGCGCGAATGCATCTTCTCTTTTCCGATGTCCCTTGGGAACAAACTATCATCGAATCCGGCGAAGTTGTGAATGGTTCCATCCTCGCTCCACCTTTGTCGGTCATAATGGCCGTTCCGAATCAATGATCATCGGCATGTCCGACTTGGCGGAGTGGGAAAATGGCGGGAAGCCTCGTCGGCGTCAGCCCGATCATGCACAGCATCTATCTCGGCGAGGACATCAAGCCTTTATGGGATAGGCTTGCCGCACGCGTCGCCGCAAATGCGAACGATGCCGAAGCGCTGATGGACCTTTCCGTGCTGCTGCAGGCGCGCGGGCGGCGGGCGGAGGGATTGGAAGCCCAAAACGCCGCGATAGCCCTTCAAAAGAGCTTCCGGCGCATCTGTGGGAAAGGCGGGGGATTGAAACTGGCCGCACTCGTCACGGCCGGCGACCTGATGGCGAACACGCCGATCGACTTTCTGCTCGAAGGCTCCGAAATCGAACTCACCTATCTCTATGTCGATGCCGACACATCTTTGATTCCCGATCTCTCTTTTTTCGACGTCGTCTTCATGGCGGTCGGGGAATCGGAGGAGAACCGGCCTGTCCTGAAGACAATCGAAAGGCTGCTTGCCGGAAGACCCGAGGCGCAAACTGTCATGAACGGCGATGCGGTGAAGGTGATGGGTCTGACGCGCGAGGGCGTCGGCGCGCTTCTGGCCGACGCGCCGGCCATTCTCGCCCCGCCGACATCGATCCTGTCGCGCGCCGATTGTTCGGGAGAGGGGGCGGACATGGAGCGGGGCACATCGCCTGACGGTTTTGATTTCCCCATCACGATCAGGCCGGCCGGGACGCACGCGGGCGGCGGGTTGGAGCGCATCGGCCGTCCGTCTGAACTTCTCCCCTATTTCAGGCGGCAGCCGGCCGAAAAATATCATGTCGCCCCCTTCGTCGACTACTCGGGGCCGGACGGTCGCTATCGCAAGCAGCGCATCGTGTTCATCGACGGCAAGGCTTTCGCCAGCCACTACGCCGTCTCGGAACACTGGATCGTCCATTATCTCAGCGCCGGCATGGCGGAGAATGCCTGGCGGCGCGCGGAAGAGCAGCGCTGGATGGAGAATTTCGACGCCGATTTCGCCGTTCGGCACGCCGCGGCCTTCGCGGCGCTCTGTTCACGTGTCGGACTCGATTATTTCGGCATCGATTGCGCCGAGATGCCCGATGGGCGGCTGCTTGTCTTCGAGGTGGACGTGGCGATGATCGTCCACGACATGGATCCGGAAGATGTCTTCCCCTACAAGAAGCCGGCCATGCGCAAGCTTTTCGCCGCCTTCCAAGAGGCGCTGGCGAAACGGGCGGCGCTTAGGCAGCAGGAAGCCGCTATCGCTTGATTTCTCTCATATTGCTGCCGAGCCATATGGGAGGGTAGGCGATCCGGCCGCACGGTCGGGCGTCAGCCTGAGCGGCGAGCGGGAATGGAAAAGCAGGACGGCGGTCAAGGCGCATGAGACGATGCCGACCGCGGTTACAGCCGCCGTCGTGCCGGCCGTCCAGTCGAGCGCCTGGAGCGGAGCGCCGTCATAAAGCGAAAAGGCGCTGAAGCTGCTTTCGTGCGAGATCAGCAGGAAGCCCATTATGTTGTTGCCGAAATGGGCGCCCATGCAGCCGCCCAGATTTCCCGTCCGATAAAGGATGAAAGCAAGCAGCACCGCGAAGCTGCCGATCGTGACGAGGACGCAAATGGTCATCAGCGTCGGAACGCCGCCATGCCAATGGAGCAGCGTGAAGGCGAGCGTCGGCAGGACGGCCCATATCAGCGGGCTGCGGAAACGATGGGCAAGACCACGCATGAGATAGCCGCGGAAAAGCAGTTCCTCCGCCGATGTCTGGACAAAGGCAAAAAGCATGACGGGAACGACGAAGACAATCCAGTCGCCGAGAGGAATCGGCGTGCGGACGAATTGCGGCGCGATGGCGTAAAGCGCGAGTTCCGATATCAGGGAGGTGATAAGGACGGCGGCGAGCCCCTTGAGGAAGGCTCCGATCGCAAGCCGGCTGGTCGGGCCGAACAGCACAGAAAGCTTTTCTTTATGGAGGAAGCGCATGGCGATCCAGACGCCAAGCCAGATGCCGGCGAAAGTCAGGAAGACAGCCAGCGTTCCGGGCCGTGTGGTGATGAAGCTTTCCATCAGCCGCGCATAGCCGCCGAAGCCGGTATAGAGATAGAAGCCGGCCGTCAGCACGACGAAGGTCACGGCCAGCCAGCAGATGACGATGACCAGGATGCCGGCGAGGAGGCGCGGCACGGTGGTTTTCGGGCCGGCGCTCTCCCGGTAGTGCTGAAAAGCCTCGCGCTCGATCATCGTTTCTTTCCGCCTTGCATCATGATTCCCGTCTTCGACTCCTTCAGCATTCGCTGGTGATCGTGCAAAAGGGCAAAATTCGGGACGCGCCTTATCCTGATAGTCCGGGGAAATGAAAAGCTTCTTACTTCCGGCGGAGCGTTCGTCCATCCATCCAATAAACGGCGGCGGCTTGCGCAGTTCCCGAACCGTTTGCTACACGCAATCCGCTGGAGTTGGCGCGGGCTGGCGCATTCTCATGAACGGAATGCCATCCGAGGCGATCCCGGCATTCGGTTAGGGCTCTCTGGGAGAAGAGAATGGCATTTCGGGTGGCGGGCAAGTTCCTCGCTGTGGCATTCGCTGCGATGGCGCTCATTCCAACGGCGGCGTCGGCTGCGCCGCGCTGCGGCGACGGTCCGGCAGGATTTCCCGCCTGGCTGCAGGAATTCAAGTCGGAAGCAGCGGAGCGGGGAATCAGTTCGCGCGTCCTCGACAATGCTTTTGCCGGCGTCACCTATGACAAGAAGGTCATCGGCTATGACAGGCACCAGCACTCCTTCAAGATGACGCTCAAGGAATTCATGGCCCGGCGCGCGCCCCCCTACTATGTCAAGCGCGCCAAGGAGGAGATGGCTTCCAACGCCCGCCTCCTGTCGCGCATACAGAAGCGGTTCGGTGTGCAGCCCGAAATCCTGGTGGCGATCTGGGGCATGGAGACCGGATTCGGCTCCTATATGGGCAATCTGAGCACCATCCGCTCGCTCGCCACGCTCGCCTATGATTGCCGCCGGTCGGAGTTTTTCACCAACGAACTAACTTCGGCGCTGGAGATCATCCAGCGCGGCGACATGACCGCGGCGGAGATGCGTGGCGCCTGGGCCGGCGAAATCGGCCAGACGCAGTTGCTCGCCTCGAAATATCTGCAATATGCCGTCGATTTCGATGGCGACGGCCGCCGCGACCTCATCCATTCGCGCGCCGACGTGCTGGCTTCGACCGCCAATTTCCTGAAAGGCCATGGCTGGATACCGGGCGCCGGCTATCAGCCCGGGCAGCCGAACTTTGCCGTTCTGACCGCCTGGAACAAAGCGACGGTCTACCAGCAGGCGCTGGCGCTGTTCGCCAGTAAGATCGCGAATTGAAAAAGGCTGCGAACGAGGCTGAAATCTACGATTTGAAAGGCCTCACCTGCCCGCTCCCCGTGCTGCGGGCGCGAAAGCGCCTTGCAGGAATGGAGAGCGGCGCGCTTCTCTGGCTCGATACGACGGATCCCCTCGCCGTCATCGATATACCCGCCTTTTGCCGCGAAAGCGGCCACCGCCTTGTGGAGAGCTTCGCTACGGAGGGCGGGCACCGCTTCCTGGTCGAACGCGGATAAATCCAGGTCAGCCCTTGTATCCGGGGATGGCGAGCGGGTTGGCTTCGATCGCCGCGCGATCGGGCGTGTCGATCCTGGGAGCGCTGGTGATCGCCGCGAAGAGCCGCCGGACATAATCTTCCGGCATGTCCATGGTGATGAGGACGAGCCGCACGCCGCGCTTGTCGTCCGGCCAGGCGGGGAGCCGCACCGGCGGGTGAAAGAGCGACTGCACGCCGTGGATGACAAGCGGACGGGACCGGTCCTCCACCGTCTCGACGATACCCTTCATGCGCAGCAGATGCTCGCCCTCGGTCGAACCCAGAATATCGACGAAGGTCTCGATCGCCGACCGCGGGACAGGGCCATCATACACCAGCGAGAATGTCCGGATACGCCCATCGTGCCGATGCGCGGCATGGTCGTGATGCGGGTCGTGATCATGGTCATGGCTATGCGCCGCTTCCTCGCGGAGCCAACGGCCCACATCGGCGATCTTCCTGTCGGGATCGTAAAGGCCGCAATTGAAGAGGAGCGCGGGATCGACACGACCGCCGGCGCTTTCAATGAGAGGGGCCGCCGGATTCAGTCTGGCGATCCTGTCCTTCAGTTCGTCGAGGCCTTCTTTACCCTCGGTAATATCCGTCTTGGTTAGGACGATCCTGTCGGCGACCGCAACCTGCCGCACTGCTTCCTCGTGGCGATCGAGCACGGCCGCTCCGTTGACGGCATCGACGGTGGCGATCACGCCGTCGAGGCGGAAGGACTGGACGAGTGCGGGATGCGCCATCAGGGACTGGAGAACGGGAACGGGATCGGCAAGGCCGCTCGTCTCGATCACCACCCGCTTGAGCGGCGGAATCCGGCCGGTCTGGACGCGATCGACGAGGTCGGCCAGCGTATCGATCAGATCGCCTCTGACGGTGCAGCACAGACAGCCGTCTGAAAGTTCGATGACGCCGTCGGTCGAGCGTTCGACGAGGAGATGGTCGATCGAAATCTCGCCGAACTCATTGATGATGACGGCGGTGTGCGCCAGCGCCGGTTCTTTCAGCAACCGGTTCAGGAGCGTCGTTTTCCCCGAACCGAGAAAGCCCGTCAGAATGGTCGCGGCGATCGGCTCCATGCTGCCTCGCTATTGCACCGAGGCCGATTGCGCGCGGGCGGCCGCCTTGGCGGGGGGGACATAATCAGGGCGCGGGGTCGGGATGGGGACATTGGCGTAGACTGGCTCAGGCGGCAGGCCGCCAGGTCCCGTGGCGCCGCCAAGGCTGACCATGACGACATTCGGATCGTGGTCCATCTTGTGGATGAACGCGGATTTCAGGATCGGTTTTCCGTTCTCCCCGCGTTGCGACGCGCGTTCCTTTCTTCCCTCCTTCGAGCAGATCGCGTCGCTCATGTCTGTCGCCTGGTCCTGTCCCGGACCGTAGGGCTGGAGCGCGGCCACCGTCGGCATGGCGCTGTTCTCCGTCATGCCGAAGCCGCGCTGGAGCAGCGCCGCGACCTTATCGGCGCGATCGGCGAGCGAGGATGCGCCAAGCACGATCGCCCCCAGCGTCTTGCCGTCACGGGTCGCCGTGCCGATGAAGTTGAAGCCGGCGGCGCAAATGAAGCCTGTCTTCATGCCGTCGGCGCCGTCGAAGCGCCCGATCAGGACATTGATGTTGGGGATGACCTTCTTGCCGAGCCCGACCGCCTCGATCCTGAAATAGTTCTCATATTGCGGAAATTGCTGGCGAAGCGCGGAAACCAGGATCGCCAGATCATGCGCTGTGGTGTAATTTTCCGGATCGAACAGCCCGTTCGGATTGGTGAAATGGCTGCCCGTCATGCCGAGTCTCTGGGCCTCCGCGTTCATCCGTGCGACGAACGCCTCTTCCGAGCCGCCGATATTTTCTCCCACCGCCATCGCAATATCGTTGGCGGATTTGACCAGCATCAGTTTGAGCGCCGCGTCGAGCGTTATGACGGCGCCAGGTTTCAGGCCGATCTTCGCTGGAGGTTGGCGCGACGCGTTCCTGGTGATCCTGACAGGAGAGAGGAGCGTCACCTCGCCTTTCTGCAAGGCTCTGAAGGCCACGTAAGTGGTCATCAGTTTGGTCAGTGAAGCCGGATACCATCGCGCGAAGGCGTCGTTCTGAAGCAGGATCCGGCCATCATTGACGTCGAAAAGCATATAGGGCTCGTCGGCATGAGCCACGGACGCCATCAATGAAAAAAGGAGAAGTGTCGCGCCGAGAAGGCGCCGTCCCAGCCTGGTCAATCCGGTTCCTCTTGCCGTTCTTCCCCGAAGCTCTCTTAAAATCCGAGCGAGATCGCGTCTGCAGCGGCCGTGGCTATCGGCGGCCCGGCCTCTGCTATCTAGCGCATGTGTCGCCAAAATGGCAAAGTCACGGCGATCACGTTTGTGAGCCGCAGATACCAAGACCTGACCATCCGACCAACGGGAAGCTCCAAAATGCCGATATTGAACCGCGCCGCCGAGATGCAGGATGAAATCGCCGGCTGGCGACGCCACATCCATTCCAATCCCGAATTGGGCTTCGACGTGGTGAAAACCGCTGCTTTCGTCGAGGAGAAGCTGAAGGAATTCGGCGTGGACGAAATCGTGTCCGGCATCGGCAAAACGGGCGTTGTGGCGATCATCCAGGGCCGGCTCGGAGCCGGCGATACGGTCGGGCTGCGCGCCGACATGGACGCGCTGCCGATCAACGAGATCACCGGGAAGCCTTACGCCTCGACGGTGCCGAACAAGATGCACGCCTGCGGCCATGACGGGCATACAGCGATGCTGCTCGGCGCGGCGAAATATCTCGCCGAGACACGGAATTTCAAGGGCCAGGTCGCCGTGATTTTCCAGCCGGCCGAAGAGGGCGGCGGCGGCGGAAACGAGATGGTGAAGGACGGCATGATGGAGCGCTTCGGCATCAAGAGGGTCTTCGGCATGCACAACATGCCGGGCATTCCCTTGGGCGAGTTCGCCATCAGGCCGGGGCCGATCATGGCCGCGACCTCGGAGTTCGACATCCGGATCAAGGGAAGGGGCGGCCATGCGGCCATGCCGCACAAGAGCCTCGATCCCGTCGTCGTCGCAAGCCAGCTCGTGCTCGCCTTGCAGACCATCGCCTCGCGCACGGTCGATCCGGTGAAATCCGTCGTCGTTTCGGTGACGAAATTCCACGCCGGCGACGCCTACAACGTCATCCCGGAGCTCGTTACCCTTGCCGGCACAACGCGCACGCTCGACAAGGATGTGGCGGCGAAGACGGAAGAGCGCTTCCGCGAGATCTGCGCCGGGATCGGCGCGACATTCGGCGTGACGGTCGAACTTGACTGGTATCCGAACTATCCCGTTACCTTCAACAACGCCGAACAGACAGCGTTCGCCGCGGATGCCGCCAGGGAAATCGCCGGCGCTCGCAATGTGAACGACGATGTCGATCCGCTGATGGGCGGCGAGGATTTCTCCTACATGCTCGAATCCCGGCCGGGCGCGATCATCTTCCTCGGCAATGGCGACAGCGCCAACCTCCATCACCCCGCCTATGACTTCAATGACGAAGCCATTCCGGCTGGGGTCAGCTACTGGGTCAGGTTGGCGGAGAGGGCGCTCGCGCCGGGAGCATGACGCGATCCGATCGCCATGTCCCGGCTCTGCCGGAACATGATCGGGACAACGGGCGTCCCTTTTCGGGTCATGCTTTCGCCGACGCATCAAGGAGGTTGGCGAAAGGCGGCGAAACGGTTATGAGGTGAGCCGTGGTCCCGTAGCTCAGCAGGATAGAGCATCAGATTCCTAATCTGAGGGTCGCGCGTTCGAATCGCGCCGGGATCACCATAAGCCCTGCGGCATTAGGTCCTTGCCGATGGACGGGCGTTTGCAAATTTTCGCCCCGTTTTGAGCAAAAGCCCTACACGCGGTCGCATGCGCGGCCGCTCAAGAAACCGACCCGTCTCGTCGGCGGGCGCGCATGAAAAAGGGCTTATCATGGACTATTCCGTAGCCGAGCAGCAGATCACCCAAGCGCAGCAGCAATCCCAGGCGGTGATCGGAAAAATGCAGGAGCTTGCGCAGAAACTCCGTAGCCAGGCGCCCGATGAGACGACCGGCCGCGAATGGGCGATGGATTTGCGCGAAATCGCGATGGGCATCCAGCAACAGAACCAAACCGCCATGATGCTCCTGCAGCAGATGGGCCAGTATATCCATACGCTTGAAAACGAACTCGACACCCATCCGGCGCCGAGCGTCCAGCCGCGCGGCTGGGGTGCTGGCGGCGGCTGGGGCGCAGGCGGCGGCTTTCTGGGAAACCTCACGACCGGGCTTGGCCTGGGGACCGGTTTCGCGGTCGCGGAAGATGTCGTCAACGACATCTTCAATCAGTTCTAGGGCAGCGCTTACTCCGATAGGCGGCAATGGCGCGTTTCCCTTGCGTCTTCCAGCGATAGGCCTTATCGCCTCGCGGAACTCCCCAGAACCGCCTGAATCGCGGGGCGCGCATGACCAAACCATCGTTCAACCCGGCAATCGAGGCTCTCTCTCCGCCGCCGGTGCCTGCCGTGCAGGGCTGGGCTTCCGCCTATTCTGGCAGGCATGGGCCGCTTCTCGATCTTTCGCAGGCGGTGCCGGGCTATCCGCCGCATCCCGATCTGTTGCGCTGGCTGAGCGAGGCCGCCGGTTCGACGGCGGGCGCCGGCTATGGTCCGATCGAGGGCGACGACTCCCTGCGGCAGGCCTATGCCGACCATGTGTCGATTCTTTACGGCGCATTGATCGGCATGGGCAACGTCCATATCACGGCGGGCTGCAACCAGGCTTTCGTGGCGGCTGTCCTTGCGGTTGCAGGGGCGGGGGACAAGGTGCTTCTCACCAACCCTTTCTACTTCAACCACGATACGTCGCTGGCCATGCTGGGGATCAGGACCGGGCGAGTCGATTGCAGGGCCGAAGACGGTTTCCTGCCGATGCCGGACGCCGTGGAGGCGGGAATAGGATCGGGCGTAAAGGCGCTGGCGCTCGTCTCGCCCAACAATCCGACCGGCGCGGTCTATCCCTCAGGGCTTCTCGAAACGCTCTTCGATCTCTGCCGCCGGCGAGGTATCTGGCTTATCCTCGACGAGACCTATCGCGATTTCCTGCCGCCGGACCGCCAGCCCGCGCACCGGCTCTTTTCGGTTCCGGGCTGGGAAGAGGGGCTGATCCAGCTCTACAGCTTTTCCAAATCCTTCTGCATTCCCGGACACCGTCTTGGAGCGATTACAGCGGGAAAGGAGACGATCCGGGCTATCGCCAAGATCATGGACAATCTGCAGATCTGCGCTCCCCGCCCGCCGCAAGCGGCGATTGCCCGCGCGCTGCCGGCGCTGGGCGAATGGCGCTTGGCCAACGCAGTCGAGATTTTGCGGCGGGCCGAAGCGCTGAAGAAAACGATGGAAGGTGTCGAGGAATGGGAGATCGGCGCCGTGGGCGCCTATTTCGCCTATATAAGGCATCCTTTTCGTGGCACTGCTTCTTCTGAAGTCGCGGAGAAACTGGCAAGCGAGGCCGGCATCGTCTGCATCCCGGGCGATTATTTTGGTTCCGGCCAGCAGGATTACCTGCGCTTTGCCTTTGCCAATGCGGATTCAGGGACGATCCGCCTGCTTCGCCACCGTCTGATGAATTTCCACTGTAAAAAATCTCAGGCGAGGTGCGCGAATTCCGCCACGACCGCCTCGTAGACGGATCGTTTGAACGGGACGATCAGGTCGGGCAATTGTCGCATCGGCTTCCAGGCCCATTGATCGAATTCCGCCTTGTGGCCGCCGGGCGGCGGGTTGACGGCGATTTCGCTTTCATTCCCCGTAAAGCGGAAGGCGAACCATTTCTGCGTCTGTCCGCGATAGCGGCCTTTGAGCGCGATGCCGACGATTTCCCGCGGCAGGTCGTAATTGATCCAGCGGGACGCCTCCGCCAGAAGCTCGACGGAGCGTATGCCCGTCTCCTCGTAGAGCTCGCGCCTGGCGGCGGCAAGCGGGTCCTCGCCTTCATCTATGCCGCCTTGCGGCATCTGCCAGAGAAAGGTCGAACCCGCGAGTTCGGTATCGGCTTCGACGATGCGCCTGCCGGCCCAGACCAGACCGGCTGCGTTGAGCACCATGATGCCGACACAGGCCCGGTAGGGAAGCGATTCGGGATCGACAGGCTTCTTCACGTTCTTCGGCATTTCAGCCCCTCTCCGGATCGCTCACGACGGCCGAGATCGGAACGATTTCGATCCCCCGTTTCACCGCCTCGTTCGCCCAGGACGCGACCGTGTCCACCGTGACTTCGAAGGCGGACCCCGTGCCAACCGCGAATCCCTTGGCGCGGGCGGTCGCTTCGAGCTGGTCGAGCTTCTTCATGATCTCGCCAGGATCGCGCACCGTATCGATCGTCGTGTCGCCTACCGCGAAGGGGATGCCGTCCTTCAGCGCCAGTTCCGGCGCGACGCTGCGGGCCGAGGTGCCGTCGTCGAGATAAAGCAGCCCGCGGCGGCTGAGATCCTGCATGATCGGCGTCATGGCTTCCTCGTCGGTGACGAAGCGCCCGCCCATATAGTTCATGACGCCGGTATAGTTGGTGATGCGCGAGAGCGCCCAGTGAAGGTCACGCAAATTCTGCGCCGGCGGGGCTTCCACCGTCAGCGTATTCCGCCCCGGATTGACGCTCGGATAGTCGTAGGGCTCCAGCGGCACCTGCATCATGATCTCGTGACCCGTCCGGCGCGCATCCTGCATCCAGCGATCGAGACTGTTCCCCTGCGGCGCAAAGGCGAGGGTTATCGTGCCGGGCAGCTTTTTGATCGCGTATTGCGTTCCCGTCTGCGACAGGCCGAGACCGCCAATGACGATCGCAACGCGGGCGCCATGCGCGCCGGACCAGGGACGCGCATAAGCGTCCATCGGCCGCCTGCCATCGGCGGAACGGATAGGCAGCGGTCCCATTTCGGACTGCTCGATCAGCGAACGATCGGGAAGGTGGCTGAAAGGCGCCGTCTGTCCGGCCGCGGACGCATCCTGGACGATAACCCCTGATGGGGATCTCTGCTCGGTAGGCGTGACATGGATGATCTTCGGTCCGACTGTTTCTGCCATGGGAGCCGTGGACCGCATTGAGGGGGCGGCGGCGTGGGAGACGGCAGCCGGCTTCGCTGCGGTTTCGTTTCCGGACGCCGCCGATTTTGCGACTGCGACGGCAGGCGGTACGCGGAAAGGCCTTGGCCTGAGCGCGATCGCGAAGGAGGCGCCGAGCGCCACAATACAGAAAAGAGCAAGCAGAAAGCCGCCGCCGGTCACGCGTGGGCGTGGCGCCCGCTTTGGGCGTTCCCCCTGCCCGAGCGGCCGGTCGATGTCCTTCTTCACCGGACGACCGCGGCCTTGTGACGGGCAAGGGCGCCAAAGCAAAAGCGGCCGCCGCAGGCGACGGCCGGACTGGCAAGGCTCGAATATCGGGAAAAATCGTTCGGCAAAGTCATGGCTCACGCATATTGCCGGGCGTGGGACGCCGAGACAACGGGCAGCAAACGCGGCGGGAAAACAATACTCTTGGAAGATATGGCGGCCGGTCCGAAGAGCCGGCCGCCGAACTGGCTATTGATTGAGAACCGCTTTGTCGTGGCTCGGCGGGAAGGCCGGGTTGGTCTTCACCCCGTTCAGCAGGTCCTCGGCATATTTCAGCTGGACATCATCCTTCGGGTCCGGCGGCACGTAAGCCGGCGAACCGGAGCCCTTCGAGGTTTCATCGACGCCCTTGATATGGCCGTGCAGGTCGGACTCGCCCCGGACAATCTCCTTGCCCTGAAGAGCGGCCGGCAACGGCTCCTCTACCTTGATGTCGGGTGTAATGCCCTTGCCCTGGATGGAGCGTCCCGACGGCGTGTAGTAGAGCGCTGTCGTCAAACGCAATGCGCCATTGTTCTCGGGCAACGGAATGATCGTCTGGACCGAGCCCTTGCCGAAGGACTGGGTGCCGAGGATCGTCGCCCGGCGCTGATCCTGAAGCGCCCCGGCGGTGATTTCGGACGCGCTCGCCGAGCCACCATTGATGAGAACGATGATCGGCTTGCCGTCGGTCATGTCGCCCGGATGCGCGTCGAAGCGCGTCACGTCCTTCGGGTCGCGTCCGCGGGTTGAAACGATCTCGCCATGGTCGAGGAAGGTATCGCAGACATCGACTGCCTGGTCGAGCAGGCCGCCCGGATTGAGGCGAAGGTCGAGCACATAGCCCTTCAGCTTATCGTCCGGCAGCTTCTTCTTGATCTGGGCGATAGCGTCGTGGAGCTCGTCCGAGGTCCGCTCCGTGAACGAGGTGATCTTGATATAGCCGACATCGTTGTCGACCCGGTACTTCACCGCCTTGACCTTAATGATGTCGCGGACGACCGTGATCTGCAGCGGCTTGTCGGCGCCCTTGCGCACGATGGTGAGCTTGATCGGCGTGTGGACCGGCCCGCGCATCTTGTCGACGGCATCCTGCAACGTCATGCCGTTAACGTCCTTGCCATCGATGGCGGTGATGAAATCGCCCGCGAGCACGCCGGCCTTGGCGGCGGGCGTGTCGTCGATCGGGGTGATGACCTTGACGTAATTGTTCTCCATCGTCACCTCGATGCCGAGGCCGCCGAATTCGCCCTTGGTCTGCACCCGCATGTCCTTGGCCTGTTCGGCATCCATGTAGGAGGAGTGCGGATCGAGAGAGGCCAGCATCCCGTTGATCGCGTTCTCGATCAGGGACTTCTCGTTCGGCTTGGTGACATATTGCGCACGCACCCGTTCGAACACGTCACCGAAGATCGCCAACTGCTTATAGGTGTCCGCGTTCGAATCACTTCCAGCCGGGCCCGGCGCGCCGTAGACCAGGCTCATGGCCGACGCGCCGATCAGGGCGCCGGCGAACAGAAGCGACACTTTACGAATCATTTCCAGTCCTTCCAGAAACGTGCGCCGACCACCAGGGGGCCGGATCGACGGGTTTTCCATCCTTGCGGAACTCTACATAGAGTTCCGGTTGAGAGCTATCAGCATCAATCGCCACGGTGCTCGCCACCCTGGCTTCGCCCATAAGGCCAACAGGCTCCCCCGCCAGAACGGACTGGCCCAGCGATACGCTGATTCTGCCCAGTCCCGCCAGAACGACATGGTACCCGTCGCCGGCGTCGAGGATCAACAATTGGCCGTAAGAACGGAACGGGCCCGCATATAGCACATTTCCATCCGCTGGCGCGGTAACGATTGCGCCAGATTGTGTTGTAACAATGTCGCCATACATGGTCCCGCCGGCGCCGTCGTCATCGCCGTAACGGCGGAGAATCCGGCCGGCCACCGGCAGTTCCATGCGCCCGCGCATATCGGAAAAACGGGCGATCGCCAGGCGGTTCTGCTGCGGGATTTGTGCATTGGGCCGAGCGCCGCCACCTTGCGCGCCCCCGGCCGCGCTGTTCTCCTCCGTCGCCTTGCGGACGCTGTCGATCTGCGCTTCCAGACCGGCGATCAGTTCCTTCATGCTGGTGGCCCTTGCCGCCAGTTCGGCCGCCTTCTTCCGCTCGTCTGCGAGCGCCGCTTCCGACTGGGTCTCCAGTTTCTCCTTTTCCTGCAGCAGCATGGAGAGCTTGGTCTTCTGCTCCGTCTGGTCGGAGACCTTGGCGACGAGGTCGCGCCGCTCATTGTCGATCGATGTCGAGATGCGAGTGAGTTCCTTCAAATCGCCAGCAAGCACCTCGGTCTGCGAGCGAAGCTCGGGAACGACAGCGCCGAGCAGGATGGCGCTGCGGACGGATGACAGCGCGTCGCCCGGCGTGACGAGAATAGCGGGTGGGGGATTGATCCCCATACGCTCGAGGCCGCCAAGCACTTCGGCGAGAACGCCGCGGCGCCCCTCGAGCGATTTCCTGATCCCTTCTTCCTGCGTGCGCAGGCGGGCGAGCTTGTCCTCGATATCTTCTATGTCCTGGGTGAGCTTGCGCTCGGTCTTCGCCGCCTGGATAAGAGCTGCCGTTATCGATGCATGATCTTTCTTGATCGTGGCGATCTCGGCGGAAAGAGACGCCATTTTCGTGTCGGAAAGCTTCATCTCCTGCGAAAGCTTGTCATATTCGGCTTGGCTCGCGGCCTTCTGCTGCTCCAGCGGGCTCGCCGCTCTCGCGCGCACGACCGCCGGCGGCAGCACGGTCGAGGCGGACGCCAGAAAAGTCACGGTCAACAGGCCGATGAAGCCGGATTTCAGCATTCCCGATCGTTATTCCTGAAGGATGTTCAGTCCGACTCTAAAGAGCGGATCGTTAAGGAATCATCAACCATGTACCTCGCCGACACGGGATGGCCCCCCATCCTAACGCCAGTCGAGCCATGCGGGAAGGAACAACGGCACTATGTCGATCCCGTGACAAAACAAAGGGCCGCCCTCTTGCAAGGACGACCCCGTGTTTTCATGCGTGGCGCGGCCACCGGCCCCGATCCTGACCGGATCGGCGGCAACGCCTCATGCCATCAGCAGAGAGGCTGCTCTCCGCAAAGGCAATCCGCTGTGGCCACGCTGGCGCAGAAATCACTCGACATCGGATCACCTCCTTTCGATTTGTTGAACACGTCTGCAATGTGGAGCCTGATCCCGGCCTCTGCAAGACCTGACCGATTTCCGCAGCGTTACCGCTTTGGCGCGACGGCAGGAGAAGAAACAAAGCGGCTCGCAATTTCGTTCTGGAGGCGTGTGGCAAGCGGCCCGCATTGCAGCAGGGCCGCGTGGGGGTTATGGAAGAGTCCGTTCCATCGGAAAGGTCATGAGCGATATTTCAATTCCTGCAGGGCGGTTGAGCGATCTCGCGAACCCGACGCGATTTCTCGGCTTTGCCGGCCGCACCGTTCCGTGGCTGTCCGCCGGGGCGGCAATCATACTCGGCATCGGCCTATGGCTGAGCTTCGCCGCGCCGCCGGATTACCAGCAGGGTACGACGGTGCGCATCATGTATATCCATGTGCCTTTCGCGTGGCTTGCCATGCTCTGCTATACGATCATGGCGGTCTCGGCGCTCGGAACGCTCGTCTGGCGACACCCGCTTGCCGATGTGGCGCTGAAATCGGCGGCGCCGATCGGCGCGAGTTTCACTTTCCTGGCGCTCGTCACCGGCTCGATCTGGGGCAAGCCGATGTGGGGCACCTGGTGGGTCTGGGATGCGCGATTGACCTCGGTTTTCATTCTCTTTCTCATGTATCTCGGCCTGATCGCGCTGACGCGAGCGCTTGACGATCCGCAAAAGTCGGCGCGCGCGGCCGCGGTTCTCACCCTTATCGGCTTCATCAACATTCCAATCATCAAATTCTCGGTCGATTGGTGGAACACGCTGCATCAGGGCGAATCGATCTTTCGTCTCGACGGCCCTACCATCGCGCCAAGCATGCTCTGGCCGCTTGCCGTGATGGCTATAGGCTTTACCATCCTCTTCTTCGCGCTTCATCTTTCCGCGATGCGAGCGGAAATCCTGCGCCGGCGGGTGATCTCGATGCGCCGCATGGCGGCGCGTCGTGCCGATAACGGGTAGCGGCATGTACGCCCATTGGGATTATGCCTATTTCGTCGGAGCCGCCTACGGCATCAGCGCCGTCGTGCTCCTCGGGCTGATCGGATGGATCGTGCTCGACCAGCGGGGGCGGCGGCGCGAGATCGCCGAACTCGAGGCGAGCGGCATACGCCGCCGTTCGGACGACAAACCCAAGGGCAGCAAGCAATGAGCCTCGACGCGGAGCAAACGCGCAAGCCGCGCCTGTGGCTGCTTCTCCTGCCGCTCGTTGTCTTTCTCGGGCTCGCGGCGGTGTTCATGGTTCAGCTTATGTCGGGGCAGGACAGTTCCGTCGTGCCCTCCGTGCTGATCGGACATAAAGCTCCTGCGACGAACCTTCCGCCACTCGCGAATACCGGCCTGCCGGGCATTTCGTCGGCCGATTTCAAGGGCCATCTGACGCTGCTCAATGTCTGGGCCTCATGGTGCGCGCCCTGCCGCGAGGAGCAGCCGCTTATGATGAGGCTCGCGGACGATCCGCGCTTCCGGCTTGTCGGCCTGAACTATAAGGACAAGCCGGAGAATGCCCGGCGTTTTCTCGGCGAGATGGGAAATCCGTTCGATGCGATCGGCGTCGATGAAAATGGGACCTCGACGATCAATTGGGGCGTCTATGGGGTGCCGGAAACATTCCTGATCGGCAAGGACGGCGTCATCCTCTATAAGCATGTCGGACCGTTCTCGCCACAATCGATCGCCTCGGAACTGATGCCCGCGATTGAAAAAGCCGCCGCGGCGAAGTGATCTTGTCTCTTTGTATGAGCATGATCTTTTTGGAAAACCGGCGCCCACTTTTCCGGACCGTGCTCCAAAGAAAAGGCGAAGCGACACTGGCCGCTTCGCCTTTGAAAATGAAGTTATGTTGGTGGCCGGCGCTGCCAGCCTGGTCTGATCAGCCGTAGATCTCGCGGCGGACGTGATAGAGCATCTCGGCGCGGTTGCTGTTCAGATCGGCAAGGTCGCGGTCGCTAAGCGATTCGATTTCGGCGACCAGTTGGTTGTAACGCCGGCGCTTCTGGATGCGGTCGCGGGTGCGGTGGACGAGAGAAGAAAACATGGCGAGGATCTCCTGAATTTGGGCCGCCTGCGCGGCAAAAGTTCCTCCCTGAATGCGATCCGAATATGGGCGCGATGGTATCGCATTGCAAAACACAATGCTGCAACGCAGCATTGATCCGGCCGCATGGCTGGTTTCCGAAGGTCATGCAGTTGGATCACGATGCGATCTAGACTGATCGTCCGTGCGCCGCCTTTTTCTTGAGCATGATCTTTTCGGAAAACCGGTATCCGCTTTTCCGGATCATGTTCTATTCGTCCCTCTTTTCCTGGGGCGAATGCCTGGCGATGAGCGGCATCTGCGTCAGGACGAAAAGGAACGTCAGGCCGGTGAAGCCGAAGAGCTTGAAGGCCGCCCAGTATTTATCGGCGATTTCCGGCGGATAGATCATGCCCAGCCCGCGCCAGAGAATCTCGTTCAATATGGCGCAGCCGATGAAGAAGAGGCCCCAGCGGAAGGTGAGCTTGCGCCAGCCTTCCTCGTCGAGATTGAAGGCTTGATCGAAGACATAGCCGAGAAGCGATTTGCCGAAGAGAAGGCCGCCGAGCAGGAGCGCGCCGAAGAGCGCATAGACGAGAGTCGGCTTCATCTTGATGAAGGTCTCGTTGTGGAGCCATAGCGTCAGGCCGCCAAAAAAGATAACGACGATGCCCGAAACCAACGGCATAAGGGGCAGCGTGCGCGTCATGAACCACGAAACGGCGAGCGCGATTACCGTTGCAATCATGAAAAGCGCCGTGGCAAGAAAGATCGGCGTGCCCAATGCGCCGAGCGCCGGAAAATGCGCGATCAGCGTATCGCCCTTGAATGTCGCCAGGAAAAAGAGAACCAGCGGTCCCATCTCCAGGGCGAATTTCAGGCTTGGGCTGGCCTTCTTCCGTTCCGGATCGCCCGGCGCGCGCTCGATGATGGGTTCTGTCATGTTCGTATTGCCTGCATCGGAAATTCGGCCCTAGCTAGGCAATAAATGTGGCAAAGGCGGGCGGAATGCGGAAATGAAGAATATTTCATCTTAGCCCGTTCCGGCGATCGCCTCGGCGAATTCCTTTGCCGAGAAGGGTTCGAGATCGTCCACCTGCTCGCCGACGCCGATGAAATAGACCGGCAGCTTGTGCTTGGCGGCGATGGCGACCAGGATGCCGCCGCGTGCGGTTCCGTCAAGCTTGGTCAGCACCAATCCGTTGACGCCGGCGACGTTGCGGAAGATCTCGACCTGAGTAAGCGCGTTCTGGCCGGTCGTGGCATCGATGGTCTGCAACACAGTATGCGGCGCCTCTGGATCGAGGCGGCCGAGCACGCGGACGATCTTCTCCAGTTCCGCCATCAGTTCGGCCTTGTTCTGCAGCCGTCCGGCCGTGTCGATGATGAGCACGTCGCTGCCCGCCTCCTTCGCCTGCTGGAAGGCGTCGAAGGCGAGGCCGGCCGCGTCGGCGCCGAGTTTCGAGGAGATAACGGGCGAATGGGTGCGCTCGCCCCATATTTTCAGCTGCTCGATCGCGGCGGCACGGAAGGTATCGCCGGCAGCGAGCATGACGGAAAGGCCACCGGCCGTGAGCTTGGCGGCAAGCTTGCCGATGGTAGTCGTCTTGCCGGTGCCGTTGACGCCGACGACGAGAATGACATGCGGCTTATGGGAGAGATCGAGTTCGAGCGGCAGGGCGACCGGCCCGAGCACCTTTTCCACCTCGGCGGCCATGACGCGGCGGACTTCCACGTCCGACACGTCCTTGCCATAGCGCCCCGACGCCAGCGAATCGGTTATGCGCATCGCCGCCTCGATGCCGAGGTCGGCGCGGATCAACACGTCTTCAAGGTCCTGTAGAGCATCTTCATCGAGTCGCCTCTTGGTGAAGATGCCGGCGATGTTGCTCGACAGTTCACGCGAGGAGCGCGACAGGCCGGCGCGCATGCGCTGGAACCAGGATTGACGCGGGGCCGCCGCTCCCGCAGGCGGTGCAAGCTCTGCCTTTTGCTCGACCTTCCTGGAGACGGTCACACGGCCGGCGGGGGGCTTGGGAGCGGACGGCGCTTGGCTCGCCTCTGGCCGATCCTGCTCGACGCTTCGCGCCTCACCCTTATCCTTATCCCGTAAGGACGGGGAGAGGGCGCCGGCAGGCGGATGAGGGGTGGTTTCGCCGGAAACCGGTTCGCGGTTTGCAGCCCGTGGCTCATCCGGAGGCTCGATCGGAGCCGGAATTTCAGACCGCGGCTCAGGCGCCTCGGAAAGCTTCGCCGGCTTCTCGGGCGCCGGAATATCCGGCGAGGGTGCAGGTTGCGGAGATGGCTGGTCCGGCTTAGGCGCGGGATGCGTCGGCGGCGCTTCATCAACGGAGGGCCGCTCTGACGTCTCCGGCGTTTGCGGTATCTTGCGCGTCTGTGCCGGGCCGAGTTCGACCATCGCTTCCGGCGGCGGCGCCTCGGATACGGGAATATCGTCCCGAGCGGGCTTCGGTTCGGACGGCGCAGGTGGTTCCGGTTGCTGGGGTATCTCCGATGCAGCGGGAGGTTCCGGCAATTCCGGTGCACGTTCGGGCAGAGCAGGTTCTTCCGCCGGTGGCGGCAGGTCCGGCCCCGGCGCCGGAATCTCTGGTTCGGGCGTAGGCTCGGGTATGTCGGGCCGCGGCTCGGGTTCGGGCTGTGGCTCGACAGGGTGAGGCGGTTCCGGCGCCGGCGCTGCTTCTTCCGGCTTTGCCGGCTCGCTCGACTTCAACGCCTCCAGCGCGTCGAAATTGAGCGGCTTGAGCGGCGCGTCTTCCGCCGGCCGCTCTTCCACTTCCTTCTTGCCGAAGGAGAAGACTTTCTTGATGAAGCCGAAAGCCATCGCTCAGGC
>Ga0187809_10000494_pt1 | contig 20802 bp, 24 predicted proteins | sample NC_wetland_sal_i_8_FD_132415 | JGI IMG/M metagenome (GOLD analysis project Ga0187809, IMG submission 132415) | Wetland sediment microbial communities from Neuse River Estuary, North Carolina, USA - ASW_4 | ecosystem: Environmental > Aquatic > Freshwater > Wetlands > Sediment | place: USA: North...
CCGGGCGTCCTCGTAACGCTTGGTCGAGACCTGAGACAGGTAGCCGGCCCCCCGGTGCACGCTGCTGTAGTACGGGGTGGCATCGAGCACGGCGTATTGGACGCGGGTCAGGGCCGGTGCGCTGGCCGCGACATCGAGGTTGACGTAGCGGGTCGCGGGGCCGTCCAGCAGCGGCACGGTGACCTCCGCGCCGACCGTGGCCAGCAACGGGCCGTCGGCGATCTGGCTTGATGGACCAGGTGTTTCCGCACCGGACAGGGTAGAAAGGACAGCGGTCACAACACACTCCTCGCTCAGGACTTCTCGGGGCGAGGAGTCCGCGCTTGCCGGCAACCGGTCGGCTGCCAGCCGTGTCGTCACCCGGGGCACCCCACCGCGGAGGAGGGTTGCCGGTCAGCTAGCCGGGGCTTGTCGCTGACACTCGAGACGTCGAGCAGGTTAGCAGAATCAGCCGGCCAGCAACTCCAGCGCTCGTCTGAACACGAGCTCGGCGGCGTCCCGGTACACCGCGTGGCCGCTGCCGGTCGCCGTTTCGAAGCTGAGCTGCCGGCTGAGGTACGCAGCGACCGCGCGCTCACGGATGACCGCGCCATGTTCCGGATCGGCCCCGATGATGTGGGTGCGCACCCGCAGTTCGCCCAGCCGGTGCAGGTGGTGCCAGGGGCGGTTCTGCACCATGGTCTGCTCGACCACCCAGGGGGAGAGGCCACGCGCCGCCTCGGCCGCGGCCCGGATGTCGCCGGGATGCCAGCCCGGATTCTGCTGCTGGATCTGGCGGGGCTCGGCGGGCCGGTCAACCGCTCGGAGTTGGGCTCGGGTCACCACCTCGTACCGGTCGTCCGGCACTTCCAGAACTGGGTCGAGCAGCAAGAGCGCCCGGGCCCGGCCGGGGTCGGGCAGGCCCAGGTGCAGGGCCAGCAGCCCGCCGAGCGACTGGCCGATGATCAGCGCCCAGTCCGAGCCGAGGGCAGCCAGGTCGGCGTGGTAATCGGCGAGCCGGTACTGGGAGGTGAAGGCCGCGCGGCCGTGCCCGCGCAGGTCGGGGGCGCAGACCGGGAAGCCGGCCGCAGCCAGGCCGTCGGCCACCCGCCACCAGGTGCCGGCAGCGCCCCCGAGACCGTGCAGCAGTAGGACCGGCCGGCCCGAGGCACCGATCCCCCGCCGCTGCACGGGCAACTCGATTGCGCGGGGGGCGGACATGGGCGGCAGCTTAGCGGCGGCCGCTGACCGCGGCGGCTCAAGCCTCAGCCGACAAGCCGCTCGATGATCGGGTCCAGTTCCCGGGCCAGTTCGACGTCCAGAGCCGTCACCGCCCCAGCGGAATGGGTAGTCAGCCGAAGCTCGACCCGGCGCCAGGACAGCAGCAGGTCGGGGTGGTGGTCCATCCGCTCGGCGACCGGGGCCAGCTCGGTGATGAAACCGACCGCGACCAGGAAGCTCGGGAACTCGACGGCCCGGGTCAACACTTCGGGGCCGGCCGTCCAGGCCGGCAGTGCGGCCGCGGCGCGGGTCAACTCTTCCGCGGTCAGCGGCGCCGGTCTCATCGCAGCTCCTTCGCCGGACCCGGACGGAACAGGTCGGTCAGTGGGGACCGACCAGGTGGGCCCAGGCTAGCCCCCGCCTGTCCGGGCGCCACCGCTTGGGCCAGGTCATCTAGGCTGCGCAATTGTGACCGAACGCGAAGCCAAGGACGACCGGCTGGTCTGGATCGACTGCGAGATGACCGGGCTCGAGCTGAACCGGGACGCCCTGATCGAGATCGCCGTGCTGGTGACCGACAGCGAGCTCAACGTCCTCGACGACGGCCTCGACATCGTGATCCGCTGCGCCGACGACGTCCTGGACACCATGGTTCCGTTCGTCCAGCAGATGCACGAGACGTCGGGTCTGACCGAACTGGTGCGGGCCTCGACCGTGACGCTGGGTGAGGCCGAGCGACGAGTGCTGGACTACATCAAGCAGTACGTGCCGGAGCCGCGCACCGCCCCGCTGTGCGGCAACTCGATCGCCACCGACCGCGGCTTCATCGCCCGGGACATGCCCGAACTGGACGGGTTCCTGCACTACCGGATGATCGACGTGTCCTCGATCAAGGAGCTGACCCGGCGCTGGTACCGGCGGGTCTACTTCGGCCAACCGCCGAAGGGCCTGGCCCATCGAGCGCTGGCCGACATCCACGAAAGCGTGCAGGAACTGCGCTACTACCGGGCCACCGTGTTCGTGCCGCCGCCCGGTCCGAGTACGGACGAAGCGGCGGCCGCGGCCGCCTCGGTGCTCGGCGAGTCGGCCGCGACGGGTGACGATTACCCGGTCGTGACCCAGCCCGAGGGTTAGGTAGACTGATCGGGCTTCCGGCTGGCGGTGTCCGGCTGAAGCGATGGTGGGCGTAGCTCAGCTGGTAGAGCACCTGGTTGTGGTCCAGGATGTCGCGGGTTCGAGCCCCGTCGCTCACCCCACCCACAGCCCCGGATTTCCGGGGCTGTGTGCTTTCCGGGTGTGGCCCTCGGCCAAGGTCGCCGGCCCCCTGAAGCCGCGATCAAGTACGCGCGTAACCCCTCGCTCGACTGCCTTCGGGCGCTGATCGGCCCTGCGACCTTCACCGCCTCGACCGAGCCCGACGCGTCACTTTCGACCACCCCTGGACGCGGTACATCGCGCGGCAGCTCGAGGAGGGCACCGTCGGGCTGTACGAGGGCTGCTATCGGAACCACTGTGCGCCCTTCTTCGGAAACATCGACATCGGGCTGATCCAGCGTCACAAGCCGCTACTCCCCACGGCCGGCAGTGAAGATGCTCGGTATGTCGACGACGGCTTCGTCGCCGAGATGCCGTGCGAGCCGAAGATCAACAACGTCGGACATCCCGGCCGGGAACACCTCACTGTCTGGTTCATCGACAACGCGGTGACCGTGCTCGGGCAGGTCTTCGACTTCGCAATCGCGCAGCGCGACGTGCCATTCGCGACCAATCCTGCCCGCGGCATCCAGTTGCCCAAGCAGGACCGCCGAGAGACGCACTACCTGCGCGACCGCAATGCCTACCCTCTCCAGCATCGACGGGGTGGGCCGGTTCGGCCCGCCGGAACGGCTGATGGCCGGCAACCCCCGGCTCCCGCTGGCCTGGGTCAGTGATCACGAACTGGCCGCGTCCTGGCTGGAGCGGGCGCTGGCACAGGTCTCTGCGTTGCCGCCCAAGCCGACCAAGTCCCGGCCCACCAGGCGGGCCGTCACGAAGTCCTCGACGCCGGCGACGCCGTATGACGGAAGGTCACCGCTGCGTGGTCCTGGCTGGAAGGGATCTGCACCCTCACCGGGTTTCCGACACAGAGCGACTCGGCGACCGGCCGTGTCTGCAAACCGGTGAAGCAGCGGGGAGTGCAATGGTCGAGGCGGTCTATCAGGGTCAGGTCATCGCCCGAAGCGATGACACGATCATCGTCGAGGGCCACCACTACTTCCCGCCCGCCGATGTTGATCGCCAGTATCTGCACCGAAGCCGGATGAAGTCGTTGTGCCCGTGGAAGGGCATCGCGTCCTACTACACCGTCGAGGTGGCTGGCTCGGCCGACCGTAACGCGGCCTGGACCTACCGGCACCCGTCCCCGCTTGCGCGCTCGATCAAGAACCACATCGCGTTCTGGGGGAACGTCACCGTCCGCGCCATTGACGCCGGATGAAGCTCATCGAACGCGTGCGCGCTCGCATGCGAGAGCTGGACCGCCTCACCCGGCCGGTCGACGAGGACACCGCCGCGGCCCTGGCAGCTCGCTGGGACGGCCTGCCCGAGCATGTCCGGACACCGGCGCAGACGCTCGGCCAGCACGCACTGGGCTGCGAAGGCACCCATGGTGTGTTCCCGAAATGCAACCTCGCATGCACGCCGTGCTACCACTCCCGCGACGCCAACCGGGTCGCCGTCGACGGCGACCACACCCGCAGCGAGGTCTCCGCGCAGATGAGCTTGCTGCGCCGAATTCGCGGGCCCCGCGCGCACGCGCAGCTGATCGGCGGCGAAGTCACGTTACTTCCGCCGCAGGACCATGCGGCCACGTTGCAGATCATGCGCGAGCACGGCCGTGAACCGATGAGCATGAGCCACGGCGACTTCGACTACGACTACCTCAGCGCGCTCGCCCTCGGACCTGACGGGAACCGCCGGCTGGACCGGCTGTCGTTCGCCGGGCACTTCGACTCGCTGATGTTCGGCCGGCGCGGCATCGAACGACCCGCCGATGAGGCGGCACTGAATCCATTCCGGCGGCGGTTCGTCGACATGTTCATCAGGCTGCGGCGCGAGCACGGCGTGCGGTTTTTCCTCGCCCACAACATGACCGTCACCCCGCGGAACGTCAACCAGCTCGCGCAGGTCATCCGTGACTGCCACAGCTACGGCTTCGGCCTGTTCTCCTTCCAACCTGCGGCGTTCCTCGGCGATGACCGCCGCTGGCACGAGGACTACCACGGCAGCACCGCTGACGCAGTATGGGCCCAGATCGAGGCCGGGGCCGGAACCCGACTGCCGTTCCAGGCGCTGCAGGTCGGTGACGAACGCTGCAACCGCACCACCTACGGCTTCTACGTCGGCGAGGACTACTTTCCGATCCTCGACGAGCGCGATCCGGCCGATCTGGCGGTACGTGATGCCTTCCTGACCCACTTCGGCGGAGTCAGTTTCTCCGGGACGCGACTACCGCTGCTGGCAGTCAAGCTCGCGCGGGTTGTGGCTCGGCATCCGCGCGCGGTGGTTCCCTTCGCCCGGTGGCTGGCGCGGACGGGTCGCCGAGTCGGGCTGCGTCGACTGCTCAGGCACCGCCGGGTACGTCCTGTCACCTTCGTGATGCACTCCTTCATGGACGCCGCCGAGGTCGGCCCGGCCTGGCAGGCGATGCGGGCAGGTCAGGCCAGCGACGACCCGCGGATCGCCGCGACGCAGCAGCGGTTGGCCGCCTGCTCCTACGCGATGGCCCATCCCGAGACGGGGGAACTGGTTCCTGCCTGCGTGCAGCACAGCGTGCTCGATCCGGGAGAGAACATCGCGCTGAAGCGTCTGCTGCCGCTGGCCCCGGTGAGCACTCGCCGCGCCATGGCCGGTCCCGATGCTTGACGCGCGCGCCCGCAAGATGCTCGCTCCGGGGCTGGACGCAGCCGGGGTGCGCCTGGCCGACGCTGGCGTGCCCGCGCTCGCGTTGACCGCCGCGGGATGGCTGGCCGGGGTAGCCGCGTGCGCGGCCGTCGTCGCACACGCGTGGGGGTGGGCTCTCTCGCTCTGGCTGGTGAACCGGCTGCTGGACGGCCTGGACGGCCCGGTCGCCCGCCGCAACGGTGCCAGCGACCTCGGCGGTTTTCTCGACATTGTCGCTGACTTCAGCATCTACGCCGGCTTCGTGCTGGCGCTGGCGGTAGCCGAGCCCGACGCGCGCGTGGCCTGCCTGGCACTGCTGGTCGCCTACTACGTCTCGGGCACGGCGTTCCTGGCGCTGTCCTCGTTGCTGGAGCGCCGCGGCACGAGCCGCGCGCTCGACGGTCGATCGTTGCGGTTCGTCGGTGGCTTGGCCGAGGGTACCGAAACAGTGGTCGTGTACAGCGTGATCTGCCTGCTGCCGTCGCACGCAGCGCTGATCCTCGGGCTGTTCGCCGCAGCGGTCGCAGTCACCGCCGTCCAGCGCATCGCGCTCGCCGTCCACGTCCTGCGCCGGCCGGCGGTTGCCGGCCCCCGCACTGCCCGCCCGCAGCAGGCCACCGCCATCGTTGAGAGGAGGACTTCATGACCCGCTTGTCCCGGCTCACGCGATCCAGGCGAGGCCACCTCAGTCGCCGGGCATTGGTCGGGGCCGGCGCCGCGGCCTCCCTGCTGGTCCTGAGTGCGTGTAACGGCACCAGCGGAGCGGCCACACCCGCCCGCGTGGACGCGCGGAACTGGCCCGCGGTACTGGCGGCCGCGAAGGGGCAGACGGTCGACTTCTACGCCTACGGCGGGGACACCGTTCTCAACAGCTTCCTGTCCGGCTACGTCACCGACGCACTCGCCACGGACGGGGTGAGGCTCAAGCAGGTGAAGATCACCGACACGGTCGACGCGGTCAACACGGTGCTTGGGGAGAAGCAGGCCGGGCGGTCCAGCGGCGGCGCTGTGGATGCGATCTGGATCAACGGGGAGAACTTCGCCACCGGCATCCAGGCCAAACTGTGGTACTGCGGCTGGGACAGGGACCTACCGAACTCCCGCTACGTCGACTTCGCCAACCCCGCAGTGATCAGCGACTTCGGTGTTCCGGTCAACGGCTGCGAGGCGGTCTGGCAGCAGGCCGACTCCGCGCTGGTGTACGACAGCAGCAAACTGACCGCCGCGGACGTCGCGTCGGTATCAGCGCTGCTGGCGTGGGCGACCGCTCACCCCGGGCACTTCACGTACCCTGCGTTGCCGGACTTCACCGGCTCGATGGCCGTGCGCACCATCTTGTACTCCGAACTCGGCGGACCCGGACCGCTTGCCGGGCAGTTCGACGCCGCGCGGTATGCCCCGGCCGCATCGGGGTTGTGGGCCCGGTTGAACGCGCTCAAGGGCGCCCTGTGGCGCGGAGGCAGTACCTACCCCCAGAGTCAGGACGCGGTGGAGAAGCTCTACAGCGACGGTGAGATCAGCGCCTACTTCACTTACGGCCCCGGCGCGGTCGCCGACAAGGTCCGCACCGGTCTGTATCCAAGATCGACCCGCGAGGCGGTGCCCTCGCCCGGCAATATCGCCAACAACAGCTTCCTCGCCATTCCCGCCAACGCCGCGCACCGGGCCGCCGCGCTGGTGCTGGCCAACGTCCTGGAGGACCCGCGGACCCAACTGGCGCTCTACCGGGCCGAAGGCATCTACCCCGGCATCGACGTCGCCAAGACCGACGCGGCGACCCGGGCCGCGTTCGCGGCCGTGCCGCTCAGCCCGTCGGTACTGCCGCTGACGCAGCTGACCGCGCACGCCCAACCCGAGCTGGCCAGCGGCTACGTGACGAGGCTGGAGTCGGACTGGAAACGGCAGGTGCTGCAACACTGACCGCAATGACCACGCCCGACCGACGGACAGCACGGCCGACTCCGCCGCGACCCGTCCGCCTCGGGCTGCTGCTGGCCCCGGCACTGCTGGTGATCGCGGTGTTCTTCTTCGGCGGCATCGGCCAGGCCGTCGCACAGAGCTTTGGCTACCAGCCCTACCTACCCGGCAGCCGGCTGTCCGGTGATGCCTGGCTCGCACTCTGGCACGACCCCGCAGTCCGCGCCTCGCTGGTGCTCACGCTGCGGGTCGCGCTGCTGTCCACCGCAACCGCGGCCGTGCTGGCGGTGACGGCAGCGTTGCTGATCCGGCAACTCGGGGGCCGGCGAGCATGGGTGACCGGGGTATTTCAGGGCACGCTCGCGGTGCCGCATCTGGTCGGGGCGCTGTGTATGACGCTGCTGCTGTCGCAGGGCGGCCTGCTGTCCCGGCTCGCGCACTCCGCCGGCCTGACGCCGGCCGCGAGCAGCTTCCCGGCCATCACCAGCGACCGGTTCGGGCTGGCGATCATCGCCGAATACGTGTGGAAGGAGACACCGTTCCTGACGGTGCTCACGCTGGCCGCGCTCGGACGGGGCGCAGCTGACCTCGAGGCCGCGGCGCGGGTGCTGGGAGCCGGGCCGTGGCAGCGGCTGGCACACGTGACGCTCCCGTTGCTGGCACCCACGCTGGCAGCAGGGTCCATCCTGGTGTTCGCCTTTGCTGCAGGCTCCTACGAGGTGCCTTACCTGCTCGGGCGGCCTTACCCGGCGACGTTGCCGGTGGTCGCCCTGCAGTACTACAACGCCACCGACCTCACGTCCCGGCCCGAGGCGATGGCGATCGCGGTCCTCATCGCCGCGTTGAGTGCCCTGGCGGCCGCGGGCTATCTGCAGGTCGTGTCCCGACTCTCGCGGCGCACGCTATGACCGGCCACCGCGTCGTCCTCGCGCGGTGGGCTGCCCTCACGCTGCTGCTTGCCGGCACGCTGCTTCCGCTGGTGCCGCTGCTGGTGTGGGCTGCGTCCGGGCAGTGGCGTTACCCCGCGCTGATCCCGCAGCAGGCAAGCCTGAGGGGTGCGCGGCTGCTGGGAGATCCGCGCTCGCAGATCCCGCGCGCGCTGCTGACCTCGGCCCTTGTCGGGTTGAGCGTGGCGCTGCTGGCATGCGCGATCGGGTATCCGGCTGGGCGTGCGATCGGGCTGTACCGTTTCCGCGGCCGCCGAGCACTTCAGTTTCTGCTGCTCGCGCCGGTCATCGTGCCTGGCCTGGCGTCCGCGGTCGGGCTGCAGGTGTTCTTCATCCGTTACGGGCTGGCCGACACGACCTCGGGGGTGGTGCTCGTGCAACTGATCCCGACCGTTCCCTACGCCGCGACCGTGCTCGGGGCGGCGTTCGCGAATTTCGACAGCGACTACGAGCGCCAAGCGCGCGCGCTCGGTGCCGGGCCAGTTCAGATCCTGCTGCGCGTGACCGTTCCGCTGCTCCGCCCCGCGCTGGCCTTGGCCGGGATGTTCGCGTTTCTGATCTCGTGGAGTGAGTACGTGCTGACCCTGCTTATCGGCGGCGGTCAGGTGATCACGCTGCCGCTGCTGTTGTTCGCCGCGATCTCCTCCTCCGACCTCACCGCGGCAGCCGCGTTGGCGGTGCTGGTCATCGCGCCGCCGCTGCTGCTCGTGACGCTGGCGGTCAGGCTGCTCCCGGCCAGCGGCGCTGCCGTGGCCGGGCTGGGACGCCTGTGACCGCCGCCGGTGTCGAGCTCGACCGGGTCACCAAGCACTTCGGGAGCACAGTTGCCGTGGCCGGAGTGAGCCTGGACCTTGCGCCGGGATCGCTGACCGCGCTGCTGGGACCGTCCGGATGCGGGAAAAGTACGACGCTGTCGCTCATCGCCGGGCTGCACGTGCCCAATGGCGGCGACGTGCGCATCGACCGCGCGAGCATGGCTGGCGTCCCGGCCGAGCGGCGGCCTGTCGGGCTGGTGTTCCAGAAGCCGCTGCTGTTCCCGCATCTGAGCGTGGCTGACAACATCGGCTTTGGGCTGCGGATGCACCGCCACCGGAGACCGCAGCGGCGCGCGGCGGTCGGTGAGATCCTCGAACGAGTGCGGCTCGATGGGCTGGGCAGCCGTCGAGTCGGTGAGCTGTCGGGCGGTCAGGAGCAACGCGTCGCGTTGGCGCGTGCCTTGGTGTTGTCGCCGCGGGTGCTGCTGCTCGACGAGCCGTTCTCCCAGCTGGACGCGGTGCTGCGGGCCGAGATGCGCGCCTTGCTGCGACAGCTGCATGACGACAGCGACATGACCACCGTCTTCGTCACCCACGATCAGGTCGAGGCCGTCGAAGTGGCTGACTCGATCGCGCTCATGCTCGACGGCCACCTCGCCGGTCACAGCGACCCAGCAGCCTTCTACACCCGGCCACCGTCGCTGGCCGCAGCCCGATTCTTCGGCGTGACCAACGAGATCCCCGGAACAGTGAGCCGGGGTCAATTCACCGCGGCCCGCACATCCATCTGCGTGGCCGCCGGTGGCCCTGACGGATCCGCAGTGCTAGTCATCCGACCCGAATCCGTCCGACTACGACCCTGCGACTCCGGCAGTGGCGGACAGCTGCGCGGCACGGTCGTCGCTGCGCAGTTCGCCGGCAGCCACATCAGCGTCGAACTCTCGGTCGGCGGCCAACGGCTGTCCGCTCGTACGGCTGTCGACCAGCCCGTCACGATCGGTGAGAGCGTCGCCGTCGAGCTGCCATCGACTGCCTGCACTGTGTTCCTCCTGGCGCGGGCGTGACCCGCCGCACCGCCATCGTGCGGCTGATCGGGCTGGCGGCGGTCATCGCCGCCGCCTTGCTGATCGCGTACCTCATCGGCATCCCGAATCTGACACAGCTACGCGCCCGCTTCGCGGGGCTGGGCTGGTGGGCCGGCGCCCTGTACGCCGGCCTGTATGCCGTCGCGACGCTGTCGCCACTGCCGAAATCGGTGTTCACGCTCGCGGCCGGGGCCGTGTTCGGACTCCTTGAGGGACTTCTCGTCGTCGTGACCGGCGCCTGCGCCGGAGCTGTGCTGGCGTTCTGGCTTGCGCGGATGCTCGGCCGTGACGGACTGCACCGGCTGACCGGCGTGCGCGGCGACAGCCTCGATGCTCAGCTCGCTCGGCGGGGCTTCGTAACGGTGCTCCTGGCGCGGCTTATCCCGGTCGTGCCGTTCACGGCCGTCAACTACCTCGCCGGCGTCACCAGCCTGCCGCCGCGAGTGTTTCTGGCCGCGACCGCTCTGGGGATTCTCCCGGCGACCACGGCCTACGTCGCGCTTGGTGCCTTCGGCTCACGGCCGGGTTCGTGGCCGTTCTTCATCGCGCTCGCGGCGTTGGCACTGCTCACGGCCGCCGGCGGTGTCGCCGGTATGCGACGCCGCGCGAGCACAACCCGTCCGGGCGACCGGGCTGCGGGCGAGTGAGGAGTTCCTCCGTCCGGGCTGGGACGGGCGTCGCCGTCATCTGCTTCGGACGATGGCGCGGCGTAGGGCTGCCAGCGTGCGGGTGGCGCGCCGGGCAGTGCTCGAGCTCAGCTGGGCTTGCACGTGGGCTATTGCGGCTTTCCAGATGCCGTCGCCGTAGGTCGGGTAGGCGTGGATCGAGCCTGCAAGGTCTCGGGCCCGCAGCCCGTGCCGCGCGGCCAGCACCGCCTCGGCCAGTGATTCGCCGGCGCGCGGCCCGACGATGGTTGCCCCGACGACGCGGCCTTTGCCGTCCAGTACCAGCCGCGTGAAACCTGCAGTTTCCTGCTCGGCGATCGCCCGGTCGACGTCGGTGTGCTCCACAGTCTCCACGGTCAGGCCCAAGGCAAGGGCCTTCGACAAGCTCACCCCGACGGCGGCCAGTTCGGGCTGAGTGAACGTGACGCGGGGGATCGCTGCCGTCTGGACTCGGCGGCGCAGGCCGAGGACCGCGTTGCTCGCGGCCACGCTGCCGTGCACTCCGGCGGTGTGCGTGAACTGCGGATGCCCGCTCACGTCACCGGCGGCCCAGACTCGTCGGTTCGTGCTCCGCAGCCGTGGGTCGACCCGGACGTAGCCATGGTCGTCGAGCTCGACGCCCGCGGACTTCAGCTCGAGTGAGTTCGTTCGCGGCTGGCGCCCGACCGCGACGAGCACCCTGTCGAATTCGACTTCGCTGCCGTCGGCCAGTGCCGCCGTCCACCCCGGGTCCTCCGGGTGGATGCCGGTCACCGCTGTCCCGGTGCGGACCTCGACGCCGTCGCTGATGAGCGCTTGGGTGATCAGCTCCGCGGCGTCGGCGTCTTCACGGAGGAGAAGCCGGTCCGCCGCTTCGACGAGCGTTACGTGTGAGCCCAGTCCAGCGAAGGCTTGGCCGAGTTCGCAGCCGATGCTGCCGCCGCCCAGGACCAACAGCCGCCGCGGCGGCGGCGAGGTCGAACACGGTCTCGTTCGTCAACGGGTGCGCCTCGACCAGCCCGGGGATGGGTGGGACGACCGGTGCCGCGCCGGTTGCGAGCACTGCCTGCCGGAACCGGACGGTCGCCCCGTCCACGGTGACGGTGTCCGGGCCGGTGAACCGTGCCTGGCCGTGCGCTGCGGCCACGCCCGCGGCGCGCATCGCCCCGGGTGAATCGGTCGGTTCGATCGTGGCGATCGCGTGCCGGACAGTGGCCATTACTGCCGCGAAATCGACCGTGACGGCGGCGGCGTCGATTCCGAAGCGGCGTGCTTTTCGTGCCTGACGGGCCGCGTGCGCGGCGGCGAGCAGCGCCTTGCTCGGCACGCACCCTGTCCACAGGCAGTCGCCGCCGATGCGGTCCCGTTCGATGAGCAGCACCGTCGCGCCGAAACCGGCGGCGGTCTTGGCGGCGACCAGGCCGGCCGTGCCGCCGCCGACCACGATCAGATCCCATGCAGTGCCATCGGGTGGTGTCAGGTCGTCGGAGGCCCAGCTTGACGGGTCGGGCGCGGTCGGCGGCCGGGGCAGTGCTTCGGCGGTCACCGGCCGTCCTCGGCCAGCAGACGCTCGGCCGCCACGCGGACCCGGGCGGTGAGCGCCGGGTCCGGCATGCGCCGTTGTGACCAGCGGACCAGTGCCCGCCGTAGTCCGCGATACTCCTCAGCCGCGGCCGCGCACTTCTCGCAGGTCGCGAGGTGGGCTTCCAGGCGCTGCACCTCGGCCGGTTCCAACGGTGCGGCCGGGTCGGCGTCGAGGTAGCGCTGGATGCGGCGCGCTGACCAGTGGCAGGTCAGCATCGTCGAGAGCGAGGACATCATCGGCGTCTCCGGAAGTCAGGGTTGGAACGAAGGTCGTTACGCATCCGGTCGCGGGCTCGAGACAGTCGCGACATGACGGTGCCGACCGGAATGTCGAGGACGTGCGCGACCTCGTCGTAGCTGAGCTGGTCGACATCGATCAACAACAGCACGGTCCGGAATTTCGGCGCCAGCGCGGCCAGCGCGGTCTCGACCGGGTCGTCGAGGACGCGGTCTGTTACGGCCTGTTCCGGGCTTTCGGTCACGGCTGCGCCGAACGCGGGCCGTTGCCCGTCCAGGTCGCTGATCTCGGGCGCCAGCTCCGGGCGTTGCCGGCGATGGGAGTTGAGGTTGGTGTTGCGCAGGATCGTCAGCAGCCACGCCCGCGGATGGGACCCGTCGAAACCGTCGATGCCACGGTAGGCCCGGATGACGGTGTCCTGGACCAGGTCCTCGGCGTCGGCCCATGACCCGGTCAGCGTCCGGGCGACCCGCAGCAGCACCTCGATCTCGGGCTGCACGATCGCACGGAATGCATGCTGACGGGCGGTGCTGTCCGTCGGCGCGCTGCTCACGCGAGAGGAACCCGGTGAGCGTCGCCGATCCTTCCCGAACAACGTCACCGCTGCACCGGCGCCCGCTGCGGCTTGGTCCCGGCAGCGACCTGTACATGCCCGCCTGCCATTGCCCGCCGCGTGATCTGCTGGGCGGCGGCCGGGACCTGCTCCCATACCCGGCGCGAAGCGTCCACTCCGCCGGTGAAGAGCGCCACCCGCGCCAGCGGCGACAGCACCCGCCAGCGTTCTGTCGGTAGCGCTGTGTCAGCTACCGCAACCCGCCCGCCCGGCCGCAACTGTTCCCACGCCTGCGCCCATGCGCCCCGCCAGTCCTGGATTACGGCGAGCGAGTAGGTGAACAAGACCGCGTCGAACCGCCCGCCGGGGTTGAGCGTGGTGAGCTCGGCTGCGTCGCCCTCGATCAGGGCGATGTTGGACCACTCGTGCGCGCTGACACGACGACGGGCCTGGCCCAGCATCGCCGAACTTGCATCAACTCCGGTCACCTGACCCGTTGGCCCCACCGCAGCCAGGAGGTACTCGAAGTTCAGCCCGGTGCCGCAACCCACATCCAGGACCCGCGCTCCCCGCGATAGCCGCAGCGCCTCGACCGCTACACGCCGACCAGGACGGTATAGCAGCGGCTCCAGCGACAACACGTCGTAGGCGCGCGCACCGAACCGATAGCGCGGCAGCCGCACCGTGGGCACCATAACAACAGCATGCCTCCCCACGCGTTAGTGCCTCGGCGAGACATAGCCTGCACGGACTCACCGTCCTCGACGTCGCCGAGCGAGCCGACGTCGCACGATCTGCCGTGCTCCGACTGGAATCCGGCGAAGGGAACCGGTCGCCGACGCGGCAACGTCGCCGACGAGCTTGAACAACTGTTTCGCCGAATCGCATTCACCATCCTCATTTCCAACACCGAGGATCACCTGCGTAACCACGCCTTCCTGCACGTTCACGCCGACATCTTGGAACTGTCGCCGGCCTTCGACCTCAACGCCAACCCCCAGACGGGCCCGCGACACCTGTCCACCGCGATCGACGGCGACACCCTGGCCGACATCGACCAGCTGCTCAAGTACCGCCGTGCTCTACCGCCTCTCCCCCGGCCAGGCGCTCGCGGTCGTGCGGCAGGTCCGCGACGCCGTCACCGGCTGGCGCGGTGCCGCCGCCAAGAACGCCATCGCCCCAGTGCCTGCGACGCGATGAGCCCAGCGTTCGACAACCCAGCTGCACGGCGCACCACCGATTTGCTCACCTGAATTCGGCCTCGGACCTCGGAATGACGGCTTCGAGGGAATGGTGCGGGACTGTCCTGGGAACGGTGTTTCCGGCCTGACACGCTGAGCGTTGCTCGGCGAGAAGGGTTGGCGTCTGATGACGGCGACACTGGATGGCGTGGCGAAAAGGAAGGCCGACGAGCAGTCGGCGGAGCAGCTGGCCGCGGTCGAGCTGGTCCGCCTGGCCAAGGAACAGGGACTGTCGCTGACCGGGCCGGATGGGCTGCTCAAGCAGCTGACAAAGACGGTGCTCGAGACCGCGCTGAATGAGGAGATGACCGAGCACCTCGGTTATGAGAAGCACGACCCGGCAGGGGCCGGCACGGGCAATATCCGCAACGGCACCCGGGCCAAGACTGTGCTTACCGAAGCGAGTGGCCAGGTCGAGATCGAGGTGCCACGCGATCGGGCCGGCACGTTCGAACCGCAGATCGTGAAGAAGCGGCAGCGCCGGCTGGCCGGCGTCGATGAGGTCGTGCTCTCGCTCTATGCCAAGGGTCTGACCACGGGGGAGATCAGCGCGCACTTCGCCGAGATCTATGGCGCCTCGGTCAGCAAGGAGACCATCTCGCGGATCACCGACAAAGTCCTGGAGGAGATGAACGACTGGTCCGTGCGGCCCCTGGATGAGGTCTATGCCGCGATCTTCATCGACGCGATCGTGGTCAAGGTCCGCGACGGCCAGGTCGCCAACCGCCCGTTCTACGCGGCCATCGGGGTCACCCTTGAGGGCGAGCGCGACATCCTCGGGCTCTGGGCCGGCACCGGTGGTGAGGGCGCGAAGTTCTGGATGGCCGTGCTCACCGACCTGCGCAACCGCGGCGTCAAGGACACCTTCTTCCTCGTCTGCGACGGCCTCAAGGGCCTGCCTGAGGTCGTGTCGAACGTCTGGCCGGCCGCGATAGTGCAGACCTGCATCATCCACTTGATCCGCAACACCTTCCGGCTCACCAGCCGCAAGTACTGGGACGAGATCAAACGGGATCTGAAGCCGATCTACACCGCCGTCAACGCCAGCGCCGCACGGGCCGCGTTCGACGACCTGGCCGAGAAATGGGGGCCCCGTTACCCGGCCGTGATCCGGCTCTGGGACAACGCCTGGAACGAGTTCATCCCGTTCCTGGATTACGACCTCGAGATCCGCCGGGTCATCTGCTCCACCAACGCGATCGAGAGCTTGAACGCACGCTACCGGCGCGCGGTCAAGGCTCGCGGCCACTTCCCGAACGAGCTGGCCGCGTTGAAGTGTCTCTACCTGGTCACCCGATCACTGGACCCCACCGGGGCCGGGCGGGCACGATGGATGATGCGGTGGAAGCCAGCGCTGAACGCGTTCGCGATCACCTTCGCCGACCGATTCCCGGCCGCCGAAGACTACTGATAGAAACCGCCGGAAACACCGTTTACGAGATAGACCCAATGGTGCAGGGCGCCGAAGGTCAAACTGGCTTGTGTGCCTTGTCGTGTCCGGGTCGGAGCGCGTCGACGACGGCCCGGACGGCCGGTGAGCTGTCCATGCTGCGCCGGTGCAGGGCGGTGATCGTCCGGCTCGACACCGGCTGGTGGGATTCGACCGCAACCAGGTCCTCGCCCAGTTCGGCCCGTCCGATGCGCGGAATCAGGGCGATGCCGAGGCCGGCGCGGACCAGGGCCAGGTGCGAGTCGAACTCGGCGGACACGTGCGCGATCCGGGGCAGCCGGCCGGTGCCGTCATACATCCGGTTCAGCCATTGCCGGCAGATGGTTCCCTCCGGGGTCGCCACCCACGGCTGGTCGAGCAGGTCCTTGGGCGCGACCCGCCGGCGGCGGGCTAGCGGGTGGTCGGCCGGCACGATGACATCGGCAACGTCCCGGGCCACGACGGTAGCCACGAGGTGTTCCGGGACGGCCAGGGGGACCTCGCCCCAGTTGTGCACGACGGCCACATCGTCGCGACCGTCGGCGACATACTCGATGCCGTCCCACGGTTCGCGTTCGTGCAGCGTGACCTCCAGCGCGGGGTGTTCGCGCAGTACCGCCCGCAATCGGGGGGCGATCAGGCCCCGCACCGCGGTGGAGAACGCCGACAGCCGGAGCCGTCCGGCCACGGTGCCGGACGCGCGGTGCAGACCGGCCTCGATCTCTTCCAGATCGGTGAGCAGCCGACCACCATCGTCGACCAGCCGCCGACCGGGTCCGGTCAGGATGACGCCGCGGCCGACCCGCTCGAGCAGGGCCAACCCGACCTGACGTTCCAGGCGTTTCACCTGCTGCGACACCGCGCTCGGTGTGAAACCGAGCGCCTCGGCCGCCGAGATCACCGAGCCGTGACGGTCCACTGCGCGCAGCGAGACCAGCGCATCGAGATCGATCATGAAGCGATGCTACGCGATATTGGCCATTTCTATTCGCTGGTGCTACATCCTTTCCAGCCTCAGAATGGGCGATGTGAACCTGCGCGACTCCCTGCTGGCCAGCCTGGTCGCCCTCATCTGGGGTTTCAATTTCATCGTGATCGACTGGGGGATGGGCGGCGTACCGCCACTGCTCTTCCTCGCCGTTCGATTCGTCCTGGTGGTACTGCCGGCCATCTTCTTCGTGCCGCGGCCCACTGCGTCGTGGCGCACCGTCGCGCTGGTCGGGACGTTCATGTCGCTGGGCCAGTTCAGCCTGCTCTACGGCTCGATGGCCGCTGGGATGCCGCCGGGCCTGGCCGGTCTGGTGTTGCAGGCCCAGGTCATCTTCACGATCCTGCTGGCCGCCGGGGTGCTGAAGGAGATTCCCACGGCGTGGCAGGTGAGCGGTGCCGTCATCGGCTGCCTGGGGCTGGTCGTGGTCGCCGCCGGACGCGGTGGCAGCACGCCGCTCGGCGCGCTGTTGCTGTGCATCGGGGCTTCCCTCAGCTGGGGCATCGGCAACGTCCTGTCCCGGGCCTCGAAGGTGGCGGGGGGCCTTTCGTTGACGGTGTGGTCGGCGCTGGTGGTCCCGGTGCCGGCGCTCGCCTTGGCCTTCGCTCTGAACGGACCGTCCGGGGTTCGGGTCGGCATCGAGTCCTTCGGCTGGCACGCGGTGCTCAGCACGGTCTACACCGCGGTGCTGGCCTCACTGGTGGGTTACGGCATCTTCAACACCCTGTTGTCGCGCAACCAGCCTTCGGCGGTTGTGCCGTGGATCCTGCTGGTGCCGCCGGTGGCGATCGGCTCCGCCTGGCTGTGCTTCGGCGACCGGCCGAACGGCGCCGAACTCATCGGCGGGGTGGTCATGCTGTTCGGCGTGCTGGTCACGCTGCGGGCCCGGCGGCCCTCAGCCGAGGCCGGGGCGGTGGAACGCATCGCCACCGCCAAAGCTTGAGACCGGCGTGGCCACCTCGGGCTGGGTCAGTCCCGGTCCTGCCAGGTGCAGATGCAGACCTCGTTGCCCTCCGGGTCAGCCAGGACCCAGAACGCCCGCGCGTGGGCGGCACTGACCAGCCGGCCCCCGGCGGCCAGCGCCGAAGCGATTCGAGCATCGGCCTCGTCCTCGGCCAGGGTCAGGTCGAAGTGGACGCGATTGCGCTGCGGCCGCGGCGTATCCAGCTGCTGGAACCAGACGGTGGGGGCCTGGCCGAAAGGGTCGACGACGACGGTCTCCTCGCCCCCGGCGATCGGCCGGGTCAGGCAGGCATAGCCGAGAACCGCTTGCCAGAACGGCAGTACGGCCGGGATGTCGAGGGCGTCGATGGCGATCTCCAGCGCCTGCACACCTCGGCCCGACTCCCCGGGCCTGGTCGCCAGCCCGAGCGCTCGGACCGCCGCTGAGATCCGGGCGGCCAGGGTCGCGTTGAGCCGGCTCAGCCGGTCGGCGGCCGGGTCGCCGCCCAGCACCAGCTCGACCCGATCCGGACGCAGGTCCAGGCTCAGCTGCCCCGAGTCCGGCCCGCACGCGCGCACGGCGGCAGCCGCCACCTCGACCGCTGCGGGCATCGAAGTCACCGCGACCGAGCTGTGCGCGGCCCCGAGCAGCAGCCGCCAGCCATCGCCGTTGATCGCCGCGGCCGCGGCCGCGGCCGACAGCGCGTCATCACCGGGCTGATCCACGGGTCGAGCCTGCCATACCGATCGCTCGGTCCAGCAGCAACCGCCGTTCGCTCTGATTCTGGGTCAGCGCGGCCGCCGCGCGAAACTCGGCGGCGGCCTCGGCATTATGTCCGGCCCGCGCGAGCAGGTCGCCCCGCACGCTCGGCAGCAGGTGCGAGGATCCGAGCGCTCCGGGGGCAATGCTATCGAGCACCGCCAGACCGGCCTCGGGGCCGAACGCCCGACCGTGGGCGACGGCTCGGTTCAGCTCGACGATCGGGCCCGGTGCGAGCTCCGCCAGCGTGTCGTAACGGCCAGCGATCGCCGGCCAGTTCGTCGCCGCCGGGGTGGTCGCCCGGGCATGTTCGGAGGCGATCGCCGCCTGCAGGAAATACCGACCCACCGGCTTCCCGCTCGCGCCCAGCCCGGCGGCTCGCTCGAGCGCGGCCAGGCCGCGGCGGATCAGCAACTGGTCCCATCGGCTGCGGTCCTGGTCCTCGAGCAGGATTGCTCGACCCTCCGCGTCGGCCCGGGCCGCGGTCCGGGAGGCCTGCAGTTCCAGCAGGGCCTGCAGGGCATGCACTTCGGGCTCGTCCGGCGTCAACTCGGCCAGCAGCCGGGCCAGCCGGATGGCCTCTGTGGTCAGCTCGGTGCGCATCCAGTTGCTACCGGCGGTGGCGGTGTAACCCTCGTTGAAGATCAGGTAGATCACGCCCATGACGTCGTCGAGGCGCGCCCGCCGCTCTGCTCCGACCGGGAGTTCGAACTCGGCCTGAGCCTGGGTGAGCAGCTTCTTGGCCCGCGAGATCCGCTGCCCCATCGCCGCCTCGGTGACCAGGAAGGCCCGGGCGACCTCGGCGGTGGTCAGCCCGCCGACCAGCCGTAGCGTCAACGCGGCTCGCGAGTCCGGTGTCAGCGCCGGGTGACAGGCCAGAAAGATCAGCCGGAGCACATCGTCTTCGATCGAGTCGACCTGCGCCGTGAAGTCGGGCATGGCGTCCTCCCCGGGCCGGCGATGGCCGAGCTCTTCTGTCTTGCGGCGCAGGGTGTCAGCCCGCCGGAAGCTGTCGATCGCCCGCTGCCGGGCCGCGGTCATCAGCCACGCCCCGGGGTTGTCCGGTACCCCGCGCACCGGCCATTGTTCGAGCGCGTTCAGCAGCGCGTCCTGGGCCGCGTCCTCGGCCAGATCGAGATCGCGGGTGAGCCGGGTCAACGCGGCGACCAGGCGCCCGGATTCTGCCCGCCAGGTGGCAGTGATGGTGTCCGCGGTGGTTTCGGCCATGCGGCCAGCCTAGGGCCGCCCGCACGGCCGAAACCGCTCGTCGCTCAGGCCTCGGCGGCCGGCGGCGGCCCGTCCGAGATCTGGCGCAAGGTCGCGACGCAGGTGATCTCGGGCCAGTGCTTGGCGTGCAACTCGGCGAACTCCTGCTGAGCGGCCACCGCGTCCTCGACCGTGTCGAACTGCATGATCGCCCAACCGCCGACAACCTCCTTGGCCTCGGCGTACGGACCGTCGACCCGGGTCACCTCACCGTCGCGAGAGATGAAGTTGACCGCGTCCTCGGTGCCGTACAGGCCGCCGCCGTCCAGGAAGTGGCCGGCCGCGGCCTGCTCCCCGATGTGCTTGTCCATCGCGTCGAACAGCGCCTGCGGCGGCATTCCGACGCCCTCGGCCATCCGCACGAACCCCATGAACCGTGGCATTGCTTCTCCTCACTCCCGGGCGCTCCGCGGTTCGGTCGCCCTCTCACCGCTACGCCGAACGGGGCCGGCCGGTTTCGACATCCCCGCCGGGAATCTTCTCCGGAACCGCCCCCCGCGCGCCACCGCACATCGCTGACCGCGCACCCACCGCCCTTCTCAGCGGCAGGCGACGGGTGGCATCAGCGTCGCCAGGCCGGCCTGCCCTCCGGCGGTAGCCGGCGTCAGTGCACCCGATCGTGCTGCCGGGCCCGGACATCGCGTTCGGAGCAAAAGCCGAGACCGGATCGCTTCAAGCACAGCAGCCCGAGGTAGTCGCCGTCGCCGTCGACCACGGCCAACCGGCGCCGGCCGGTGCGCAGCATCGACCACCGGGTCGGCTCCAGCCGGGCTCCGGGGCCGACGGTACGACCGGTCAACAGGCCCACGGTCATCGCCGGTTCCCGATCGTCACGATGCGCAGTCAGGTCTGCGGGTTCGATCACCGCCACCAGGCGGCGACCGGCAACGATGACCGCGGCGTGCACGTGGTGATCGCGGAACAGCTCGCGCAGTTCGCCGACGGTGGTTGCCAACCCGTGCACCTTGGCGATCCGCAACATCGCCTCGCCGACGGTGGCCGTCCGGTCCGGAGCCGGCTCGGGGAAGGCCCGCGCCAGGCTGGTCACGACTGATCCTCCGCACCCGGCGAGCGGCCCAGCTCGATCACGCATTCGGTTGCCGTGACGAATGGTGTGACCTCCGTAGCGGTGAAGGGAGCCCCGAGTTGGGCCAGCAATCCCCGAGCCAGCCCTAGATGCAACGAGCACACCACCTCGCCGTGCCGGGTGGCGATCTCGCGGAACGGGCAGTGGTGCAGGCGCAGCGCGCGCGGTCGCTGAGCGCCCTCCAGCTCCGGGGCGAAGCCCTCGGCCTCGAAGACAGCCAGCAACTGCCGCGCCGCCCGGGCGGC